>ERZ777305.2990-NODE-2990-length-12577-cov-3.972129_pt1 | contig 12577 bp, 14 predicted proteins | sample MGYA00374965_ERZ777305 | MGnify/ENA primary metagenome ERZ777305 (study PRJEB29328, sample SAMD00013331) | mouse gut metagenome | study: EMG produced TPA metagenomics assembly of the Metagenome analysis of fecal microbiota from mouse which was promoted...
GTTAGACCTTATTTTATTTGGTCTAGCTCATTTTTACTGCCAAAGTCAAGTTATAACATTTCTTATTGCAAAAGAAAATAGGTATTTTCTACCTATATTATATGCTTTCTTCTATTGATGCAGAAATAGTTTCATGGTAAGTTCGATTCAATCTTACTACATGCCATTTCAACAGTATTTTCAAAATATTCGAAATCAACATCAATCCATTCCACATTCATTTGATGACGGAACCAGGTATATTGTCTTTTCGCATAATTACGGCTATGTTGTTTGATTTTGTCTAAGCAATTTTCTAATGTACGAAATCCACTAAAATAATCAAATAATTCTTTATAACCAATTGGTGCGATAATAGCCTTGGTACGTAATGGTTGTTCGTAAATTTGTCTTGCTTCTTCTAATAGTCCGTTTTGCATCATAATATCGACTCTTTGATCAATTCTTTCATATAAAACTGATCTTTCTGTAGTAAGCCCAAGAACAATCGTTGGATAAAGTAATTGTTCCGCTTTTTCTTTTTTTTCTAAAATCTTTCCAGTTTGTTCATAATAAGAAAGAGCTCGTTCAATTCGTTTTCGGTTATTTGGATGAACCGTAGTATCTGGATTAATTTGTTTTAGTCGTTTATATAAAACAGATGTTTCTTCTGGATACGATATCACTCCATTTGTTTCTTCTTCTAATTTATAATCGTATAAAGCAGCTTTGATATAAAGGCCTGTTCCCCCTACTAAAATAGGCGTTTTATTACGGGATAAAATTTCCTCTATTTTGGTTCTACAATCTTTTTGATAATCATATAATGTGTAGAGTTCATCCCAATCCTTAATATCAATTAAATGATGTGGAATATTTTTCTTTTCAGATTCAGTTACTTTGGCAGTCGCAATATCCATTTCTTTATAGACTTGCGTACTATCTGCATTGATAATTTCTCCATTGTACTTTTTGGCAAGTTCAATGCTTAATTTGGTTTTACCAACCCCAGTAGGCCCCACAATGCAAATTATTTGATTCATATGTCACTTCCTTTTAAATCCATCATATTTATCAATCAAATATATATATTTACAATATCATAGACGTATAGTATAATGATTATAGGTATACGAGATAGTTAGGTATTTTACTCAATTCTTCTGTCAAAGGCAGTAGAAAAGAGGTGATTTCTATGATTTTTAAAATGATAGAAAGGTTTAATTCTTTTGGAATTAGTAGTTGCTTTTGTAGCTATTGTGTTTTACACAATCTTAGTACTTAAAAATAAGGACTAATCTTAAATGAAAACACCGAATCAACATTGATTGCGGTGTTTTCCCATTCAATAAGAATAGAGAATACACTTAACAAGCGATATCAAGTATATCTCTTTTTTTATGATATGAAGTTTCCTTCATCTATATACATAATAACAGGTATTATTATATTTGTCAAATTTTATATAGATTATTCATCTAAATAATAATTATTCTCTATCTACTTACAATTTTTAACGAATAAACATACTATCTCCAAATGAGAAAAAACGGTACTCATGTTTAACTGCTTCTTCATATGCATGCAGAATATGTTCTTTTCCAGCCAGGGCACTTACTAACATTAATAATGTCGATTTTGGTAAATGAAAATTGGTAATCAGTGCATCAATTGCTTCAAATTGATATCCAGGATAGATAAAAATATCCGTCCAACCACTACACGCTTGAAAAGAATGATGCAATTTCATAACCGTTTCCAATACTCTAGTAGAAGTCGTTCCAACTGCAATAATTCTTCTTCCCTCTTTTTTAGCAAGATTTAGTGTATTAGCAGTTTCCTCATCCATTTGATAAAATTCACTATGCATTTGATGTTTGGTTACATCCTCTACTGAAACTGGACGAAAAGTGCCAAGTCCTACATGTAAGGTAACATATAAAATTTGAATTCCTTTGTTAGCAAGATTCTCTAATAATTCATTGGTAAAATGAAGTCCAGCGGTTGGTGCTGCAGCACTTCCCTCATTTTTGGCATATACGGTTTGATAACGATCTTTATTTTCCAATTTTTCATGAATATATGGAGGTAATGGCATTTCTCCTAATTGATCCAATATTTCATATAAAATTCCTTCATACTGCAACTCAAAAATACGAATTCCCTCTTCTTTTATTTTGATACAAGTAGCTTTTAATAATCCATTTCCAAAAGAAATAGTAGTTCCAACTTTTACTCTTTTAGCAGGTTTTGTTAAACATTCCCATGTATCATTTTCTTTTTCTTTTAGTAGCAGTAATTCAATAGAGGCATTGGTTTCTTCCTTAATCCCATAAAGTCTTGCTGGAATAACCTTTGTATTGTTTAATACAAGTACATCTCCTTCTTGTAATTCCCCTAAAATATCATGAAACTGTTTATGTTGTATCTCTCCTGTTTTCTTATCTAAAACAAGCATTTTTGAAGTATCTCTTTTTTCAATAGGAGTCTGGGCAATTAAATATTCTGGTAACTCATAATCGAAATCTTCTGTTTTCATTTATCTCACCTGCTTTCTCTATTGAACACAGTGCTAATTTTAAACTATCTTGCGTATGGACTTTACTTTCTTTCCATTTCATTTCTGGATATAGCTCTTTTATTCGATTAAAAACCATATCCATATAAGGGTTTTCAAAATCAGAACAATATTGAATATACCCTGATTGATCTGGGTAGATTGTAATATGATAAAATCCAAGTATATTTCGGCAAGAAGCACCTACGTTAATTCCCCCTTTCATATAATTTTGATATATTTCAAATAATTCCTTATCATAAATTAAGGACTGATTTAAAATAAGTTCATCCATTTCTTCATGAAACAATCCTAGTTCTCTTGGAACATTATAAGAAACTCCATCAAAATCAACAACACAATCCTGCAAATTTTCAGGACTAATATATTGTTTTTTAAAGAAAACATCATTAACAGGTAAGTAATGATATTTTATTGATTGCGTTGATGTTTTCAAATATAATATTCCTTCCTCTACATACCATGTAGAATTCTGACGTAATAAAGGATTTACCATTTTATATCTAAGTTCAAATAACAAAAAGTCAAAATAGGGTTTAAAATGGTGATAGTTTTTAGAAAATTCCTCAAATCTTATTCCATTATTTTCATTTTCTTCTACATAATTTTTACAAATACTTTCGGCAAACATACCCATTTCATAATAGGAAATTGTTATCCTTTTGTTCTCATCTGTAATAAATCCTGTTTCCATACACTACTCCGTTCTAGAACTTTATTCAACCAATGTTCTGTTTGTTCCTAATTGACATCTTATATTTATAGCCTCTACTCAAATATATCTTTTTGATATGCAATTTTTAAATGTTCATATGCCAATTGGGTTACAATTCTGCCTCTACTCGTTCTTTTTAAAAAGCCAATTTGTAATAGATAAGGTTCATAAACATCTTCAATCGTCGTTTGTTCTTCTCCAATAGAAGAAGCAATAGCTTCAATTCCTACTGGGCCTCCATTAAACTTTTCAATAATTGATTTTAGCAAATGGTAATCGGTATCATCTAAGCCAATCGCATCTACTTTTAGTTTATCTAGTGCCATTTTTGTAATTTCTAAAGTAATGGTTCCATCACCCATTACCATTGCAAAGTCCCTCACACGTTTGAGTAATCGATTGGCAATTCTAGGTGTTCCTCTACTACGTCTAGCAAGTTCAATTGCAGCATCTTCTTCAATCTCTGCTTCTAAAACACGACCAGTTCGTTTGACAATCTTAGTTAGCTCTTCAACAGTATAATATTGTAGTTTAGAAACAATTCCAAAACGGTCTCTTAATGGGCTTGATAAATCACCTGCCCTTGTGGTTGCACCTACTAATGTAAATGGTGGTAAATCAATTCGAATATTTTTTGAAGTGGATTCACTGCCAATCACAATATCCAAAACAAAATCTTCCATAGCAGAATATAAAATTTCTTCTATATATCTTGGCATTCTATGAATTTCATCGATGAATAAAACATCGCCTGGTTCTAATGTAGATAAAATAGCGGCCAAATCTCCACTTTTTTCAATGGATGGACCGCTTGCTGTTTTGATGTTACTACCTAGTTCATTTGCAATAATATAAGCTAAGGTTGTTTTTCCAAGTCCTGGGGGACCATATAGTAATACATGATCCAAAGGTTCTTCTCTCATTTTAGCCGCTTTGATAAAAATATCTAAATTTTCTTTCACTTCTTTTTGCCCAATATATTCTTCTAAACAATCAGGGCGAATATTTGCTTCAAGTTTATCTTCATTTAGTTCTTCATTTGTTAAAATTCTGTCTTCCATGTCATTCCTCCTTTATTTTAGTAATAATTTAAGTGCTTCTTTCACCTGTTCTTCTATTTTTAATGAAGAATCAATTTTTGGAATTACATTCTTTATATCCCCTTGTTTATATCCTAGTGCTTTTAATGTCTCAACTAATTCTTCATTCGTACTCGTATTTTGAATGGTTTCTTGACTTACTAATTTTCCCTTTAAATCTAGAATAATTTGTCTTGCCACTTTGTCCCCAATTTTAGGAAATTTTTTCAAATATAAAATATTCTCCCTTTCAATCGCATCGATAATACCTTCTATAGAGCCTGTCGCAAGCATAGGTAAAGCCATTTTGCAACCTAATCCTTTGACATTAATTAATTTTAAAAATAAATCTTTTTCTTCTTTATTTGCAAATCCATAAAGAGAAATTTCATCTTCTCTCACATATTGATAAATATATATTTGATACATCTCATTTAAATGAAAAGCATAGGGGTTTCCTGTGTAAATTAAATAGCCAATACCCTCTTGTTCTAAAACAATATAACTGCTTTCTACTTGTGTTATTGTTCCCTTTATATATTCATACATAAAATCACCTTATATTCATTATACCATAGCTTTGTTCGTTCTATTAAAAAAATGACAAATAGTTGTCATTCAAAATTTATAGTTTCTCTTTCTCCACATTTTACTTTCTTCTTATCGGTAGCGTTATTTAATATACTTAATTCTGTATCTGTTAATGTATGATTTTGGAAGAATTCTTCTATTTGTGTGTTTTGTTTTTCTAATTGTCTTTGATATTCCTGCCTAATTTCTTCTTTTGACGGAATACCAACTAGTTTTTCCGCTTCGTTTTGAAAAGTCATTAATTCCTCACGAATTTGATTTTCTTTTTCTTTACAATTTATCAATTGTTTTCGCTATGTATTAGTTTATGCGTGATGTTTACATAAATCAATATCAAAATAGCCTATAAAAATTATTATTTTCAATATCATCACGCACTAACTAGGACAGAACGATTGTTTTTGTAATTGCACAATATTCACTTTATCTAATTTCATATTCAACTGTTCTAATTCTGCATACGTCTTGGGAAAATTTTACAAGCTATTTTTTCAAAATTCCTATTGTTTCTAAGAAAGCAATGGTTCCTACTCCTCCGAAACCAATTAAGACAAATCCTAAAATTTGTATTATTGGATTACTACTTACAATAACAACAAAAATAACATCAAGAAATACTAACAATAGACAAGGATAGAGCATTCTATCCCATTGTAAAGAAATATCTAATTTAATTTTCTCTCTTTCCAATTTTTCGTATTGTGATATCTTTTCTGTTAATTTTTGATTACGATTTACTAACTTTTGATATAAATCATCTAATTTCTGTAATTTTTCATTTATTGTATTCACAAATATCTCCATAACTAATCCTTATGATATCGATTATCTAAAGAATTGTCAATTTCATTTTTCTTGTTTTCTACAATCGTACTTTGGTACGTAGTTTGTAATAAGGTATCATAAAATCGATTTTTCCTTTTGATTAGCCAAATAAAATTAATGATATAGAACAAGAAAATAAATAATAATCCTAAAAAGCATATCAAAATGGAAGTAGCAGAATTAGGATTTATCTTATTTATAAAATAAACTACACCATATATTATTCCAATCGGAATTCCAAAATAATAAAAATACAAAATGATATGTCTAAGCAAAATACGAATAAATTTCATATTTGGAGTTTCAAAGGAAACATTTAAAAATTGACTACCTAATGTTTTTCCATTGGAAAGTAATGGTATGATACCATAATAGATTACAAAAATAATCAAGAATAATTTCGTGTTACCAAAAAGAAACACCACTAAACTGATTATACTATAAGTGGCAAAATCTAGACCAAACACAGTTATTCTGCGAAAGCCAGAAACCTGTTTTCCAATTTGAAATGCTTCTTTATCTATTCTATCCCTCGTTGGTAAAAAACGAGAAAAGATTCCCATGAAAGAATATCCAAGCAATCCGCCTAGTGTATTAATGAGTAAATCATCTACATCAAAAATACGATATGGGTATGGATACATGAAATAAAGTCCTGTTAATTGTGTTATTTCAAAGAAAAAACTCAGTAAAAAACTATACCCTAATACATGTTTGAAGTCACACTTGAAATAATATCTTAAATACATACCTAATGGAACAAACATAAATAAATTAAATGCTACTGTATAAACACAAGGTTCTAATAATGCTTTTAAATAAGTAGATGGATTACAGATTACAAAAGAGGTTTCTTTGATAAAATCCAAAATAAAGGTAAATGGAACCAACCTTATCATATCTGGTTTCCATACTACTGTTTCTAATTTTGGCAGTGGTAAAATGACTAAAAAATAAATACTAATAAGATAAAGAATAAATGAATAGATAATGAAAACACGTAATTTATGAATAGACCCATACTTATGATATTGATGTAAAATAAAAGGAATGGTAAATAATAGAGCAATAAAGGGAAATACAATGATTGCTTTTTCAATGGAATTGATATAACTCATAGATATGCTACACCTCCTTTATCTGTATTAGTATAGCACGCTTCTATCTATAAATAAGTTACAATATTGTAAGAATAAAAGAAAAAATAGAATTTTATTTCTATTTTAATATATATGTTTTTGGAATTTCATAACTTTGAAGTTCTTCTTCAATCGGTAGTTTTTTACTATCAAACCCAAAATCTTTAATATTAATATATCTAGTTGGTCCCTCTTTTTCGCTATTATGAGCAAATAATACGAATGAGGCTTTCTCATCATCAATTCGAGTAGAAATCACACTAATGCAACAATCATCATACTCATTATACTCATTACACAAGGATTCTCCTCGAAATTTAATTATTCCATCAGTATAGCATTTTGTAATCTCTATAATTTTTCCTTCTCTATTCCTAACAACAAAATGACGGTTGTTTAAAAAGTAAAGGTTATTTTCAAAACGTATTAGATTAACCTTTAAATCCTCTAATTTTCTTGCATTTTCAAGATACGTTTTTAAAAGTGTAATATCATCAGATAATTCATCTAAAGTTTGAAATACAGATTCATCAGCAAAATCCATACTATCAAATTCTTCTTTATGCTCTCTTACATACTTTATCATATCTAGATTTTTTTCTACTAATGTTACTAAATCATTTTTTCCATACAAGGTTGCTCGTTGGATTAATGTTATACGATCAGGAATACTCCTTATATCTGCTACAAAGTTTATAACAGGTTCAATTCCCTCTGTTTTAACACATTCAAATAAACGACGCCATCCTGTACTATCTAATGTTCTCTTAATTTCCATATCAAAACTCCCCTATCAAAATTTTTTTAAAATCCTAGTATAAAACAGATTACAAAGAATGCAGCACCTAAACAAAATGTTAATCTTGTAATAAATAATTCTCCACCACGTTCTTTTCTATTTTTAAATAGACTGTCATTTCCACCTGTTAAAGCATTAGATGCACTTTCTGCTTTGGCAGCTTGTAATAATACAATCGCAATTAATAAAACTGATACAACTAATAATAGAGTCTTCATATTTGACCTCCTAACTCCTAATAAGATACCATATTTGAATCGAAAATGCAACTATTCAATCATTTTCATATTGAATTTCAATATAATAAGAATCCATTACACTTAAATTTACTTGTACGATTTGATTTTCTTTTTGAATGGCTTTGAACTGACATATTCCTTCTAACGAAGAATTCCATAAATTACATTCCATTTCATATTCTATTTTTTTACTTCCATCTTTATAACTTGTAGTAGAATTGATAATGCCATTTTTGATAAAAGAAGAAAGTTGTCTTGGAGAAAATAAATTCCAGTCAAATGTTGAGACGACATTGTTATTTTCATCTACAATCATTTCATCAATAATTCTATATGTCTGATTTTGTCCTTCTACTAAAAATGTTTCTTCTTTCATTTTACTTCCATAAATATGATAAATTTTGTTTTCATTTTCAATTGTCATAACATAATGGTACTGATTCCATCTTTCATATTGTTCTTCTACTGTATAACTTATTTTAGAAGATGTTTGAATATTTAATAACAAGAAGATTATTCCAAAAAATAATGCATAAAGACCAATTTGCAATAACGCACGACCTCTTGGATTTTTCCACAATGTTTTTATTGTTCCAAAAAATGTTTTCATGCTTCAAATATTTTTCCTTTTAATGATTCTTTATTTTGAAAGCCATTGACGAAATCAATTGCTTTCATTTTGGTTTTTCCTTCTGGTTGAATGAAAGTGAATACGACTTCTCCATTGGATACTTTAACACCAATTCCATCTGGATAAATTTGCGTAATCTGTCCATCAATTAAATTAGGGTAAGAATTATCGGTCATGTAACATTCCCATACTTTGATAACTTTTCCATCTAACCTTGTATAAGCACCTGGCCAACTATTCAGTCCTCTTATTTTATTATATACTTGTTTTTTTGTTTGTGAAAAATCAATTTTTTCATCTTCTCTTGTAATATTAAATGCATAGGTTGCCTCTGATTCTTCTTGTTTGATTCTAGGCGCTGTTCCATCAATAATAGAAGGCAATACTTCTAGTAATAAATCTCTACCTAATATTTTTAACTTATCATGAAGTGAGGATGCAGTATCTGTATCTTCGATTGGAATTTCTGCTTGTGCAATCATATCACCTTGATCCATTTTGGGATTCATATGCATAATCGTAATTCCTGTTTTTTTATGTCCATCAATAATGGCATGATGAATGGGTGCTCCTCCCCTTAGCTTAGGTAGCAAAGAAGCATGTACGTTGATACATCCGTAGGTTGGATATACAAGTAGCTCTCTTGGTAATAACTGTCCATAAGCGCATGTAATAATTAAAGTTGGATGCAATGCGATAATGTTTTCCCATTCTTCTCTTAACTTAGGTGGTTGCAGTACTAATATTGTATGTTCTTGCGCAATTTTCTTAATAGGTGTCTCTGACATTTTTCCATTACGCCCAACTGGTTTATCTGGTTGTGTTACAACAGCTCTTACATTATAGTGTTCGATTAGTACTTCTAGAATTGGAACTGCAAAATCTGGTGTTCCCATAAATACAATTTTTACTTCTTTTTTCATATTGATATCATTTATGTTCATAAAATCATTCATATTCTCACCTATTTTTATTTTACCATTATATTACAATTTTGTCATGTTTTTATTCTGTATTTCTTATAGAAATGGAATATGTTATAATAAACTTGTTGTAAGGAGTTTGTGCTATGAAGAAATGGTTAAAATGGTTCATGACAGGTTTTTGGTTATTTTTAATTGGATCTTTATTTGGATATGTTTTTGAAGGTGTATTAGAGTTTTTAAAACATGGAGTTTGGGTCAGTAGACCAGGACTTATTTATGGTCCCATTTCTCAGGTATATGGAATTGGCTTTATCATTCTATCGGCAGCTCTTTATAAGGTTCAAAAACCCATATATCTATTTTTAGTAGGAACAATTGCAGGTGGGATTGTTGAATATATTATGTCTTTGATGCAAGAATATATATTTGGTACGATTTCTTGGGATTATAGTAATTATTTTTGTAACATCAATGGAAGAACGAGCCTATTTCATGCCTTAATGTGGGGACTCATTGCACTTTTATTTATGCAATTTATCTATCCTTTTCTAATGCGGATTTGTGAAAAACTACAAACAAAGTTGGGTTATATTCTAACTGTTATTTTATTCCTTCTACTCAGTTTTGATATTTTTATTTCTACTGCTGCAGCAATACGCCAAGATGAACGAAAACACCATATTCCACCTACGAACCGGTTAGATTATTTTATTGATAAACACTATCCAGATACAAGAATGGATTCTATTTATAAAAATAAAATGTATCGACAAAAAAGAGATAATTAAAATCGAACTGGATTAAAATCGATATCAAATTGGATATCTTTTTTATTACGGTATATTTCTTGAATTATTTTTAGATTCTCATAAATATCTTCTAGTTTTTTATACTTTAAAATCACCTGTACTTGATAAATATGATTCATTTTAGGAATCAGTGCAAAACTAGGTCCTAATACAATTACATTCTTTAATTTTTTCCGTTTCCAATCACTCGCAACCTTTCTTCCCTCTTCCATTGCACGCTCTTCACTGCTAGATTTTAGAGAAATCAAACATAGGTTACAATAAGGACTATAATGTAATAATTTTCTGATTTTCATTTCCTCTTCATAGAAACCTACATAATCGTGTTGTTTTGCTTTTTGAATACTATAATGATCTATGTGAAATCCTTGAATAATGACTTCTCCTTTTAAATCATATCTTCCAGCCCTCCCTGCAACTTGAGAAAGTAAATCAAATGTTCTTTCCGCACTTCTAAAATCAGGAATATTTAAAGTAGAATCCCCATTTACAACCCCTACTAAAGTGACTTTGGGAAAATTGAGTCCCTTCGCAATCATCTGAGTTCCAATTAAAATCTGATATTTTTGTTCTAAAAAATCCTGAATCATCTGTTCATGACTACCCTTTTTCGTTGTAGTATCGTTATCCATACGTAGGATATTTGCTTTCGGAAATTGAACATTTAAATATTGCTCTAGTCGTTCTGTTCCCATTCCATATTGTTGCATACCTTCATTATGACACTTTGGACAGATTTCAATTGGCGATGTTGTATAGTCACAATAGTGACATTGCATTTGATTTTTTGTTTGATGATATGTAAGTGGAATATCACAAGCTGGACATTTGTGTGTATAACCACAACTCTTACAAGTGCGAATCGTTGTATAACCTCTGCGATTTAACAATAAAATAACCTGTTCTTTTTTTTCTAGCTTTTCTTCTATTTTTTGATATAATAGCTCAGATAAAATGGAGTTCCCTTTTCGAATTTCATCTTTCATATCCACCAAAGTTACATCAGGCAAATTTTGTCCTGTACGATGTTGCATTTGACATAATGTATAGATCCCTGTCTTGGCTCTTGCATAGCTTTCAATCGATGGTGTTGCGCTTCCTAGAATAACTGGAATTTGATAACGTTTAGCTCTCCATAAAGCAATATCAATCGCATGATATCTTGGGGTATTTTCTTGTTTATAAGTCGTAGAGTGTTCTTCATCTACAATAATAATACCTAAATTGGTTAGGGGTGCAAAAATGGCACTTCTAGCTCCAATTACAATAGGAACTTCTTTTCGTTCGATTTTACGCCATTCATCATATTTTTCACCATTGCTTAATCTACTATGTAAAACTGCTATTTGATCTGGAAATCTCGCTTCAAATGTTTCAATCAGTTGTGGTGTTAAACTAATTTCAGGCACTAGAACAATGGCTTCTTTACCTTCTTTTAAGACTTGTTCAATTAGCCGCATATAAACTTCGGTTTTTCCGCTTCCTGTGACACCATGCAATAAATAAGGTTGAAAAATCCCTAGTTTTATTTTATTTAATACTACCTTTTGTTCTTCTCGAAGTTCTGGCTTTGTAATGACCTCTCTCATTTTATTTTTCCTACGATAGATTTCTTCTTCTACTTCTTTTAAGATGTGGTGTTTGATTAAAGTTTGTAAAGCAGATGCGGATATTTGTACCAATTCTTTTTTTGGTACTTTTTCTTCAGAATCCATTCTAGCTAGTATTTGTTTTCCAATAGGTGTAATTGTTTTTTCATCATAATTCATGTTTTCCCATATGATATATTTTTCATATTTTTTAGAAATTGTCGTATTTTTTTTTGCTTTTAAAGCAGTTGGCAACATTGTTTGATAAGCATGAATTAAATTACACATTGTTTTTTTTGATAGATAAATTCCAAGTTCTAATAGTTCCTCATTTAAAACAGGTCTTGCATCAATTACAGATATGATTTCTTTTACTTCATAGTCACCTTCAAAATTGGTATCTATTTTTAAAATAAACCCTTCTAATTGTTGATGTCCAAAAGGAATAAAAACACGTTCCCCAACCTCAATTTCATTTTCTAATGATTTTGGAACACGATACGTGAAGGTTTGCGCTAATTGTTTTGCCTTCAATTCTACTAAGACTTGTACAAACATATGTATCACCATATCTATTATAGCAAACAACTTCTATTCTTGTCTATGATTGACTTTATTTCATCCAGGATAAAAACATGAAGAAAATAAGAAAAAGGTATTGACAAGATTATAATTAAA
>ERZ777305.2995-NODE-2995-length-12561-cov-6.767632_pt1 | contig 12561 bp, 10 predicted proteins | sample MGYA00374965_ERZ777305 | MGnify/ENA primary metagenome ERZ777305 (study PRJEB29328, sample SAMD00013331) | mouse gut metagenome | study: EMG produced TPA metagenomics assembly of the Metagenome analysis of fecal microbiota from mouse which was promoted...
TTTTCGCAGATGGATTAAATCCACGAAATTGACCCATATTTATGTATGGGCAAAGCGCACAGAAAGAAGAAGGTAAACAAATGAAAGTAGTTTTGCTGGCAGGTGGATACGGTACACGCATTGGTGAAGAAAGCTATTTAAAGCCTAAGCCAATGATTGAAATAGGCGGCAAACCAATTCTATGGCACATTATGAAAGAATATTCATACTACGGCTTTTATGAATTTATTATTTGCTGTGGATATAAACAGCATATCATCAAAGAATGGTTTGCGAATTATTATCTTTATAATTGTGACGTAACATTTGATTTTTCTGACAACAATAGTATGACAATACACAATAATACTGCAGAGCCCTGGAAAGTAACTTTGGTGGATACGGGGCTTGACACGATGACTGGCGGAAGAATTAAACGCATTCAACCGTATGTAAGTGGCGAATCTTTTATGTTAACTTATGGCGATGGTGTATCCGACGTGGATATTGATAATTTGTATCAATTTCATAAATCCCACGGAAAGTACCTAACATTGACTGCTGTTAATATCGAACAGCGATTTGGTGTACTTGAAATAGAAAACAATCATGAAATAAAAGCATTCAGAGAGAAAAGCATTAACGATGGCAACAGAATTAATGCTGGTTATATGGTATGCCAACCGGAAATCTTTGATTATATCGCAGGTGACTCTACCGTCTTTGAAAAAGAACCATTGGAAGCGCTCGCTCAAAAGGGACAGTTAATGGCATATAAGCATGATGGGTTTTGGCAATGTATGGATACTAAAAGAGAAAAAGATAAATTAGAAAATCTTTGGAGCACATGCAAAGCCCCATGGAAAGTTTGGACAGACTAGGGAGATATTTTGAATGAATTCAAACGATAAAAGCAAAAATACTGAAATATTTCTGATATTTGCAATTACATGGTTCATACACGCTATCATCTTTATATTTTTATATACTACTCGAAGTCTGAATATTGCCTATACAGATTGGATGATGGATGGTAGTGATTTGGGGGTTGAATATTTCGGCACATTGTTTTTTTTACGTTCTGACTGGCATTTCCCAATAGGCTTGATGGAAGACTTATCATTTGGCTCCCAATCCATTGTGTATTATGATGCTTTACCAGGTGTATCCATTATCTTGAAATTATTCAGAAATATTCTGCCAGACAATTTTCAGTTTTATGGAATTTACAGCCTTTGCGTATTTGCTTTTCAAGGAAGTTTAGGCGCCTGCTGTATTTACAAATTTATCAAATCAAAGTTTGCATGTATAACAGGAAGTTTTCTGTTTTCCATGCAAATGGCTTTTTTATCACATATATTTAAACAAATCCCGTTATCTTCACACTGGATTGTATTGTGTACTTTTCTTATTACTCTATACTATGAACAAATGTCTCCTAAAAAAAGAGCCGTATGTATAGCTGGTATATTAGCAGCAACAATGTTTATACAGACGGCGTTTCTTCCTATGGTTCTTTGCATATTATTCTTTAGGATGCTGGCAGAAATATGGATTAAACGTAACAAAAAAGTTTTTTTCGAAAACATCGCTTTGATGATAATGGGAATAGCTTGTATCGCATTTTCAGCATACCTTTTAGGCTTATTTCATGTATCGGTAACTTTGTCCGGAGGCGGTTTGGGTCGTGGAGCAATTAGATTTGATTCCTTCTTCGATGCGAATGATGTCGTTTACTTGGGAATTGGTGTTATAGGTTTATTTTGTGCTGCAACTATTATATTCGTTATAAAACTGCTGCAAAATAGAGAACTTCATATCAATAAAAATGACAAGATATATTTGTTATGCGCATTTATTGCAATGGTAATTAGTATTTTTTTCGGATTAAGTCCTGTTGCAAAATGGGGTTCCAAAATAATATATGAGATTCCTCTAAATGATACTTTTTATAGAATATGGAGTATGGTAAGAAGCTCTTACAGATTAGCCTGGTCTGTAACCTATGGAATTGTTATTCTGGGCATTTGGATGTTATCTAAAATCAGGTTCAAATGGAAAAGTATTGTAGTAATAATATGCGCATTAATACAAATCTTGGACATGACTCCTTATCTATATGCACAACACTTACAATTTGAAACTGACGTGAATTATGAAAACCCGTTGGTGTCAAATTCCTGGAAAGAGCTTGCCGAATATAAGAACAAAATCATTTTTATGAATGCAGACAATAGAAATAATTCAATAAGTTTGATTCAAGTAATGGACAGGTCGGCGATATATAGTTTTGCCGATTATATATATGCTTATGACATGACAATGACCGATTTTTACTATGCTCGAAAAAATAGCCCGGCCATGAATGAGGCAAGATTCAATATATGGAACGACCTGTATCAGGGAATAGCAGATGAACAGGCAATTTATCTTTTCCTGGAGCCCCCAGTAAGATTGATGTTGGCAGGAACTCTAAATTTTTATTGGGTAGACGGTTATCTTATTGGTATTACTAACGAGCTGAAAGAAACAACAGAGGCTACAAAATATCATGCAGGGAATCCTATTTCTATTATGCTTCCTTTTGAAAGAACAATATCATACGCAGTGAATGTTGAATATGACGACGAAGGCAATAAGGTTTTGCATCCAGAAGGAAGAGTTGGAGGCCCCCAAATTTCTCTAACGCCTGGAAGATATAAAATAAATATAATAGGTGAAAAACTCGACAACGGAATAATAGAATGTGTTTCAAGAGCAAATACTGTAATTCCTCTGGAAAATGCACAGATAGCTGAAAAGGAAATAATATATGAAATTCAACTTGAAGAAACAATGACACTTATTGAATTTGCCATTGCAAATCCTACAAATAGCGACATTACTATTAAGGATATTACAATAATAAAATGTAATGAATAAAACTTATAAAGGAGAAAAAAATGTTTGAAAATAAAACAGAAGAACAAGCTAAAGCACAAATTTTAAGCCTGGTTAAAGAATATTGTGATACCTATCATACTCAAAAGAAAAAATTTCAGCCGGGTATCGACCGCATTACCTATGCCTCTCGCGTTTATGACCATAAAGAAATGTGTAATTTAGTTGACTCGGCATTGGAGTTTTGGCTTACATCAGGAAGATACACAGAAGAATTTGAGCGTAAATTTGCAGATTATCTAGGCGTGAAGTACTGTTCACTTGTTAATTCCGGCTCATCCGCCAATCTAAACGCATTTATGGCGTTGACATCGCCATTACTTGGGGATAAGCAAATAAAACCCGGTGATGAAATGATTACTGTTGCTGCTGGCTTTCCGACTACGGTTACACCTGCAATCCAATACGGTGTTATTCCTGTTTTTATAGATGTGACCATCCCACAATACAATATGGATGTAACAAGGCTGGAGGATGCTTTATCAGACAAAACAAAACTGGTAATGGCAGCCCATACACTAGGAAATCCTTTTGATTTGCGTGTCGTCAAACAATTTTGTGATACCCATAATTTATGGCTTATCGAGGATAATTGTGATGCCCTGGGAACTACTTACACAATTAATGGAGAAGAGAAGCTTACTGGAACCATAGGCGATATAGGAACTTCCTCCTTCTATCCTCCTCACCATATGACAATGGGTGAAGGAGGTGCGGTATACACAAACAACCCGCTGCTTCATAAATGTATTCGTTCTTTCAGGGATTGGGGCAGGGACTGTATATGTACATCAGGCCAGGATAATTTATGCGGACATCGTTTTGACAGACAATATGGAGAATTGCCATTAGGATATGACCATAAATATGTATATTCTCACTTTGGATATAACCTAAAAGCAACTGATATGCAGGCCGCGATAGGTTGTGCCCAATTAGAGAAATTTCCGGATTTTGTAAAAAAGCGTCAATATCATTTTTCAAGATTGTCAGAAGGCTTGCGTGATTTAGAGGATAAATTTATTTTACCGGTTCCATGTGAAAATGCTGTTCCAAGCTGGTTTGGTTTCCTGCTCACATGTAAAGATGGAATTGAGCGCACTAAGGTAGTTCAATATGTTGAATCACATGGAATCCAAACACGTATGCTTTTTGCCGGTAACCTGGTAAAACATCCTTGTTTTAATCAAATGCGCGCAAATCGACAGGGATATCGCGTTGTTGGCGATTTGGCAAATACAGATAAAATTATGAACAATACATTTTGGATTGGAGTCTATCCAGGAATGACAGACGAAATGATTGATTATATGATAAAGATTTTAAAAGAGTCCGTCGAACAGAACTAACCGAAGTGGAGGTAATATAGCGTGCTAGATATTACGTTTTTCAAAGATAGAAAAATTCTCATAACAGGACATACTGGGTTCAAAGGTTCCTGGATGTGTAAATTACTTACAATGCTTGGCGCACGGGTAACTGGTTACGCATTGGAAGCCCCTACATCTCCAAATCTGTTTACGATATGTAATATCGCCCCAAATATAGATTCCATTATTGGCGATATTAGAGATATTGAACACTTAAAAAAAGTGTTCAAAGAAGTGCAGCCTGAAATTGTAATTCACTTAGCGGCACAGCCATTGGTGAGAGATTCCTACCACAATCCCGTATATACATACGAAACCAATGTCATGGGTACAGTTAATATATTAGAATGTATGCGCCTTAATCCCTGCGTAAAATCTTTTATTAACGTTACGACTGATAAAGTATATCTGAATAAAGAATGGGAATGGGGATACAGGGAAAATGAGGAGTTAAATGGATATGACCCCTATTCTAATTCAAAATCTTGTTCTGAACTTGTAACCAGCAGTTATCTCAAGTCTTTTTTCCACGATAAGGAAATTGCAATCACTACCTGCCGAGCGGGCAATGTGATAGGCGGTGGAGACTTTTCGGCTAACCGCATAATTCCTGACTGTATAAGAGCTGTGGAGAAGAACGAAAAAATTATTGTACGCAATCCATATTCAATAAGGCCATATCAGCATGTATTGGAGCCAATTATGGCCTATTTGTTAATTGCTCAACTTCAATATCAAAATAAGAATTTGGCGGGAAACTACAATATAGGTCCTAATGAAACGGACTGTTGGGCAACTGGAAGTTTGGTTGATGTATTCTGTAAAGAATGGAAACTGCAAACCGGGAATCCTGTGAGATGGATTCAGCAGTATGACGAGGGGCCACACGAAGCTCATTTCCTAAAATTGGATTGTTCCAAAATGAAAAAAAATTTTGGTTGGAGCCCTGTATGGAATCTGGAAACCGCTATGCAGAAAATTGTGGAATGGTCCTCTTGCTATTTAAATAACGGGAATACCGTAAAGTGTATGGAAAAACAAATAGAGGAGTTTTTGCATGATTGCTAAGTTGGAAAAAATTATAAGGCATCTGCTAATTCTATTTCACATTAATTTGACAGAAGAAATACAAAACAGCCTGATACAATTTATAAAATTCGGGATTGTTGGAGTTACAAATACAATAATAAGCTATTGCCTGAATATTTTGGTTTTGAAAGCGCTAAATCCTTTGCATGTTTCATGGGATTTTATAGCAGGAAATACTATTGCATTTATTTTAAGTGTTCTTTGGTCTTTTTGTTGGAACAATCGATTTGTATTTTCTACAAAGGAAGGACAGAAAAGAAATCTATGGGAAGTTTTGTTAAAAACATATGTGTCCTATGCGTTTACCGGAATCTTATTGAATAACGTCCTTAGTTGGATTTGGATTTCAGTACTGCATATCTCAAAATATGTGGCACCATTAATTAATTTAATAATTAGTGTTCCTATCAATTTTGTTTTAAATAAGCGATGGGCTTTTAAACATTAGATTATGAGAAAACAGGAGCGGCACAATGCAGATAAAAGTGTCAGATTATATTGTTGAGTTTCTGATTGAAAAGGGAATAACGGATGTTTTTGGCTATCCTGGTGGTATGGTGACCCATTTAATGGATTCTTTCCGTAAAAAAGAAAATGAAATTCATGCACATGTCAATTACCATGAACAGGCGTCTGCCTTTTGCGCATGTGGATATGCCCAAGTCAGTGGACTGCCGGGCGTAGCTTATGCCACCAGCGGCCCCGGGGCTACAAATCTGATTACAGGTATATGTAATTCCTATTTTGATTCTATTCCGGCGCTTTTCATAACCGGCCAGGTTAATACCTTTGAAAGCAAAGAAGGACTACAAGTACGCCAAAAGGGGTTCCAGGAAACGGATATTGTTTCTATGGTGCGTAATGTCACAAAATATTGCAGCTATGTAGCAGATGCTAATGACATACAATTGGAATTGGAAAAAGCATGGTTTTGGGCAAATGAGGGAAGAAAAGGTCCTGTACTGCTTGATATACCGATGAATATTTTTCGGAGCATTGTTGAAACGGACATGCTTTCCGAATATTGCCTCGAATCAGAAGATACCTCTCCGATACCTTGGGCCCAGATATTATCCGCCTTTCAGGAAAGCAGACGCCCAGTCATTTTATTAGGCGCAGGTAATAAAAATGATAATATTCGACATATTATCAGAGAGTTTTCGGCAAATTCCAATATCCCCATGGTAACGAGTATGCCCGCATTTGACTTACTGGAAAAGGCTGACCATAACTACTTTGGTTTTATCGGCGCTTATGGTGACCGTACAGCTAATTTTCTGATTGCAAAATGTGATTTGCTGCTTGCCGTGGGTACTCGTTTAGATGTACGACAAATTGGTGCAAAGAAAGAAAATTTCGCTCCCAATGCAAAACTAATCCGAGTTGACATTGATGCTGGCGAGTTGAGCAATTTAATTAAATCTGACGAACTTCAAATTAAAACCAACACAGATATCTTCTGGAACGAGTTCTTGGAAAGGAGACATCATATTAAAAATTTCAGCGAATGGACCTCTGTATGTAACACTCTGAAAAAAAATTTACAGGAGCTGGACGTACGGACACCTAATTTGCTAATTCGTTCATTTAGCAGGCTTATTCCTGAACAAGCTGTTATTACCACCGATGTAGGACAAAATCAGGTATGGATTGCCCAGTCCTTTGAAAACAAAAGTTCCCAAAAAGTTCTTTTTTCAGGCGGACATGGTGCGATGGGCTACTCTCTCCCATCCGCTATAGGAGCTTATTATGCACAGCGAAAACCGGTTATTAGTTTTAACGGTGATGGTGGGATACAGATGAATATTCAGGAACTACAATTTATTGCCAGAGAGTCCCTTCCCATAACTGTCGTTGTTTTAAACAACTGCGCTCTTGGAATGATAAGACATTTTCAGGAAATGTATTTTGAAAATCAATATTATCAAACAGTTCCATCAGGAGGCTATAATGCACCTGATTTTGAAAAAATTGCTTTTTCATATAATATACCATATTGTCTGGTGAAAAACCTTGATGATATATCAAAAATAAACAACGATTTTGAAAGTCCGCAGCTAATAGAAATGAGAATATCTGAAGATACCTATGTTTATCCGAAACTTGAATTTGGAAAACCCAATCAAGACCAGGAACCTTTACTGAACCGTGAATTATATGAATATTTGATGGGACTATAAACTATGCCAAAAGTTATTGTAACAGGTGCCACCAGTTATCTTGCGATTGCGCTAATTAAACGTCTGTTGGCAGAAAAATACTATGTATATGCAGTAATCAGGCCTAAGTCGGCCAATAGCAGCAAACTACCTAAAAATACACATTTATTCATATTAGAATTAGATATGAATAATTATTTCTCTCTAAGCGCTATGGAACTGGGAAAAATTGATGCCATCTATCACTTTGCCTGGGATGGTGTACGAGGCTCCGACCGAACAATTACTTCTCTGCAAATGAGTAATATTGAAGCTACAAAGCAGCTGCTTGATGTCGCTCATCAAAAACATATTTCTTATTTCATAGGAATGGGCTCGCAGGCAGAATATGGACTGACTGCAAAACAACTGGTCACAGAGGAGATGCCTTTGAACCCATTAGATGCGTATGGAATTGCTAAAAAGCAAATTTACGATTTGGGTATGAAAGCGGCAGAGCAATACGGTTTTACTTTTGTTTGGGCAAGAATCTTCAGTGCTTATGGATACGGAGAATCTCCGAATACCCTTATTATGAGTTCTTTCAGAAAAATGCTGAAAGATGAGGAAATTAAATTATCTCCTTGTGAGCATTTATGGGATTACCTTTACCTTGATGACCTGGCTAATGCACTTCACCTGCTCTACAAAGCCCAATGCCCCACGGGCGCCTACAATGTATCTTATGGATGTCCCAGACCGCTTAAAGATTACGTGGAAGAAATGAAAGAAGTACTTCATTCCAACAGCCGGCTTGAATTCGGGGCAATTCCCTATGGACAAAACGTTGTGCAAATGAATCCTTCCATTACCAAAATACGTTCCGCAGCATCATGGACTCCGAAAATTAATTTTGTAACAGGCATTCAACTTTTATATGAGGATATGAAAAATGAAAAAAATCAGTATACTAGTACCAACATTTAATGAAGAAGAAAATGTAAAGCCTCTGTCAGAGGCAATTGTTAAAATGTTTTCAGATACTTTGAAGGATTATGATTATGAACTCGTATTCATAGATAATGACTCAAAAGATAATACCCGCCTTCTATTACGAGAAATGTGTACAAAAAACAGGCGTATTAAGGCCATTTTCAATGCCAAAAACTTCGGACAGTTCAATTCTCCTTATTATGGGCTGCTTCAGACAGCCGGAGACTGTACAATTTTATTATGTGCGGATTTTCAAGACCCTGTTGAAATGATTCCTGGTTTTATTCACGAGTGGGAATCCGGATATAAGATTGTTATCGGGCAAAAAATTACAAGTAAAGAAAACCGTTTTATGTTCTTTCTTCGCTCCTGCTACTACAAAATAATCAAAAAATTTTCTAATATAGAGCAAATTGAACATTTCACAGGATTTGGTTTGTATGATAAGGAATTCATAGAAGTGCTTCGCAACCTGGATGACCCCACTCCGTTCCTTCGAGGAATTGTAGCAGAATTGGGATTCCGCAGAAAGTCCATCCCCTATGAACAGCAAAAAAGACGTGCCGGAAAAACAAGCAATAACTTTATGCGCCTTTATGATGCTGCAATGCTAAGTTTCACATCCTATACAAAAATTGGACTACGCATAGCCACTTTCATAGGAGGCGGCATTTCACTGGTCAGTTTTCTAATAGCCTTAGTTTACTTAGTGTTAAAAATTATTTTCTGGGATACATTTGTTGCTGGAACTGCCCCCATATTAATTGGTATGTTTTTCCTTGGAGCGGTACAATTATTATTTATGGGACTAATCGGAGAATATATACTTAGCATAAACCAACGCATTATGAAAAGGCCGCTAGTAATTGAAGAAGAACGTATCAATTTTTAACTCCCGAAATCCTTTATCTAAATTCTCAATAAATTACACATGAATGACATTTGAAGTATTTTTAGCAAGGGGGAAACTTTCCTCCTTGCTATCCATAAATTTAAAATGATAATTTCCTTTCTGCATTTGTTATCATATTTTACAAATTATTTTTCTCTTTTATTCTATTCCATTGTATACGAAAAAGAATTCCGTAAAGCGTATCAACTATTAGAAAAACAAATATTGCTGAACCAAAAAATAAAACCAGCTGCGAAATAAAGGACGAAAACATAAATTTTTCACATAAAAAATATTGCGTTAATGAAAGCACTGGTTCATGAAATAAATAAATAAAAAAACTGGCTGCTGTAAAATGACGGACGAAACCATTTTGTAAAAATTTTGTACCGGATAAATAATACAAAATAATAATACCCAGCAAAATATTCAGATTATAGATAAATTTGTAATAGGGTAAGTTGTATTCTATAAATGTTAAATAACTAAGCAAAGAAGTTATTATAATGTAGCAAATACTTACCACACAAAAAGTTTTTTGGGAAATTTTCACCTCAATTTTCTTATATTTAATTACAGCGCCTAAATAAAACCAAAAGAAGGGTTCCGGCGCATACAGCCCATGACGTTTTCCATGCCACATCCATATAACACCCAAAAGAACAAGCGAAAAATATGGAATCTCCTTTAACATGATTACTAATATGGGTGATAAAATAAATATAAATATTAAATCCCTTAAAAACCATAGAGGAAAGTTTATTGGCACTTCATTAAAGGGAAATACCCCCCCCCTTAAATTTTCTATCGTAGGTTCCATACGTCCCGAAATACCCGGTATACGCGTAAAAAACATCACCAACACAATCAAATATAAATTGCAAAAGACATATGGCAGTACTAATCTGAAAAACTTTTTCTTCATCAATATTAAATACCACTTTTTATCCGTTATTTCAGGTAATTTAAGGCAAAATAAATATCCGGAAATTATGAAAAAGAATGGGACGGCAATTCTGCATAAATTCCCTCGGAAAAATATGATTATATACTGCATTATTGGCTGCGGCGGAGTGCTATCTGCATATCCTCTAAAAGCGCGTTCTGCATGAATCAATAAAACCAAAAAAATCAAAACCGGCCGCAAATGCTTAATTCTTTCTGAATCAGAATAATTAACATATCTCATGTATTCCTACCTCCGATACTTAAAACTAAAAATATCCTTTTCGCTAAAGTTTGAGAGCTTTCTCAAGCTCAACTCTTCTTATATAGGGAAGTCTTGACTCACGAGAAGCATTTATTAAATACCCTCCTTGTCGGCTCAAAATATCTGCAGCACTTTGAAATGAACTTTCAATTAATTTTGTATCAGGAACATACCATGCTTTCCCTTCCCGATAGTTAGAAATAAAATGATTTTTTTCCGACGTGCTTGTCCTGCCATCATTCGTTATAAATTGAAAATTATGGTCTACTCCATACAAAACAAATTTTCTGATGCCCATATAATATCCTATCTGAAGCGCAACCAATAATGTTGCCCCCATATGATACGCCCCATTCATAATAAAACTTTCATTCAGTCTCAGACTTCCTTGCCGCAGATATAGCCAATTATAGTTTTTCTCCTTCAATTCCGGGCAATGCGCCGAGCAAAGCCATACTTTCCCCATACTATTTTTTACAATATCATTTCCAAAATCTTCAATCATTTTATCATCTGCACTAATTGTATAGGTTGGACGTAATGAATGTCCGTCATATGACATATAAAATTTATTGCAGCAAAAAGTGATATGATTCTTCAAATATTCCAGGTCTTTCACGTTAACGCTTGGGCCATTCCCAATTAAATATGCTGTTTCTCCCTTATGTATGCCTTTATATGGTTTTAATTGCCTTTGCCAGTTGAGAAGATATAAACCGCTCAGCTTTCCTAACGATGCTGATATATCAACCAACATTTTATAAAAAACAGATTTTATTTGCATTCTATAAATCCCTTCTTTATATTTTAAATAAATTACGCACCAATGGTATCCTCTTAAATATAACCGTAAAAAGTAAGCTTATACAGAGTACTGCGATGCTATATAGTACAGAGTATCTAAGGGCATTTTTAGGAATCGTTATCAAACTATCCCTCATAAAATATCCAACTGGTAAATGTAACAGATAAATTCCTAAAGTATTTTGTCCCACTAACTTAATACAACGCAAAATCAAAGAATTTTGAATCACAATATTCTGAAACATCCAGTATAAACCTATGACTGACAAAAAAACCAGAATACAATCATAATTTGAACCAGGCGCATTATAATATGTACCGATGGCATGTTGGTACATCTTTCCATATGCGGTTAAAAAGAACATACATAAAAAAACAATAATTGCACCCATATATCTTTTCAGCTTTTGGTTTATTACAATAAAGGATTTTTGATAAATAATCCCACCAAAAATAAAATAAGCCACTGGATGGGAAAATGCTCCACCTCTAAAATCATTCAGAAAAGGATAAATAAAATTATGTGTTCTACTATCATCAAAAAATAGACTTCCATCATAAAAATACTTTATAACATTTAATAATATTGTAGCAATGTTATTCCCAAATACCGCCAATACCAACGCACTTATATAGATACAACGTCCACTTTTTGCATTATCATTTTTAATTATCGGAAATAAAAGTGGGAAAAAAATATAGCATACCAATAATGATTTTAAAAACCATAAAAAATTAATATATTTACCATTATACACCGCCAACCAGAAGCTTTCACTCTCCCATCTGCCTTCCACACCAATTGACATCTCGGAAAACAGCACCTCTGAGATGATTGACCAAAAAATTATGAGAAATAATAATTTAAGAATCTTTTTGCTCCATTGAGGCCATAATACAGAATCTTTTCTTGATACAAGCGAACCGTTTACAAAGAAAAAAATAGGCACTCCCATTGAACAACATGTAAAGCAGAAATATTTCCAAAAAGATTTTACGCCAACCAATGTATAATCAATGCTTCTTGAACCCAGATGATAATATATGACTAAAAATATAGCTATCGCTTTTAATATATCTAACGCAACATCATCTGTCTGTCTGTCTGTCTGTCTGTCTGTCTGTCTGTCTGTCTGTCTGTCTGTC
>ERZ777305.2997-NODE-2997-length-12559-cov-3.582374_pt1 | contig 12559 bp, 9 predicted proteins | sample MGYA00374965_ERZ777305 | MGnify/ENA primary metagenome ERZ777305 (study PRJEB29328, sample SAMD00013331) | mouse gut metagenome | study: EMG produced TPA metagenomics assembly of the Metagenome analysis of fecal microbiota from mouse which was promoted...
GCCTGCCGGCACTGCGCTCGGCGTCAACTCCACGCAACCTCTCATCGGCCTGCCGGCACCGCGCCCGCCGTCAATTCCACGCAACCTCTCATCGGCCTGCCGGCACCGCGCCCGCCGTCAATTCCACGCAACCTCTCACCAGCCTGCCAGCACCACGCTCGCTGCCAGCCCGCTCACGGTTGCCAGAAGTGCTCCTGCAAGAGTCCAGCGGGTTTTGTTTACCCTGGCGGCAATAAAATACACGGACATGGTATAAAATATGGTTTCCGTGCAGGACATGGAAATCGAAGCGATGCGCCCGAGCAGCGAGTCCGTCCCGTATTTTTGATAGATATCCAGCAGCAGTCCCGTCGCTGCCGACGAGGAGAACATTTTAACAACGGAAAGCGGAATAAGCTCCACAGGAAAATGCAGCAGTTCTGCCAGCGGAAGCAGCAATCTGCCGAACGCGTCCAGCGCCCCCGACGCGCGCAGTACCCCCACGCCCATCATAAGCCCGATCAGCGTCGGCAGAATCGTTACTACCGTGGACAGCCCGCTCTTCGCCCCCTTAACAAACTCATCATAAACAGAAACTTTCATCAGCAGCCCGAAGCCGACGACATAGAAAAAAATCAGCGGCATAATATAATCCGATAAATATACAAGAAATCCCATATTAGAACCTCCATTCCGGCAGCGTATCCTGCGTGCGAGGCACGGCCTCTCTTCTGATATGTTTATTCTTGTACCATAGGCTTTATGCGGATTCTCATCCGGTTCCCATCCTGATTTTTGCTTGAAAACTGACAGATTTCAGATATAAGAAATGATAGCACAAACATAAAAAACCGCCGTCCCCGCAGGGAAATGTGCATTGGACGGATGCCCGCGGGCCGGAGGATATCAACAATGAATGATTATGACATATCCAAGACTGTTTCCACCAACACCAAAGCTGTTGATATCGACAGCACGGACAAGCCCAGAACGCACAGCTGAACTCTCTGGAAAAGAAAATGAACAGCGTGAAAAGTGAGGTTGACTGGATTTACTGAAAATATTAGGGGAAGCTTTCACTCTGCTGCATCGTACAAAAAAACGTCAGCCGGGCCGCAGATCAGCCTTCCGTCAAAGACCACTTCCGGCTGCCGGAATGAAAAACAGACGATTCAAAAGGCTGCCGGAACCGCCCGCAGATTCTTCAGAACTGCCGGACAAAAAGATCGCTCTTCTCCAGAAATTCCTCAACGGTATCAAAGCCCAGCCGGGACAGAAGCTCCATGACAAACGGATTTTCCAGCGGGGTTTTATACTCCGCTCTGTCCGCATACCGCCGAACGTTCTGCTTACCTTCTTCCCTGTCGATGATTGCTCTCGGGCCGCCCACGCAGCCGCCGCTGCAGGCCATTCCCTCAAAAAAGTTCGCCTCGGTTTTTCCGTTTTTCAGCCTTTCGATCATGGCACGGCAGGCCGGCACACCATCCGCCTGCTCCGCCCGCACTTCGATGCGGCGCGACGGGTTCAGCTGCTTCACCGTTTCCCTCACTGCCTCGCTGACCCCTCCGACAGCGGCATAGATCCGGCCCGCGCGCGAGGAATGTTCCCTGTCGTCCTCCCCGAGCAGTTCCGGCTTAATTTCAGCCGCTTCAAACATATCCTTTACCTCCTGGAATGTCAGAACATAATCAACCGCATCGGCAATATCCGGCTCTCTCGCCTCCTTTTTCTTGGCAATGCACGGCCCGATAAAAACGGTCACGGCATCCGGATGCAGCTGCTTCACCACTCTCCCCGCGGCAATCATCGGCGATACCGATGCCGGAACATGCGGCATCAGCTCGCGGTAAAAGCTGCGGATCAGCGAAATCCACACCGGACAGCAGCAGCTGGTGAGCTGGTAATCGCCCCTGTCCGAAATATTGGCATCGAACTCCAGCGCTTCCTTCAGCGTCAGGATATCCGCAAAAACAGCAACCTCGATCATTCCCTGAAAACCCATCGCCTTAAAAGCCGCCCGCAGCCTTCCCGTGGTCGCCCCTTCACCGAACTGGCCCCAGAACGCAGGCGCTACCAGAGCATATACTTTTTTCCCTTTTTCTCTCAGCGCGCGCAGCACCGGAACAACATCCCTGTTCTCCACCAGCCGCTCCAGGCGGCAGGCATCCACACAGGCGCCGCAGCCCACACATTTTTCCCTGCTGATGGAAACGCTCCCGTCCTCCCCATGCTCAAACGCATCAAAAATACAGCTGTTCTCGCATGCCTTATCGTACTCGCACTGTTCGCAGGAATCCGCAAAAACAACAGGGGCGTACTGCTCCGGATGAAGCAGACAATCCATCTGTTTCGGATTGTACTCTCCCTCCGGCTCACGCCCCTGTGCCGTTTCCTGCTTTAATATATCGCGATACAATTCTTGAAAGGTCTTCATCCGCAAATCCTCGCTTCCGTTTTTTCATAGTATCCGCGGAAACGGAGGAAAATAAACGGGCGCGGCCGTTTTTTCACCGATGCGTCTTGCGGTGTGCCTGATTCATACCGCAGCGGCCGGACGGACTATTTATCCCCAAACGAAATCCCGAGCATCCTCGCGCTCTCGATAATATCATCGTCCGGATCAACATACTTCAGCTTGCCCGCGGTTTCCGACAGCGGGATCGCAACTACGTCGTCGTTGCGCATTACTACCAGCTTGCCGTAATCCTCGTTGATGACAAGCTTCGCGCCCATTGCGCCGAGTCTGCTCGAAAGCACGCGGTCGTAAGGACACGGACTGCCGCCGCGCTGCGTATGCCCCGGAACAGTCACACGAACCTCCTGACCGGTCTTCTCGGTAATCTTCGCTGCAATCTCATAAGCAGCGGACGGATACTTTGAATTGGCGACTTTTTCCTTCCTCTCCTTCTTGGAAAGTGCTGCTGTTTCCTTGGAAATAGCTCCTTCCGCCACCGCGATTATGGAAAAGCTCTTACCCGCCTTCTCACGCTCTCTGAGCGCCTTGCAGATCACCTTGATATCATAAGGTATCTCCGGTATAAGTAGAACGTCCGCGCCGCCCGCAATGCCCGCATAGAGTGTTACCCAGCCGACCTTGTGCCCCATCAGCTCCAGAATAAACACTCTGCCGTGGGACTCGGCGGTAGTGTGGATATTGTCGATCGCCGTCGTCGCGATCTCCACCGCGCTCTGAAAGCCGAATGTTACATCCGTTCCCCAGATATCGTTGTCAATGGTTTTCGGCAGGCCGATGACATTCAGCCCTTCCTCGCTCAGCATATTTGCGGATTTGAGTGAACCGTTGCCTCCGAGAACAACCAGGCAGTCCAGATCCAGCTTTTTATAGGTTTCTTTCATGGCCTTTACCTTGTCGAAGCCGTCCTCAATCACGCGCATCTGCTTGAACGGCTGTCTTGAAGTGCCGAGAATTGTGCCGCCCCGCGTCAGAATGCCGGAAAAATCCTTCTCCGACATCTTTCTGTAATTGCCGTGCATCAACCCCTTGTAGCCCTCCAGAAAACCGTAAATCTCCACCTTGTCCAGATTGTTGAACAATCCCTTTGCCACCCCGCGCATTGTCGCGTTCAGCGCCTGGCAATCGCCGCCGCTCGTCAGCATACCAATTCTTTTCATGTCTGTTTACCTCTCTTTTTATTTTTTGTAAATCCCATTTTGTATGTGCAGACATTTCCGCAGCCCCGCTTCCCGGGTCTTTAGCCCGGGCTGGTTTCAAACGTCTTTCTGCCCGATGTCTGTGAGGTTTCCGGGGCCTTTCCGGCTGCCTTGCCGGAGTTTTCCGCCCTTTCCGGTTTCTATCCGGTTTCTTCCCGGCGGCACTTCCAGCTGCCCCGCAAGTCTTTTAACCTACCGCTTTCCCTAGACTTTCCGACCTTTCCGGCTTCTTCCCGACGGCACTTCTGGTTCCCCCGCAAATCTTTTAACCTTCTGTCCTCCCGGGGTTTTCCACCCTTCCCGGTTTCTATCCGGTTTCTTCCCGGCGGCACCTCCGGTTCCCCCGCAAATCTTTTAACCTTCTGCCCTCCCGGGGTTTTCCGCCCTTTCGGGCTTCTTTCTGACTTCTTCCCGGCGGCACTTCCAGCTGTCCCGCAAGTCTTTTAACCTTCTGCCCTCCCGGACTTTTCCGCCCTTTCTGACTTCTTCCCGGCGGCGCTTCCGGTTGTCCCGCAAGTCTTTTAACCTTCTGCCTTCCCGGATTTTTCCGCCTTCTCCGGCTTCTTCTTCCGGGCCGCACCTGCAGTTTTCTCTGCCGGCTTGCCGATCTTCGCCGCCTGTTTTTTCTCGCCTGTCCTGCCCGCCTTTTCCGCCTGCTTCTTTCCCGAATTCTTCTCCTCCTTCTGCTTTCTTTCCAGTTCTGCTTCCTCCGCAGCCCGGTATGCCTGCTCGTAGAAAAATTCCTGCGAATTCATCGGGTTTTTGCGTGCCTGGCGCCGGGTGTATGTGCCGTCCGGCTTCATCAGCCGTCCTTTCACATTGTCAGCCAGCATCCTGCCAAACATCTGGCTGATGCGGCGGCGCAGCGGATCGGATTCAACACGCACTGCCACCTCGATGCGGTGCATCGTATTTCTGGTCATAAAATCCGCGGAGGAAATATACAGCTTCTGCCGCTTCCCCGTTCCGAAGATATAGATTCTGGCGTGCTCAAGAAACCGGCCAACAATACTTACAATCGTAATATTATCTGTAAAGCCTTTAATTCCAGGATTCAGGCAGCATATACCGCGCACGACAAGCTCAATCTTTACACCGGCCTGCGAGGCCTCGATCAGCTTTTCGATCAGCACCTTATCGGTGAGGGAATTCAGCTTCGCGCCGATATAGCCCCGTCCGCCTTTTTTTACAGCGGCAATTTCCTCGTCCATATAGCGCAGCACACCCTGCTGCAGACCGTTCGGCGCTACCATAAGATTCTTTGTCGGCTCGCAGAGCTCGCCCAGCGAAAGCGCGTTAAATACCATAAGCGCCTCGAGTCCGATATCGGTGGAGGCCGTCATCAGCGAATAATCCGTGTAGAGCGTCGAAGTTTTTTCATTGTAATTGCCGGTGCCGATCTGCGTGATATACTGAATTTTCTTTTTTGTTTTCCGGGTAATCAGGCAGAGCTTCGAATGCACCTTCAGCCCGTCCAGCCCGTAAATAATACGGCAGCCGGCCTCCTCAAGCCGCCTTGACCACTCGATATTGTTTTCCTCGTCAAAGCGCGCGCGCAGCTCCACCAGAACGACAACCTCCTTGCCGTTTTCCGCCGCCTTGATCAGCGCCTCCACAACCTTGCTGTAGCGCGCCACGCGGTACAGCGTCATTTTGACTGACACTACCTCCGGATCCCCGGCCGCCTCGTTCAGCAGGCGCAGAAACGGCTGGATGCTCTCATAAGGATAGCTGAGCAGAATATCCTTTTTTGCAATCTGCTCCATCATCGGCGCATCGTCCCGGATCATTGCGCTCTTCTGCGGCACGCGTTTTTCATAAAACAGCTCCGGCTTTGACCGCAGGCAGTCCTGAAGCGGAAACACAAACGACAGATCCAGCGGGGACTCAGTATAAAATACCTGTTCTCTCTTCAAATCCAGATACTCACAGAGCTTTTCCACCACCTCATCGTCAATGCTGCGGCTGAGCTCCGCCCGCACAGCGCATAGCTTTTTCCGGCGCTTGAGCAGCTCAACCATCGCTTCGCGGTAATCCGCTTCATGCTCCTCCTTCGCCGTTTCGTCCAGAATATTTTCCTCCCCGGTCTCCAGATCCGCGTTGCGCACAACGCGCAGCAGCGACTTGGATCGGATTTTATAATGGTCAAATATCTGAGGAACAAAATGCAGAATCAGCTCCTCGACCAGCATAAAACGGTTCGAATCGGTTTTGAGCCGGATCAGCCTGTCAAACAGCCCGTTGTTGCACGGAATAATGCCGATCTTCCCGCTCCCCTTCGAATCCAGATCTACCACTGCATAAATTTCCCGGTTCTTCAGAAACGGGAACGGCTGACGCTTTCCGACCACCTGCGGCGAGATAAGCGGGCGGATCTCCGAATAGAAATACTCCTCCAGATAAACCGCGTCCTCCTCGGACAGCCGCGCAAAGTTAATCAGCTCCACGCCGCCCTTTTTCTGCAGCTCCTCCATCAGCCCGAAATAAATCTCGTCCTTTTTCCGGCACAGTTCCCGGCTTTCCTTTAAAATTGCGGCAATCTGCTCCTCCGCGTTCATTTTTGTTTTGTTTTCCCGCAGCTTTGGCGAAAACAGCATCTGATCATGAAGCGTGCCCACCCGCACCATGAAAAATTCATCCAGATTACTCTGGAAGATCGAAGCAAAAGACAGCCTCTCGCAGAGCGGAACGCTTTCATCCGCCGCCTCCTCCAAAACCCGTCCGTTAAATTTCAGCCAGGAAAGCTCCCGGTTGGAATAACAGCCCGCTTTCATATTTTCATTTCTTTTTTGTTTGTTTGTCATTTTTATACCCCGCGCATATCGCAGACCTTCCTGCGATACTGCATCGATAAAAGTTTAAAAGTGCATTTCAAACCCGCATCCGTGCATAACACAGCCTGCCTGCAATTCTGCATCAACGATAATTCAAAAAACTTATTATCCCAGATAAAAAAACCTAAATGATACGGTTCAATACCAATCTATGCGCATACAAAACGTCCTGCTGCATCGGCAAGGCCTTTTTTCACCCAGGCGGCCTGCCATTCCAGGCGCAACGGAACATCCTTCAGCACCGGACAGATATGGTATGTCTGACGCCGGATAATCCCGTCAGAGCAGGATAATTCCTGCCGCCTCGCATTTCCTGCGCATCTCCTCCGGCCATAGACTCGCCTGTACCTCACCGACATGCGCGCGGTCGAGCAGTAGCATGCAGAGGCGCGACTGCCCGATACCTCCGCCGATGGTGTACGGAAGCCTGCCATCGAGCAGCATCTTGTGGTACGGCAGCTCCCTCCGCTCCTCGCAGCCCGCCTTCTTCAGCTGCTCTGCGAGAGAAGTTTCGTCCACGCGGATTCCCATGCTTGAAACCTCAAGCGCGCAGCCAAGCGTCTCGTACCAGAACAGGATATCGCCGTTGAGCTCCCAGTCATCGTAGTCCGGCGCGCGCCCGTCGTGCGGCTTTCCGTCGCCGAGCGGCCCGCCGATCCGCATGACGAAAACACATCCGTGCTCCTTCGCAATCAGGTTCTCGCGCTCCTTCGGCGTTTTGTCCGGGTATTTTGCCCGCAGCTCCTCGGAATCAATAAAGTAAATATCTTCAGGAAGGCGTTTTACCGCCTGCGGATATTTGTACCAGACCTCATGCTCCATGTGCTTGATTACCTTGAAAATCTGACGCACGACGGACTGCAGCGTTTCGATCGTGCGCTGTTCCCTGGCAATTACCTTCTCCCAGTCCCACTGGTCAACATAGCAGGAATGGAGATTGTCAAGCTCCTCGTCGCGGCGGATGGCGTTCATATTGGTGTACAGCCCCTCACCTGGCTGAAAGCCGTAGCGGGCAAGCGCCATGCGCTTCCATTTCGCAAGCGACTGCACGACCTCCACCGTATCCCCCGGCATGTCCGCCAGATCAAAGGAAACCTTCCGCTCCGTTCCGTTCAGATCATCGTTTAAGCCGGAGCTTCTCTCGACAAAAAGCGGCGCCGAAATTCTCTCGAGATTCATTTCCTTTCCGAACTCCTTCTGAAACGTATCCCGGATGTATTTGATCGCCTCCTGCGTCTGCCGCACGGTAAGCCGCGGATCATACTCCTTTGGTAAAATCAATGCCATAGATCCTCCATTTCCTTCGTTCTGTCACCGGCTCTCTTTCTTTCTCTGCAGCCGCGCCCAGGTCAGAAATCTGCCTATTTACAGGTCCGCGCGGCCGGAAGCCCTGTCCGTCCTGCGCCTCTTCTGCTCAGACGCCGGCGCACTGCTCGAAATCCGGTACTGCGAAATTCTTTATTTACAAATAGTATAGCGTTTTTGAAATTATAGTACAAGGAAATTTTTTGCAATTATAAGTACATATACTTTTTCTCAAGATACGCAAGTAAAAATACAGCGGGTGAATTCCAGTATATCGTAATCTCGTTCAGGGAATAACAGCCCACATGATCAGCAAAACATTTCATCGGCGGCGTTCCGGGAGCAATCAGCCAGGCAGCCGTCTCATCCACCGGATGACGGTTCGGCCCTCCGCTGACCATGCCGGGGATGCATTCTTCCACGCCGTCCGCATAAGCCGGGCGCAGATGCGGATTTTTCAGACTGTTTTCTCCCGTTCCGGAAACATAGGAAAACCCAAGTGCATTGATTCCCAGAAGGCACTGGATCTGGCGCTCCGCGTAGAAGGTATAGCTTTCCGCCTCCATTCGCGGGGCTTTTGTGCAGTCGCACTGGCTGCATACGCTGCCCTCCGGTTCCTCCCGGCCCGCACCGCAGGCCTTCTCCCTTTCGCACTGGCTGCATACGCTGCCCTCCGGTTCCTCCCGGCTGACAGCACAGACCCTCTCCCCTTTCCGCGGGCGCTCCGCACCGCAGACCGTTTCCGCAATTGCAAAGATCATGCCGTGCTTCAGCAGGTTCATACTGCTGCCCCAGCAGTAGTCCTGCGCAGCCATGGCCGCGCCGTAGCCGCAGCAATCCGAAAGTTCGGACAGTCTCTGCGCTTCTGCCAGAAACTGTTCCCGGAAGCGGCCTGCCAGCGCCTCATCCTTCCCAGGCGCACTGCACAGCAGATAGGAAAGCGCACCGAATCCGCCCACCGCGCCGTAGCCGAGCGCGGTCTGAGAAAACGGTTCGGACAGCGCATTCCTTGCCCTCTCATGAAATTCCTCTTCTCCCGTCAGCAGATAAAGCTCGATCCATGCCCAGAAACGATTGTCCGCATCCGTACTTTCGCCGTAGCTTCCCGTCCAGCAGCCCGGCGGATTTTCAAAGCCGATAAATTCCGGGTGCTCCTCGAGCCAGATCCCGGTTTTTTGCGCAGCCGCCTGCAGCTGTTGGGAAAACTCCGCGTCAAATTTCCGGTAAAGCCGCGCTGCCAGCGCACAGACCGCGGCAAAATCCGCAGTCGCCATCGAGGATACCGGAAACAGAAACAGCTGCGCCGTGTCCTCCTCCGGCATAACAAACGGGGCGTGCCCGGCCGTCGTCTCCTTATGGTATACCGCGCCGTCCTTCCGCTGCATTTTCAGCAGCCATTCCAGCTCGAAGCGGCATTCCGCCAGAAGATCGGGCAGCGGGCCGCCGCTCTCCGGTATATCCAGCCGCTGCGCGTCAAACACCGCCGGAAACAGCTGATACGCAAAAAGCAGATGCGCCAGCGCACAGACCCCCGCCGTAACATAGCGCCCGTAATCCCCTGCGTCATGCCAGCCGCCGGCCGCCTCCGCCGTCTGCCGGTTATCCTCCCACAGCACCGCACGCCCGGTATGGCATGGGCGGTGGCTGAACTTCCCGGCATAGCGTGCCGGAAGCCCGCAGCCGCACCGAAGATAATAAAAAGCCTTTGCCGTATCGTGAAGCACCGGCGCGTATACGTCCCTGCGGATAAAAAAAGGGCGGGAGGAAATCCATTGTCCCATGCTGTTCCTGCAGGCTTCATCCGCCGCTTCGTGCGCCGCATCCTCCCCGCAGACCTCCGCCCGGAGCGTAAACTCTCCCTCCCTGCACAGGCCGGTAAAATCCGCACGGTACACCTCATCCCCCGAATTCTCATCCGGCCCGAAGTACTGAATTTCTCCGGCAAAGCAGACCTGTCCCTCGCTGTCCCTGATCTCAAAACGCGACGCCGGCCTTGTCAGAACTGCCCGCTTGCAGCCGTCCTTCGAATAGCCTGCCTGGCACAGAAAATATTATCTTTCACAGGTTCCATAATCCCTCCTCCCGCTTTTTCTGACATCCGGTCTGATTCCGACTCGGCATCAGGCAGCCCGGAATATTCAAAAATCCCTGACAGGACAAAATTTGCTTTCCTGCCAGGGATCATACCTCATTGTACTGCCCTGCACCCTTTATCATCCGCTCCCGGACTTTCCAGTTTTTGTGATAGTAGTTTAACAGATCAATACGCAGTTGTCAACCGAACCGGAAACCCGCGCCGCAATTTATCCCCCTCACTGCAGATCCTTACCCTCCTGCAGCGTATCCATCCACACGCGCTTCCGGAATTCCTGCCTGATCTCTTCCCGGTCCGACGTCCTGCCGAGCACCCACATCAGCTTGGCAAGCACCGCCTCCGGTGTCATGTCGAACGCTTCCAGAATGCCGGCGTCCATCAGCGATTTTCCGACGCGGTACACGCTCATATCGCTGCCCTCGTAAGGTACCTGCGTTGTGGCGACAATCACCTTTCCGGCCTTCGCCCAGCGCTTTACTGCCTCGTCAAAGCCGCCGTAGGCCGGAATGCCGCTTGTCCCGAAGCACTCAATCACCAGGCCGTCGTAGCAGTCCAGCGTGCGGTTCAGGATTTCGGGCGATATCCCCGGATACGGGCGGACCGTCAGTACGCGCGGATTCAGCCGGTCGTAAAAGCATACCTCGCCGTCAAGCTCCGGCTCGAAATAGCGCACCACCCTGCCCTCCCGGACAATGGCCGTCTCCGGACAGTTGATGCTGGAAAACGCGTTGTAGCTGTGCGTCCGTGTTTTGCGCGCATGCGTTCCCAGGATCGCCATGCCGTCAAACACGATATATACCCCGTGGGAACGGGCGTCGGCAGCAAAGCAGAACGCGTCAATCAGATTGCGCCGCGCATCGGTATCCCGCTGATAGACGGACTTCTGCGAGCCGGTCAGAACAATCGGCTTTCCGCTGTTCTGTACCAGATACGAGAGCGCCGCGGCCGTATATGCCATGGTGTCGGTACCATGAATTACCACAAAGCCGTCAAAGGCATGGTATTCCCTGCGGATGCAGTCCGCCATGCCGAGCCAGTGCTCCTGGCTGATGTTGGTGCTGTCCATCCGGTACAGCTCCCGCACGCTTATTTTCGCTATCTCCTGCAGCTCCGGCACGCAGGCCAGAAGATCCTGCGGCGTCAGCTCGGGCTCCAGGCCGTTTCCGCTGTCCTTCGAAACAATTGTGCCGCCCGTCGCAATCAGACAAATATTTTTCATACTGCCACCTCATCCATATTTCAGCTCCTGTCCGCGATCCTCCGGCTCAGGATTTCTCACACGGTCTCCGTACTGGCTTGCGCTTCCGCACGCGATTCTGCAGTCAGTAATCTGCTTCCGCTTCCATCCGGATTTCCCCTTCCGTCCGTAATACTTTGTCAAAAACAATATTGTCCCGATAAAAATTTCTCGGATTTCCCACCTGTGATTATGCCTTTATTCGCATTTTTCGCCGGTCATATCAATTTTTTCCCAAAGCACCGGGTCCACCCAGACCTTCGTGTCCGCTTCCCACACCGCGTAGCTCTGCGAAAACGCCTTATCCTGCCGCTCCAGGATAATATCAATTTTCGCCTGATCCGTCGCATCCTCGTCCATATATTCGGCACAGTGAAAAATAAAATATCCGTCCTCCTGCTCAATCAGGCCGCTGGTCTCGCCCTGCTTCAGGCCGAACGCGATTTTTTCCAGAGCCTCGTGCATGTCTCCCCGTCCGACAATAATCTCAATCTCATCCGTATCATCCGTATTCTGACGGGCGAACGTGTAAAAATCCGATGTTTCGGCTGCCTCAGCCGCCAGACGCACGGCCCGCTCGCGCACCCCCTCCAGTTCCTCCTCGCCCAGCCCGTATTTTGCAACAAATACATACCACAGCACCGGATGGCGTGCCTCCTCGTCTGAAACATCCGTGTCAATATTGAGCGTCAGGCTTTCATATATTTTGGTAGCAAGCCGGTTGTCTGCATAAATTCCCCAGACGAGATCCCGCGTAACACCGTAATACTCCATCTGCGGGCTGGAAAAATTCGCCAGATAATTGTCCGTATACTCGCTGACATCCATTTTTTCGTCCTCCGTCAGCGAGATGCCGAGCGAATCTGCCTGCGCACACACGAGCTTTGTATGAATCAGCTGCTTCTGCAGCTCCGCCTTCAGCTTTTCGGCGTATGTTGTCCCCTCATCATCCAACGGATAATCCCAAACCTCCCTGCCGTAAAGTGTCTCAACCTGCTCCTTGGTGGACTGCATATAAAGCACCGCCTCGCCGTAGCTGACCTCCAGTTCCCCCACCTTCATCAGCACCTGCTCAAAGCGCTCCTTCCGTGTCAGTCCGTCCGCTTCCTTCGGGGTGATTCCCGTCGGATATACCGTAACCGTCGGCTCCGTATCCATCCATCCGTCCGGCTCGATCCGGGTGCATCCCGCGGCCAGCAGCACCGCAGCCGCCAGAACCCCGCAGAAAACCCGCGTGGTTTTTCTGTTATTTTCCATTTATTATCCCCTCTGAATCCGATTTGATGATTTCATTTCCATATCGCCGTGCAGTACGCCATCCGCCGGCGCAAAAAGTTCCGCGCCAGCACGGCTCCGCCGGCCTGCATTCTGCATTCTGCTTCCTGCTTCCTGCTTCCTGCTTCCTGCTTCCTGCTTCCTGCTTCCTGCTTCCTGCTT
>ERZ777305.3001-NODE-3001-length-12538-cov-2.865577_pt1 | contig 12538 bp, 13 predicted proteins | sample MGYA00374965_ERZ777305 | MGnify/ENA primary metagenome ERZ777305 (study PRJEB29328, sample SAMD00013331) | mouse gut metagenome | study: EMG produced TPA metagenomics assembly of the Metagenome analysis of fecal microbiota from mouse which was promoted...
CAGGGGGGATGATCCTTGGCTAACGCCGCACTGATCGCAAGGGCCGCCGCCACAGTCTTAACCGACGAAAACACCAGGAAGACAATGGGCTGGATCATCGTGGCCGTCCTCTCCCCCATCATTCTGGTGATCGCCTTCGTGTGCGCCCTGGCCTCCGGCTCCGCCGCGCATAATGTCTCCGCGGCTGAACTCTGTTTTTACGGCGGAGAACTCCCGGAGGATACACCGGAGGAGTACCGGACCTACATTGAGGATATGCGGACCAGCTTCGAGCTGCTGGACGGCTTCATAACGACGGTGGATAGCAAAACAGAGGAAGAAAAGAGCCTTGACGAAATCAGAGTCAAGGCGATTTTTTATGCCCTTTACTTCGGAGAGGATTCTCCCAGCCGCCGGGATCATCAGAAGTTCGTGGACTGCTTCGTCACCTACGAGGAGCGGACCCGCATGGTCCCCGTAGAGGGCAGCGACCCGCCCACGGAAGCGGAGGAAACCTATACCGTGGCTATCCCCATCGAGGACCTGGAAACCGTCTGGCGGAACATCGCCGCCGCCATGGGCGCGGAACCTACCGCCGAGCAGAAAGCCAACGCCGAAAGCGTCTACAGCCTGATCCGGTACGGCTACACCGGCGGAGGCGCGGCTGGCGGAGGCGGATTCGCCGGGGCGGACGTCCCCTTCATCGGCGCGGACGGCTTCTGCTCCCCCATCGGGCCGAACTGGCGGAACATCATCACCTCCGAGTTTGGCTACCGCAGAGACCCCTTCACCGGCAAGACGAAGGGCCACGGCGGCATGGACCTGGCGGTCCCCACCGGCACGCCCGTCCGAGCAGCCCTGCCGGGAACCGTCACAGTTTCCACCTACAACCAGGGCGGCTACGGTTATTACGTTTGCATCGATCACGGCGGCGGGCTGGTCACACTGTACGGCCACTGCTCCCAGCTTATTGCCCGCGTGGGGCGGACGGTCCAGGCCGGGGATGTGATTGCCCTCTCCGGCTCCACCGGGCGGTCTACGGGACCCCATCTGCACTTTGAGGTCCGCGTCAACGGGGAACGCACCAATCCCAGAAGCTATCTGCCATGATAAGGAGAACGCACAATGAAGATCAAAGCAAGTTTCAGATATAACCTGACGACCACACCAGGGAATGACTGTCGGATTGAAAAGGCCGTAGAGCTGTCCCCTGACGATTTCTTTCAGATGCAGATCGGCCCCTTGCAGGAGATGCCCTTTATCACAGAGAACAAAAACTGCATGTTTGATAATGGCGGCGTCAAGCACTGTCTCCTGGCGCTGGAGCAAGGGGGCCTCGACGGCGTCCTGATCCAGTCCACCGGCCCGGACTATCCCTATTACGCCGCCTACATCTCCGGGATGCGGGACATCCTGAACGCCGAGCTGGAACGGGCGGCGGCGTTTATCGTCCGGCAATGTATGGAGAACTCCGGCGAAGGAAATTGGTGCGTCTCGTTCAATGGCCGTCCCGGCAGCGCCCATGGATACGTGGCATGCCGTGAATTGGAGGAACGGTTTGGACTGGTGATCCGGGATGGAAATGGTCTGGACGCCCTGCTGATGGACGCTCTGCGCCGCCAGCCTGGGGTAACCGGCGCGGAACTGAACGACGGCATTGTGGAGACGGCCTGCGGCCTAAGCCTCCACGAGCGGCAGGACGCGCGGAAAATTTCGTCCGCCGGGTTCTCCCCGGAACGCGCGGCGGAGCTTTTTGAAAACGCCGTTTCCTCCGCTCTTGACCTGTACCGGGGCGAGGACCTGTACGCCATGCTCCACGGCAGCTTCGGCCTTACCATCCAGGAAATCCGTGACCACGGGTATCTCTCGGACCAGGAGCTGGCGGACATCTGCCAAGTCCCCCAACAGGTGCTGGAGGGCGGCATGACGGTCCGTGACATCCTCGCTCTTGACGGACTCCCCGAAGATGCGTCCCTGGCACATAAAAACTCTGTTTTCCTGGTCCCGGTAGAAGACCTGAAACTGTTAACCGACTCCGGCAGAGAAGATTTCGCCGCCCTGCTGGACGCGCGGGTGAACGACATCCGGGTAGATGAGGAGACTCCCGAGCTGCTGCTGGATGGTGTGGAAGCGTCGGAGCTGGACCGGCTCCACGACGAACTCGAGGCCCATAAACAGGCGGAAGAAGCCATGGGTCCGCTTATGTAAGGAGTAGATATTATGGACAAACGATTCGATATTCCCCTCGTGGCGGAGGGGCTCACCGCCTACGCTATCGAGCGGCAAAACGGCGTCGAACGGCATCTGCCGCCGGATGGCCCGTCCTGGGCGGACCGGCGACGGTTCTGGACGGACGCGATTCTCCAGGGTATGGCCAGACTGGAGGGCGAACTCCCCGATCCGTCGCTGATGGAACGCTATGACCGGGAGCTGAGAGACGCCGGGAGCTGTTCTTTCACCGTCCCGGCCACCCAGGACATGCAGCAGGATACCATTCTTTATCTGCGGGCCTATCTCTCAGCGCTGGAAGAAGCCGGAGGGGACCGGCGGCCCCAGGCCGGCGTGGTTCAGGAACTGCTGGAGGATATGGCCTCCCACCTGCACTGGTCCAGTGAGAACAATGATCTCGACCTTGCCAGAGAGGACGCGGAACAGGCGCTTCGAACCATGACCGCAAGGCTCCCCATCCGCTTCACCCGCGTCCTGCTGGGCGGAGATGACAGTCCCTGCTGGGAATGCGGCTTTGTCTCCGGCCGCCTCGACGACGTGGAGGCCGTCAAGGCGACCGCCGTTTATGAGAGGGCCTGCCGTCTCCATCCGGAGGTTAAAGAATGGCCCGTACTCTGCTGCACCTACATTGGAGGGACTCCGCTCTTCACATCGGGAGCCGCTGACGCAAGCGAGTACGATCTGAGGATCATCAACCACGCCGGAGATGACTTTCTCAAAGTCCATGGGATCAGCCCTGCCGGCGGGCCGCGCCAAATGACCGTCTCCGCCTGTGAGTACATCCAGGTATTGAAAGTAGAACCCGGAAACGCGCCGGAGTCCGTATCGATGCCCAACACGCTGAAAGCGTTCCAGGCCGCCGTAGGCGGATACATTGAGGCGGTGGGTCTGGACTGCGGCGCGGTGCTGATCTGCAACGAGGAGGGCAAGCTGATGGGCCTCCCCGCCAACCGGCGGCTGGGCGACGACGTCATCGCCGGTACGTTCCTCATCGTGGGAGAAGCGGACGGCGAGTTCTGTTCACTCACCGATACGGACGCCGCACGCTGCGCGGAGCAGTTTGCGCAGCCCATGCCCGCCCTCGGAAGTCCGGACCAACCCACCCAGTGGGAATTTCATGTGTTCTAGGAGGACGCATATGGAGAAGATTGAAATCACGCTGTCCTTCGACAGCGAGAAAATGGAGGCGCTGGTAATCTATCTTAAAAAAGAGAACAGCAGTGTGCAGAACAAAATGGACGAGGCCCTGCGCCAGCTCTATGAGCAGACAGTGCCCGAGCCGGTGCGGGAGTATCTGGACGCCAGGTCCTCCGCCGCCAAGCCCAAGCGTCCGCCCCGGCCCAGCCAGCCCAAGGCCGCCGCGCCCAAACCGGCGCCCGCCTCCGCGGGTCAGGATAAGGAGGGCAGCGTATGAGCGGAGACGCGCAGCGGCGGCAATTCCGGCTTATGGAAAAACTGGCGGACAGGGAGATTCCATCCGCGGGCCATCTCTCCGCAGAGAGCATCGTCTTCTCGGATGAGATCAGCGAGATCAACGGCCTGCTGAATTTCTACATGGAGACCAGCTTTGATGTGGACAAGGTGTTCGGCACACACGTTTGCACCGAGGAAAACGACGACACCCTGAACGTCTATGCCAACTATGACTGCGTCTCCGGGCAGGTCTGTGAGGAGCTGGAGGTGGACCTGCACCGGGCGGACGGCAGAGAGGAGTCTCTCTCCTACACGCTCAACGCCGCGGAGAAGGAAGTTCTGCTGCGGAAGATGGACGCATACTGCCAGGAGCAGACCGGGCAGACACTGGCCGGCTACAGCGCCGGGCTGATGACGGAGGACCTGGCTCCGCCCGCGGCGCCGTCAATGTGAGTCAAAAACGGTACAGATTTTTCATTGCTGTTGCTGAATGGATATCCCGCCGGGGGTGTGGCATTGTGTTGCCAGCCCCCCGAAATTTATTACAGGAAGGAAGAAATACTATGAAAGGCGAAAACAGAATCCCCCTGACGCGCCTCGAGGCGTGTACCCTGATGGCCCGCGAAGCCGTGTCGCTGCTGGAAGGCGGCGCGGAGGCCTTGGACTCCGGGACCGAGTTCCGGGAGACCCTGGCGCTGCTCTGCGCCACCCAAGACCTGGGCGACGGCGGCGCGCTCCTGGCGTGGGTGGACGCCGAGCTGGAAAGCGCCAGGCGATTTGCCAAGACGGGGGAGCGGACCGAAAGCCTGGTCAAGCTGGACTCCCCGCTCCCCATGCCGGACCCCGCCATGCAGCTGGATGCCGTCCGCGAGATTCTCCAGGCAGCGACTCATCGGCAGCCCACTCCGGAACAGTGGCAGACCGCGCTGAACGCCGCGCGGATGCTCACGGAGATGGACAGTCTGGAGGATATGGTTCTCGGCACAACGGTTCCCAACGGCGGGTTCCTGACCACCGAAGGTCTTCACAGACAGCTGGCGGATGTGCAGACGGCGCTTGCAGAAAACCAGAAGCACTCCGATGCGGGAACCGCAGAACAGGCGATGACGTGACAGACGAATCCAAGAGCACGCCGCCGCATGATGACGATTGCCTCCGCAACGCTCTAATCAAGATGATGTTCATTCGCGGCGGGGGCCGCTTCCGGGTCGTCACCTACAGCGAAGATGACGGAGGGGCGGATGAAAAACTGGACTACGCCTCCGTCACAGGGGCGTCGCGGGCCGCTCGGGGCTATGTGTGCGGGGAATCCGGGCTGGTCTATGACGGCGCTCTCGTATACGACAAAGTGGAGCGGCGCATCGTGCGGCAGTTCGGTTCCTTCCCCGAATACGCGCTCCCCAAATAGCGGAAAGCAGTCACTGCGATCATACCGGCAGAGGGCCGCTCCCATTGCGGAGCGGCCCTCGCTCTGTTCCCGCACTGTCCGCCCCGTCAGCACCCTGCCTTGCCGTCGAAGGCTCCCCGCCAAAGCGATACCCCACCCCGCAGCAGGGAGCGTCCCGTGGGCGCTCCACGGCGGATACACCGCTCTGAAGCCGAGACGCCCTGACGCGCCGCAATTGGCCCGGTCGAAAAAGGTGCGGGATAAACGCCGGGGGTCACAAGGACCCCTCGGCCCCTGAACACCGCCCCGCAGAGCGGGTCGGGGACGGAAACGCGGGGGTCTGATTACGCCCCCTGGGGTCTGGTCGGGAATCTGGTTTCCCTCAAAGGCCCGCCGTTGGGCGGTTTCTCTGGGTTCCGTTCGGGGATATCAGCAGAAATAGGCGGCATTTTGCCCCATTAGAGCAAAAGGAGAATTTTATGCGAATCAAGCACGATAAGGAAAAGGACTACGCTGATTTCACCGCAGCACAGAACACCAGCGCCGGCGGACAGGAGATGGTACAGTTCATTGAAACCTGGAGCGGTATGATGGAGTGCGTGATGGAACAGGGCGCAAGCGATGTGACAGAGGCAGCCGCCCTCACCGTGCAGGCCGCAGCGGATGCCGCGGGCATCATTAGGGATGAGGACGTGGTCGCGGGAGCTGCCAGGCTGCTTGACTGCTGGGCCTACGGTGACCAGCTCCGGGAATGGTTCGTCTACCACCCTCCCGAGATTCTGTCGGGAACAGAGGTCCATCAGCTGGCCGCACAAACACCGCCGGAGGCGGCAGCTTCCACAATGTCGATGCAATAGGAGGATCGTAAATGCCCAGAGAAAAAATCAAGTTCGCCCTGCGGATGTCCCCGGAGACGCAGCAGCTCGTTAAGGAGATGTACCCGAGAGACAACTGCCGCACGCAAAACGAATTCATCGAAAAGGCCATCCGGTTCTACGCCGGATATGTCTCCGGCCAGGACGCCTGTGAGTTCCTGCCCGCCGCACTGACCGCCGCCATGAGGGGCACCATCCGCGAAAGCGAGAACCGCATCTCCCGTCTGCTGTTCAAGCTGGCGGTGGAACTGGACATGGTGATGAACGTGCTGGCGGCTGGAATGGAGATCCCGCAGGAAGATCTGGACCGCCTCAGGGGCCGATGCGTCCGGGAAGTCAAGTCTACCAACGGCAGCGTCACCCTCAAGGACGCCGTGGACTACCAGAGGGGCGGTGCGTGAGTTGACTCGGATGGACATGACAGTAGGCGAAGTGCGCGAAGCACTGCGCCGGAAAATAGAACTCCGGTGGAGCGAGCACCAGGCTGAGATGCTCCGCTCCCCCGCCGCAGAACTATTCAGCCGCGCCGGGGAGATCGCCGCCGCTCAGCTCTGCTATGAGCAACTCACCGAATATCTGGACTGCTACGCAATCGAGGACCTGGAGTATCTCCTGCGGTTCGAGGACCCGCTCGCGGTTGTCTGTGACCAGTGGGCCTCGCGGCAGGAGTTCGATCCCAGCCATGAGTTCAAGGAAATGCTGGCCGAGCTCCAGGACGAGCAGACTCTGGAACGAGATTATCCGCTGGATGTGGATTGGACGCCGGAGCGGTCCGGCCCGTTCCTGTGCTGACCGCAAGGCGGTGACGCTCTGTGCCGCGGATCATCTTCAAGTGTCCCTACCTCAAACCGGGCCAGCATCGCTCCGCCGCCCACCGGGGGAACTACGTCCGCTACGTCGCTACCCGTGAGGGCGTGGACCGGCTGGACCCCGGCAAAGCCGCTCTGCCCGCTACCGAACGGCAGAAGGAGATGGTCAGCCAGCTCCTCCGGGATTTCCCGCTCTGCCGGGGGCTGTTCGAGTACGAGGACTACCTCGTCTCCCCCACTCGCGGAAACGCCACCGAGTTTATCACCAGGGCCATTGAGGACAACGCGGATTCCCTCGCCAAGCGGGAGAACTATGTGGACTACATCGCCAAGCGTCCAAGGGCGGAACGCACTGGGTCGCACGGACTGTTTACCGGAGCGGACGACCCCCTCATACTTTCCCAAGTGGCGGAGGCGGTAGCCAATCACCCCGGCAACGTCTGGCTCCCCATTATCTCTCTGCGCCGGGAGGACGCCGCCCGCCTGGGCTATGACAGCGCCGCCCGCTGGAAGGATCTGCTTACCAGCTACGCGCCGCAGATCGCGGAGGCGATGAAGATACCGCTGAGTCAGTTCCGTTGGTACGCTGCTTTCCACGACGAGAGCCACCATCCCCATATACACATGGTCTGCTACAGTGCCGACGGCAAGTCCGGTTTCCTGGACAAGGAGGGCATTGCAAAAATCAAATCCGGACTGGCAAAGGAAATCTTCCACCAGGACCTGACGGAAATCTACCGCCGCCAAACACAGCAGCGGGATGCGCTTACCCAGGAAACCCAGGACGCGCTGCGGCAGCTCATTGACCAAATGCGCACCGGAACAATGACGAATCCAAACATCGAGCGCCTCATGCTGGACCTGGCGGAGCGTCTGCGAAACACCTCCGGGAAAAAACAGTACGGCTATTTGAAAGCGCCGGTGAAATCCATTGTGGACGGGATCGTGGATGAGCTGGAGAAGGACCCCCGTGTCGCCGCCGCTTACGAGCTGTGGTATCAGACGCGGGAAGAAGTGCTGCGAACCTACAAGGACGATTTGCCGGAGCGTCTTCCTCTCTCTCGGCAGAAAGAATTCAAGCGGATCAAGAACATCGTGATCGAAGAGGCAGTGCGGCTTGGCCAGGAGGCTGCTGTGCTTTCACCAGAGGATGCGGAGGAGCCTAGCCACTCGGACAATGGTCCGGCGCCGGAGGAACCCGCACCTGACAGTGAACCGCCAGAAGCCCAGGACGAGGCTCCGCCTACTGTGGTATGGAGCAGACGCTACAAAGAGGCCCGGCGGCTTCTGACCAGCGATCACAAAGTGCCGCCGGATTTTGAAAAGGCCCATCTGCTGCTTTTGGAAGAAGCTCAGTCCGGGAACGCCCTCGCCATGTTCGATCTGGGCAGAGTGTGCGCCGATGGAATCGGTCAGGACGTTGATGACCGGCAGGCCCAGGCGTGGTACGCCAAGGCCCTCGCCGCGTTCCAGGCTGTAGAGCGGGAACGGTCCAACCGCTATGCGGAGTACCGGATCGGCAAGATGTTCGCCGCTGGGCTGGGAACGGAACAGGACTATGGGTCAGCAATGTCGTGGTTTGAGAAATCATCCGTTCAGAATTACGCCTATGCACAATACTCCCTCGCCAAACTGTACAGGGAGGGCTTGGGCGTGGAACAGAATTACAAAACGGCGATCCAGCTCTACGAACAGGCGGCAGCCAAGGGCTTCCCTTACGCCGCGTGGGAGTTGGGAAAGCTCTGCCGTGACGGTGTTGGCTGCCGGCCGGATGAACGCCAGGCCGCTTATTATTTCTCCGCCGCTTTTCGTGGATTCCATGTGCTAGAGGCGCAGAGACACGACGATACGCTCCAGTACCGTCTCGGCTGGATGCTCCTGCACGGCGTGGGGACAAAGCGCGATGAAGCCGCCGCCTGGAAGTGGTTCGAGAAGTCCGCGCGGTCCGGAAATGAAAACGCGCAGTCCCGGCTGGCAAAGCTGATCCTGGACAGCACCCACTCCACACCAGAGGAAATTTCTCAGGCCGTGGAATGGCTGACGAAACTCGCGGAGGGCGGCTCACAGTACGCGCAGTATGCTCTCGGCAAGCTGTACCGGGATGGCGGGCCGATAGAAGTCAGCGCTGTCCAAGCGGTGATCTGGTTCTCCCAGGCGGCGGAACAGGGGCATGAGTACGCCATGTACGCCCTCGGGAAACTCAATCTGGAGGCCGGAAACGCCTCCGTCGCCCTTCGATGGTTCCGGCAGGCGGCGGAACGAGGGAATCCATTCGCCCAGTACCAGTTGGGCAAGCTCCTGTTCCAAGGCAACGGCATCCCCCAAAATATCGAGGAGGCAGTCCGTCAGTTCACGGCCTCTGCGGAGCAGGGAAACCAGTTTGCCCAGTACGCCCTCGGCAAGCTGTATCTCTTGGGTAAGGACCGGGAAGCCGCTGTCCGCTGGTTCACTCTGGCGGCAGACCAAGGGAACGAGTACGCCCGATACTTCCTGGAGCACATGAACGACTCCCAGGGCCCACCCCTGCTGACCAGCGCCACGCGGCTCCTGCACCACATGAGCAGAATCTTCCGGGACGAGACTCCACCTGCCCTCCCTGGGATCAACTTTGTGGACAGCAAGCTCCGCCGGAGAATCCGGGAGAAGAAGATCGCCATGGGCCATAAGCCGGACGATCATGAGGAGCAGGGGATCGCGATGCGCTGAAAAGGGACGGCAAAAGCCGCCCCTTTGCGTCTTATACCCGGAAGGTCAGTCTATGATAGTATCCGTCGCAAACTCGAGCAATGGGCTTGTCCGCCACGGCGGGCCGGTCCGGTCCGTACAGCAGCCGTCCGATTTTGAACAGCTCCCCGTTGATGGAGACGGATTCCCCGGCGCTGTGACTCCCACAGTTCGTCAGCCAAGTCAGCGCCTCGCCTACCGTGCAGCCGCGCCGAAGCTCTCCGCGCTCGTCCCAGAGCGGATCAAAGTTGATGTTCATGCTACAATATCTCCCCTTCTGCTTTTTCACAACTGCTAGATATTGTAGCTGTGGCCTTTCTGGAAAGCAATGGAAGAAACAGAGAAAAAGGCGGAGATTTTTCGTAAAAGATTTTTGCGCTCAGGACTTGACAACCGCGAAGTCATTCCGCCGCAGCCATTTCATCCGCCGCCAGCTGCTCGGCGCATTTCCTCGCGCTGGCAAATCCAAAGTACCGAATGGAGATATTCTCCTTCCGGGCCATGTCAATGACTCGGTAGTAAAACGGATGGGAGATGGCGTTGGGCTGAATCCACACTGCGTCTGCCCCCTTAATAGCGTTGATGTCTGGCAGCATCTCCCGGTCAAAGAACCGGACGCTTGGCAGCATGGGACGGATGGCCTTCCGCCAGGTGTCGTGACCGCCGAAGGCCACGATCCGGCGCTTCGTCTGATATGGAAACGCAATCGTGGCCTCCGCCTCGTCCTCCAACTGGCCCTCCCTCGCTCTCAGGTCGAATAGAGTCTCCCGGAGCCGGCTGAGTTCCGCTCGGTCTCGAAGTGCGTCCGCCTCCATCGCTCGGAGCCGTTCCTGAAGTTGGCGCATCCCCTGCTCCGCCTCGTGCAGCGCCCTTCGGGACTCCTTCAACTGGCGGGTCAGCTCTGCCGCCTTAGCGGCGCTGTCCGCCTCCTCCGCAGATGCCTCCTCTGCCAGCTCCGTCAATTCCTCATCCAGAGATTTCAGGAAGTCCTCAAAATCATCCGGGACATCAAAGGGCATTGGCCGCTGAGCTCTCAGGTCATCCACGTATGAGGCGAACCACGCACCCCAGGCAAGGGCTTCCGCCCGGCCTTCGGGAACACCTTGTTCCAGGAACCAGTTCTTCAAACGGTCGGAAGGCGCCTGGTCTCTTGGCAGCGCGTATCCGGTGGCCAGATAAAAAAGCTGACCCTCCGAGAGAAGCTCTCCCTCCTCGATGTCCGGGTCCGGCAGGTCTTCCTCCTCCGCGTTTTCATGGGGATGGTAAGCGTATCGGAGGGAAAGGTCCGGCGTTCCATTTCCATATGGCTCCGCGTAGCTGTATGCCTCATCCGCACCCCAGGGGAGATGCCGCTCGGCACAGAGAACGACGGCGGCTGTAAGCATATTCAGATCGACCAGGACGTCACCGTCCCGCTCCAGAAGCAAGTACGCCGCGCAAACCGCATAGGGGTCCCGAATCCGAAAGCCTTCCATCAGTTCTGAGGACCGGCGGTAGTAAAGGGTCTGCCGTATCTTCTCTGGCGGCGCTCCGATCAACAGCGCTGTGTTCGTCAGGAACCACAAGCCGGCGTGATCCTTTGCCGGAGGCCCTGGCAGGTCCGGCTCATACGGTCCTCTTGGATCAAAATTTTCTCCATAAGACGCCGGGTTTGCCAGCAGCATCGGACTCCCTCCTGAAGTCTGTGCCGCGGAAGGACCGATACGGGCACTGATTTCCAGGAAGCGCTCAAAGTAATCCAGCAGGGCGCCTTTAAACTCCCCTTTGAGCTGCCTGGAGGTTTCCTTGTCCACCAGCCCCCAAAGCTTCCGGAACGCCTGGCGGCTGTCCTTCCGATTCAGAAGTACGGACATGACGCCCAGGATTTCGTCGTGGGAATGATCCAGGTCATCCACAGCGGGAGTCTCAAAATCGGCCTCTTCATCCAGCTTCTCCGACAGAAGCGGATAAAATTGTTCTTCCAACTCCTGACGCTTCACATAATCCAAAAGCCATAGAGCCGCTCCCAGTATGAAGATTGGCGATTTGCCGAGATGCTCTGCCGACGGCGCCGGAAGCGTAGCCGCTGTGGCCAGCGCCTTCACAATGTCGGTCCGCTGGTATTTCCCTTCAAAATATTTGCAGAAAAATCCAACGGAAACTCTTGATGCTTGCTGCCCTGTCCTTGCGGCAGCCACAGCCCCGGAAAAGCGGTCGAAATTTTCTCTCATCTGGGAGGCGATCTCGCGAAAATGGGAAACCGTCTCCGTGAAAATACGTTCCTCAGCTGGAGACAGCGCCGAGAAATATACCGGCTCCCCCGCCAGCGTCCAGCTTTTTGCAGAAGCCGCTTTTTTCTTTCCGCCCATTTCCGGCACCACGCTTTCGTAATCCTGATGTTGTACAGTGTACCATACCGGGCGAATATTGTCACCGATTTGTGAAGCTAAATTTTAGAAAGGAGGATACCCATGCCCTACATTGAATTCACCGACAGCCAGAAGCAGCGCGCCGCCACCGTAGATTTGGAAGCCTTTCTCCTCAGCCGGGGAGAAAGGCTTCTGCACGAAGGACGGGACAAACGCCTTGCCAGCGACCACAGCGTCACAATCTGCGGGAACGAATGGTTTGACCACGCGACAAAAGAGGGCGGCGGGCCGGTCACCTTCGTTCAGAAGTTCTACGGCCTCAGTTACCCGGAGGCCATGTCCTGCCTTTTAAACGGAGAACAGGGCAAAATTCGTACTACTCCGCCCAAGCAGAAGGAGAAAAAAGAATTCCAACTGCCGCCGCGGAACGGCACCATGCGCCGTGTCTACGCCTACCTGCTCAAACAGCGGCTCATCAGCCGGAATGTGCTGGACGCTTTTGTCCACGCTGGCCTGATCTACGAAAGCCGAGAGCCCTCAAAGGGCGGAAATGACTACCACAACGCCGTGTTCGTCGGGCTGGACGAACACGGCGTTTCCCGCCACGCTCACAAGCGGAGCCTCTACAGCACAGGCCCTGGACTCAAGCGGAACGCGGGCGGCTGCGATCCCCGGTACAGCTTTCACCATACCGGGAACAGCGACCGGCTCTATGTCTTCGAGGCCCCTGTCGACCTGCTCTCCTTCCTCACACTGTACCAGAAGGACTGGCAG
>ERZ777305.3003-NODE-3003-length-12531-cov-5.793604_pt1 | contig 12531 bp, 15 predicted proteins | sample MGYA00374965_ERZ777305 | MGnify/ENA primary metagenome ERZ777305 (study PRJEB29328, sample SAMD00013331) | mouse gut metagenome | study: EMG produced TPA metagenomics assembly of the Metagenome analysis of fecal microbiota from mouse which was promoted...
AGCAGCAGAATGCCGACCGGGAGAAGGCCCATCAGGCGGAGCTGGCACAGCTGAAGCTGGATCATGCCATCGACGCCGCTTTGGCTGCGGCCGGAGCGAAGAATGCAAAGGCAGTAAAAGCCCTGCTTGACGTTTCCAAGGTGAAGCTCGGGGAGGACGGGAAGCTGACCGGATGGGAGGAACAGATCAAAGCGGTTCAGAAATCGGACAGCTACCTGTTTGCCGCGAAGCAGCAGAACCATTTCCGTGGGTTCCAGCCGGGGGCATCCGGGGATCCCAAACCGGGGGTAAATCCTGATATGTCCAAAATGAGCTATGAGGAGCTCGCCGCCTATATCGAAAACAACCCGGACGCGGAATAACCGCCCGGCAGAGAAAGGATGATGAAAGATGGCAAAATTCGATGCAAAGAGTTTTAACGAGAAGGCGTTTGGGAAGTATATGTCCGCCGTCCCGAATGTGAAGCTGAACAAGCTGAAAGAGTGCAGGGCGATTGTTTCCGATCAGCGTTTACGGGAAACCTTCGTCACGAATTCGCAGACAGGGACGGTTTATGCCGTTCTTCCCTTCTTCGGTTTGATTGGCGGGGATGCGCTGAACTATGACGGCGAAACCAACCTGACTGCCGAAAGGACGGACACCTTTGAACAGGGTGTTTTCGTCTATGGGCGCATGAAGGGGTGGACGGAAGCGGATTTCTCCTATGATGTGACGGGCGGGGTTGACTTCATGGCAAACGTAAGAAACCAGATCAACCGCTACTGGAATGAAGTGGATCAGGGGACTTTACTGGCGATCCTTGAAGGTGTCTTTGCTATGGCCGCAACCGGGACGGGAGTGATCAAGACGGCAAACGCTGAATTTGTGGATAAGCACACCTATGATATTTCTGACAAGGCAACCAAAGAAGATCAATGCATGGGTGCAACTTCCCTGAATGTGGCTATTCAGAAGGCCTGCGGGGATAATAAACAGAAGTTCAGCCTTGTGATCTGCCATTCCACCGTTGCTACGAATCTTGAAAACCTGAAGCTTCTGGCATACCTGAAATATACAGATGCAGAAGGGATTGAACGTGATCTTGGTATGGGAACATGGAATGGGCGGCTGGTTATCGTTGATGATTCTATGCCCGTTGAAGTAGTCCCGGCAGTTCCGGCTTCGGAGGGGGTTCAGGCGCAGGATTCCTATACAAAGTACACCACCTATATTCTGGGTGAGGGTGCAATTGGCTTTGAACCCGTTGGGGCGAAAGTGCCGTATGAGATGGTGCGTGATGCAAAGACCAAAGGCGGAGAAGATACCCTGATTTCCCGTAAGCGTAATGCCGTGAGCGTGGCGGGAATCTCCTACCTGAAAGCCGTACAGAGTACCAATAGCCCAACGGACACCGAACTGAAAAACGGTAAGAACTGGGCGCTCGTAAGCAACGGCAATAATAAGACGATCAGCCACAAGGCAATTCCGATTGCCCGCATTATCTCCCGTGGATAAGAAAGGGTGACGCTATGCTGGAAAGGGTTAAGGAAAGGCTTGAATCGTTTGGGTATGTCCTGAAGGATGGGGATGAGGCCGCTCTGGTTTTCTCCATCCAGAAGGTCACGAACACCATAAAGAATGATTGCAGCGTATCTTCTATACCTGAAGGTCTGGCGAATATCGCTATTGATATGGCAATCGGCGAATTCCTGACAGCGAAAAGAACCTTTGCTCCGGAGGATGTCGCAGGACTTGATCTGGATTTTGCCGTAAAGCAGATACAGACAGGTGATACTACTACGGTATTTGCTGTCGGGGAGGGAAGCTCGACGCCGGAGCAGCGGCTGAATGCCTTTCTGAACTACCTTTTGACTTATGGGAGGGATGAATTTTCCTGCTATCGGAGGATACGATGGTAAAAGCAATGGAGGCTGCCCGGGCGGCAGCAAGAAAAGCAGTCGAGCGTACTTATGAGGGGAGCTGCAACGTTATAGAGTATATCCCCGTTACCGATGAAAAAACGAAGATAACCCGCTGCCAGGAAATGCCGGTGCTCCGTGATCAGCCCTGCCGGCTGTCCTTCGAGAAAATCAACGTCGCGGTACCGGACGGCGCGGCGGTGAAGCTCTCGCAGGGCGTGAAGCTGTTTGTTGCGCCGGAGGCCGTTATCCATCCGGGTTCTAAGATCGTCGTCACGCAAAACGGCGTAACCGGCGAATATGCGGCGAGCGGAGAACCGGCCGTTTACCCTTCCCATCAGGAAATCATGCTGGAATTGTTCCGGGGGTGGACATAATGGGAAAAATGGGCAGTTTTGCGGCAGCAGATATGAAAACGCTTCAGCAGCAGCTCCTCGAACTTCAGAAAACGAACGAGGACTTTCTGGAGAAATGTGCAAAGGAGCTTGCGGCGCGGCTGCTTGCGAAGGTAATAAAGCGCACGCCGGTGGGCGATTATTCTACGGAGATTGAAGTGGTTGCGAAGAGAAGTTCAAAGAAGCATAAAAAAGGCGATACCTATAAGAAAAAAATCAATCCTTCCGGGAAAATGGGCGGCACCCTGCGGCGGGGCTGGATTGCCAAAACGCATGAAGAGGCAGCGGCTGGGAGCGGCAAGCCGGGCGCGAACGAGGCGGTGCAATATGCGGCTTCGATGCCGGTCAGGCGGGAAGGGAACCTGTTCGTGATTGAGATTGTGAACCCGGTGGAGTATGCGTCCTATGTAGAGTATGGGCACCGGCAGACGCCCGGAAGATATGTCCCGGAATTAGGGAAGCGGTTAAAAAAGGGCTGGGTCAGGGGGAAACTCATGCTGACAATCTCCGAGCGGGAGATTCAGGCGCTTGCCCCCAAAGTTCTGGAAGCCAGACTCAAAAAGGTTTTGGAGGGATGCGCGAAGTGATCAATTCGATTATCGCAGGAATCAGCATTGCCCTGAATAAGGAATTTGGGGACGGTTACAAAAAATATACGGAAGAAGTGAAGCAGGGCCTTGAGGAGCCGTGCTTTTTTATTTCCTGCATCCATCCGACACACAGACTGCTCCGCGGAAGACGGTATTTACAGGGGAATATGTTCTGTATTCAGTATTTCCCGGCAGATGAAGGGCAGGCGAGGGAGGAGTGCAATGCGGTTGCCGGCCGGATGTTTCCCTGCCTGGAATGGATCACCGTCAACGGGGTGCTGGTGCGCGGGACAGGAATGAACACCGGGATCGAGGACGGAATTTTAAACTTCTTTGTAAATTATGATCTGCTTGTCCGCAAGGCGGAGGATACCGGCCCGATGGAAGAGATTTCAGAAAATGTTTCAGCGAAAGGATAAGGTGATGGAATGGCGGTACGAAAAACAGAGAATGCCAGGGAAAACAATCCGGCGGGGACAGACAGCGCATTCTCGTCGGAACAGTTGCTTTCCTCAGAGAGATTCCAGGACAGGAGGGACATTTTGAACGCTCTCCTGAAGCCGGGGGAACAATACACAGTTCCGGATGTGGAGCAGATGATTGAAAACTACAGGAAAGGACAGGTGAGATAGTATGGCATTGGGCGGCGGGACTTTTACGGCGCAGAACAAGGAGCTTCCGGGCGCATATATCAACTTTGTATCAGCAGCGTCCGCAAACGCGGCGCTTTCCGACCGGGGCATTGCGACCATGCCGCTGGAGCTGGACTGGGGCGTGGACGGGGCGGTTTTTGAAGTAACCAGCGGGGATTTCCAGAAAAACAGCCTGGAGATTTTCGGATATGATTATGCCCACGAAAAGCTGAAAGGGCTCCGGGATTTATTTAAGAATGCGCGGACTCTTTACGCATATAAGCTGACTTCGGGCGGCGCAAAGGCGGAAAATGAATATGCAAAAGCCCTTCATGGCGGCATCCGCGGCAATGACTTGAAGATTGTTATTCAGGTAAATGCGGATGACGATACGCTGTTCGATGTGAAAACGGTGCTCGGGACAACGGAGGTCGATGCGCAGACGGTTTCTTCGGCAGCCGCGCTCAAGGCAAACCGTTTTGTGGCATGGAAACCTGACGCAACGCTTACGGCAACGGCGGCAGCGCCGCTTTCCGGCGGCACGAACGGCACGGCGGACGGCGCGGCGCACCAGGCTTATCTGGATAAAATCGAGGCTTATTCCTACAACGTGATGGGCGTGGCGGTGACAAACGAGACGACGAAGGGCCTGTATGCGGCTTTTGTCCGGCGTCTGCGCGAGGAAATGGGGATTAAGTTTCAGCTCGTGCTTTATAATAAGGCGGCGGATTACTGCGGCGTGATCAGCGTCAAAAACCTGGTGCAGGACGAGGGCTGGAGTGAGGCGGGTCTCGTCTACTGGGTCACGGGCGTTTCGGCCGGCTGCGAGGTGAACCGGAGCAGCCAGAACCGGTGTTATGACGGCGAATTTTCCGTGTATGCCGATTATACGCAGAACGAGCTGAAAAAGGCAATTCGGGGCGGAGAGTTTACGCTTCACAAGGTTGGCTCCGACATCCGCGTGCTGGAGGATATCAATACCATGGTCACCATTTCCGACACGCAGGGCGGGATTTTCAAAGAGAATCAGACCATGCGGGTCATCGATCAGATTGCGAACGATATCGCGGTGCTGTTCCGGATGAAGTATCTGGGCGCCGTCCCGAATGATGCGGCGGGCCGGGTTTCCCTCTGGTCGGATATCGTGGCGCACCACCGGCAGCTCGAGCGCATCCGGGCAATCGAAAATTTCTCGGACGCCGATGTGGCCGTCGAGCCAGGCGCGACAAAAAAGTCCGTCATGGTAAGCGATTCCGTCATGGTGGTTAATGCCATGAGCAAGCTGTACATGACGGTCACCGTGGCATAGGAAGGAGGGAGGAAAAATGTCGGATACTATGATGAATTCGCGGGACGCCGTGTACGGCGGGCTTGCAGAATGCTATGTCACAATTAACGGGCGGCGCTTCAATTTTATGAGCATGACCGATTTTGAGAGCAAATGGGAGGTCAACATCGTTGACGTGCCGATTCTCGGTAAGGTGGGGATGGGACACAAGATCGCCGGCGGGAAGGGAACCTGGAGCGGTACGATGCACTATAACCAGTCCTGCTTCCGCGAGCTCGCAGACAATTATCAGAAGACCGGCGTAATGCCGTATTTTGAAATCCAGGTAAGCAACGAGGATCCGAGCAGTACCGTCGGTCGGCAGACCGTTATCCTGCGGGACTGCCTGTGCGAGAGCTTTATCCTGGCGAAATTCCAGGCGGGGGAGGAACTGCTGGACGAGGAGATTTCCGGGACATTCGAAAGCTGGGATTTGCCGGAGAAGTTTAAAGAGTTGGACGGATTTGCTGCAAATTAAGGAAGCGCTTTGATCGGCGTGTCTGAGAAAACTGGAAAAGGAGATTAAAATAATGTCTAAATTTGCAAGATTCATGAAGGAAAACAAGACAGTGAGGGCAAACGAGCTTCATGCCGTTACAAGGTCGATCTGCGACGACAAGGGCAACCCGGTCGAGTGGGAGTTCCGACATATTACCTCGAAGGAAAACGAGGAGATCCGCGAGTCCTGCACCGTGGAGCTTCCGGTGACGGGAAAGCCGAATCTGTATCGGCCGAGGCTGAAATCGGGACTTTATGTCCAGAAACTGATTGTGGCCTCCATTGTGGTGCCGGATCTGTACGATGCACAGCTGCAGGATTCCTACGGCGTAAAGACTCCGGAAGAGCTGCTTCTGGCGATGGTGGACGATCCTGGCGAATACAATGACCTTGCCGCTTATGTACAGAGCTTTCAGGGCTTCAACGCTTCGTTTGAGGATAAGGTAAACGAAGCAAAAAACTGATTGAGGGAGGGGACTGGGAGGCAAATTTTGCTTACTATTCCCTCCTGAAGCTCCATATCCTGCCGTCTGTTTTTTTCGCGATGGACGAGCAGGAAAAAGCCTTTGTCGTGGCGGCGGTTAAGATTAAAATCAAAAATGACCGCGACAGGGAAAGAAATTTGAAAAAGAAAGCAAACAGGAAAGGCAGGTGATCGGGGTGGCTTCCATCCGGACGGCAATCGAGCTGCAGGATAATTTTACAAGTGTCCTGTACCATGTAATTGATTCCGTGAATATTGGTTTGGCGACAATGGAGGATTTCCGCCAAACGATGAATGCGCCGGTGGATGCGGTATCTATGGATGCAGCCAGAGATTCCATCCTGCAGGCGACGATGGCTGTCCGCGAGTTGGATGAGGCCATGCGCGGGCTGGACAGCCCCGGTCCGGTGCAGTTACCTGCACCGAAGCAGAATCCGGGAAGCAATCCCGCCCCGGTTTCCTGGCAGTCTGACAGCAGGGAGGTGTTTGTTTCTGCCGGTGCGGAGCGCTTTGTTCAGGAGGTTCAGAGTGTAAACAGCATGCTGGAGCAGGTTTGTGCAACGCAGGACGCCATTGCAAAGCGGGCGTACGATACGGCTCTGTTTCCGCCGGGAGCCTTCCGGGATTTGAACAGTATGGCGGTTCGGATGGACATGATACGCAGCCGGATACAGGAAATTGAGAACACCCCGCTGAACTTCGGCGCGGATGCCGCGAACGGTGCGTTGGAGCAGCTGCGCACACAGCTCGATCAAGCGGTCCGGGAGCAGGAAAATCTGAACCGCGCCGTAGAGGGCATGGATGTACAGGCGGCAAACGCAGCTTATCTCCGGCTGTCGCAGACGGTGGGAAATACGGAACAGTATATCCGCGATAATGTGGACGAGCAGGGGCGTTTTAACAGGGAGATCGAGCAGGGCACGGAAAAAGCAGATGGATTAATGCAGACGATCAAGGGCGCGATTGCGGCCTATGCCACCGTTCATACGCTTTCGGCAGCATTGAATTTATCGGATCAGATGACCTCCACGGCGGCCCGGCTGGATTTAATGAACGATGGGCTGCAGACCACAAAGGAGCTGCAGGATATGATATACCTTTCCGCGCAGCGGTCGCGGGGCTCCTACCAGGAAACCGCCGACGCCGTTTCGAAGATGGGGCTGATGGCAGGCGACGCTTTTTCCAGCAGTAAAGAGATCATTGCCTTTATGGAGCAGGTGAACAAACAATTTGCCATTGCCGGGACGGAAGCATCGGGCATCGATGCCGCCATGCTGCAGCTCACGCAGGCCATGGGCTCCGGGGTGCTCCGTGGGGAAGAATACAACAGCATTCTGGAGCAGGCTCCGAACATTATCCAGGCGATTGCCGACTATATGGAAGTTCCAAAAGGAAAACTGAAGGATATGGCGGCGGAAGGACAGATCACAGCGGAGATTGTCAAAGCGGCCATTTTTGCAGCGACGGATGAAACCAACGCGGCGTTCGAGAGCATGCCGACGACCTTTGAACAGGTCTGGACATCCTTTCAGAACACTGCTTTGATCGCTTTTCGGCCCATCCTGCAACGACTGAATGAGCTTGCAAACAGCGAATCCTTTCAGGATTTTGTGGGCAATGCAGCAGAAGCTCTTTCCATGGTGGCGGGAATTGCCCTTGAAATTTTTGATCTGCTGGCGGGCGCTGCGGGGCTGATCTCGGACAACTGGTCATGGCTGTCGCCGATTATCTACGGCGTGGCGGCGGCTCTGACAGCCTATTATGGGGCGATGCTTTTGTATAATGCGATCACAGCAATTTCAACGGGCATCACGGCAGCAAAGGCTTTTGCTGAAAAAGTTCATGCGGCTTCCCTTGCCATGGAATCCGGGGCAACCTTTACGGCCGCTGCAGCACAATATGGGTTTAATGCAGCATTGCTGGCCTGTCCGATCACCTGGATTGTTCTGGCAATTATCGCGCTGATTGCGGTGATTGCTGTTCTGGCAAATCATTTTTCGGGTGTGGGGCATATTGCGCAGAGTGCGTTTGGAGTAGTTTGCGGCGGAGTAAATGTGGGAATCCAGTTTATCAAAAATCTGGGGCTGACGGTGGCCAATATTGCACTCGGAATCGGGGCTGCCATTGGTGCGTGCGGACATAATATACGAACAGCGTTCCATAATGCGATTTCCAGTGTTTGTTCCTGGTGGTATGACCTTCTTTCGACGGCTCTTGGTGTGGTGGAAAAGATATGCGCCTCTCTGAACAAGCTGCCATTTGTGAGCTTTGATTATTCCGGGATAAGTGACGCAGCGGATGATTATGCAGCAAAAGCACAGGCATGGGCGCAGGATAAACAGGAATATACCAGTGTTTCGGAAGCATTCCGGGTCGGAATGTCTACTTTTAATACATTTCAGGAAGGCTGGGTCGAGGATGCCTATCGGGCGGGAGCATCCTGGGGGGATGGAATAACGGAGAAAGTTAAGAATTTCTTTTCCGACAGCCCTGCGGAGGATGGAATTCCAAACCCGGAGGACTACGAAAACCTTGATGAATACGGTTCTGACCTGGACGGTATTTACGAAAATACCGGGGCAATTAAGGATTCCATGGAAATTGCGGAAGAGGAGCTGAAGTATATGCGCGATATCGCTGAACGGGAACAAATCAACCGGTACACGACCGGCGAAATCACGATCGAGCAGACGAATTATAACACGGTTTCCGGAACGATGGATCTGGATGGTATTATTGATGGACTGACAGATTCCGCGAATGAAGCGGCAAACAGAATCGCAGAGGGGGTCTGAATTGTGAGTACGAACGGATATGATTTTTATCTGGACAAATACCGGCTGCCCATAACGCCGCAGAAGCTGCAGGTGAAAATAAAAAACGCTAATTCCACGCTTACGCTGATCAATGAGGGGGAAATCAACATATTGAAGGCTCCGGCGCTGACAGAGATTGAATTCGAATGCCAGATTCCGCAGGTGGAGTACCCCTTTGCGGTCTACCCGGGCGGTTTCCAGGGAGCCTCGCATTTTTTGAGTCTCCTTGAAACGCTGAAGACACAGAAAAAGCCGTTCCAGTTCATTGTTTCCCGGATGCTGCCGGATGGGAAGGTTCTTTTTTCCACAAATATGAAGGTATCTCTGGAAGATTACGGGATTACCGAACAGGCAAAAGACGGCTTTGATCTGACAGTAAAAATTGAGCTGAAGCAGTATCGGGAGTACGCCGCCAAGACTGTGAGCATCCGGGAAGGCGGCAGCGGCGGAACAGCAGGAGCAACAGTACAGACTAAAAGGGCGAGGTCGACCGTCCGTGCTTCTGGCCTTGCCGGGATGGGCTCGGAGGTTATTGTAAACGGGCGGCTTCACCGGGACAGCTACGGGGGCGGTCCAGGAAAGACGCTGGCTAATTACCGGGGGAAAGTAAATTTTGTAAATCAAAAAGGCTCGCATCCCTACCATATCATTTCGTCCTCCGGCGGATGGCTGGGCTGGGTTACGGCCGGTAGCATACAGGAGGTATGATATTTGGAAACAGAGCTTTTGATTTCGGATGCCGGCGGCACAAAAGGGTATCTTCCGCTTGTGGAGGAAGGCATTGAATGGAGCACCGAACGGAGGGGAGCGCCCGGAAAGCTAAGCTTTAAGGTCTTAAAGGACGATGTGATCCGGTTTGGGGAAGGGGCCGCCGTACGTCTGAGAGTAGATGGGAAGAATCTCTTCTTCGGTTTTGTGTTCTCAAAGAAGCGGGATAAAAACCAGATTGTTACGGTGACAGCCTACGACCAGCTGCGTTACCTGAATAACAAGGATACTTATGTTTATGAGAACAAGACGGCCTCGCAGCTCATCCGGATGATTGCGGCGGATTTCCGGCTGAATCCCGGGACGATCGAGGATACGAAGTATGTGATTGCTTCGAGGGTGGAGGATAATACCTCCCTGTTCGACATGATCGGGAACGCGCTCGACCTGACGCTGCAGAACCGAAAGGAAATGTTTGTGCTGTTTGACGATTCCGGCAAGCTGACGCTGAAGAATATCGCTTCCATGCGGGTCGGCGCGCCGGGGGCGTACCTGATGATTGATGAGGAAACCGGGGAGAATTTCGAATACACCTCCAGCATAGACAGCGATACCTACAACCGGATCAAGCTCACTTACGACAACGAGGAGACCGGAAAACGGGAGGTCTATGTTGCGCAGGACTCTGCCAACATGAACCGATGGGGCGTGCTGCAGTATTACGATACGCTTTCCAAAGGGGAAAACGGGAAAGCGAAGGCGGATGCCCTGCTGAAGCTGTACAACAGCAGAACAAGAAACCTGAAGATCACAAACGCAATCGGCGATACACGGGTCAGAGCAGGAAGCATGGTCGTGGTAAAACTTGCGCTCGGGGATCTGGAATTGAAAAATTTCATGCTGGTCGAGAGGGTGACGCACACCTTTCGGCTGGATGAACATTTTATGGACTTGACACTTAGAGGAGGTGAGTTTGTTGGCTGATTCGGTCGGATTTGTCAATATGATAAAAAGAGTCGCACTGGCCGCGGTAAAGGCCTCGAAGCCGGCAGAAGTCTGTTTCGGGCGGGTGACAGAGGAAAGCCCTTTGAAAATCCTTGTAGATCAGAAGCTGACACTGGGAAAGGTTCAGCTGATCCTTTCTCGCCATGTAACGGATTATGAAACTGCACTCAGCGGCGGAAATATTCAAAATATTGCTGGCACAATGCCGGAGCTGGTCGAAATTCCGGCGGACACACAGCATATCCCTGCTGGCAAAAGGATGCTGGTCACCGTCCATAACGGGCTGGCTGTCGGTGACGAAGTCGTCCTTCTGCGGCAGCAGGGAGGGCAAAAATATATTGTATGGGATAAGATCGGATGATACCGTCTGTCGCCGGATTCTTCGCACAGGATTTCGAAACAGAAGAACAGCCAACCCATACCTATCGGATAGATTTGCAGGCGGGCCGGATTCGCGGCTGTACGGATGAGTTGGAGGCGATAAAACAGGCTGTCTGCAAGATTCTCCTGACGGAACGTTTCCAGTATGTCATGTACAGCGGGGATTACGGGATTGAGACGCTTGATCTGTACGGCCAGCCTGCCTCATATATCTGTCCGGAACTGGAGCGCAGAATCACCGAAGCACTGCTTTGGGACATACGGATCCAGAGCGTTGGGGACTTTGAATTTGATATCCCGCAAAAGGGCGTCATTCATGCTGCCTTTACGGTACATACCGTATTCGGGGCTTTCCGGGCCGAAAGAGAGGTGAATTTTTAATGTTTGAAGATATGTCATACAAGGGGCTGCTGGAACGGATGCTTGCCCGTGTTCCGGAAACGTTTGACAAAAGGGAGGGGGCCGTGATTTACGATGCCCTCGCACCGGCCGCAATGGAGCTGCAGCTGATGTACCTTAACCTGGAAAGCATCCTCCGGGAGCTGTTCGCGGACACCGCATCCAGGGAATATCTCATCCGCAGGGCTGCGGAGCGAGGGATTTCCCCATTGCCTGCCGCATACGCCGTCCTGAAAGGGAAATTTGCGCCTGCGTCGGTGACAATACCGGAAGGGGCAAGATTCAGCTGCGGAGAATATGATTACTCCGTATTCGAGAAGATTGCGGACGGCGAGTACAGGCTGAGATGTGAAACGCTGGGCAGTGTGGGCAACACGGTATTCGGAACACTGCTCCCGATTGATTATATTGCAGGGCTGGAACGCTGCGAGCTGACGGAGCTGCTTATCCCGGGGCAGGACGAGGAGGAAACCGAGCACCTGCGGAAACGCTACTTTGACAGTTTAAAGTCCCAGGCTTACGGCGGAAATATTGCGGATTACAGGGAAAAAACCGCGACGATTCAGGGAGTGGGCGGCGTAAAAGTGTACCCGGCCTGGGCGGGTGGCGGAACGGTAAAGCTGGTAGTAATCAGCTCGGAATACCAGGCGCCTTCGGACAATCTGGTGCAGCTTATACAGGAGGAGATCGACCCGCCTGCGGACAGCGGAAAGGGCTACGGCATCGCGCCGATCGGACATCATGTGACTGTAGTACCGGTGAGTGCGGCTAATATCGATCTGAAATTTCAGATTGTCTTTCGGGCAGAATACAATTTCACCAGCGTGAAGGAAGCTGTGGAGAACGCAGTGGATGCTTATTTTGATGAATTGAATCGAGCGTGGGCGGACAGTGAACGTCTTGTTATCCGGATATCCCGATTGGAAAGCCGGATACTGGAAATCGAAGGAATTCTGGACATCACAGAGACAAAGCTGAACGGGAGTCCGCAGAATGTGATTCTTGGAGAGGATGAGATTGCCATAAGGGGGACTGTCAGTGAAGCAGGAAATTGAGCTGATTCAGTATTTGCCGGAGTTTTTGCAGCAGGTCGCGGAATATCAGCAGCTGTTCAGGGCGGAAAACCCGGAATTCGCGCTGCTGTACGAAATGGCGGATGCCCTGCTGAATAACGGATTTATCAAAACGGCCGATCTGCAGGGGCTGAAACGCTGGGAAAAGCTGCTTGGAACCTCAACGGCGGGACAGGATATGGAAGAGCGTCGGGCGGCGGTTCTTGGAAAATGGAATCGGAGCCTGCCGTATACCATAACCCGGCTTTATGAGTATCTGGATATCCTGGCGGCGCGGACAGAGTATCATATCCTGCTTTTTCCGGAGGCTTACCGGCTGGAGCTG
>ERZ777305.3004-NODE-3004-length-12531-cov-2.567089_pt1 | contig 12531 bp, 9 predicted proteins | sample MGYA00374965_ERZ777305 | MGnify/ENA primary metagenome ERZ777305 (study PRJEB29328, sample SAMD00013331) | mouse gut metagenome | study: EMG produced TPA metagenomics assembly of the Metagenome analysis of fecal microbiota from mouse which was promoted...
GCGTTCCGCTTTATGAAAATCGATGCTTTTTTAGAGCAGAAAAATGTATTTGAGCGCTGCGTCGTGGTCGGGCATTGGCCGGCAAGCCTGTATTACCGCGATGCTGAATGCATGAATCCGGTTTTTGATTATGAAAGGCACGCGATTGCGATCGACGGCGGCTGTGCGCTGAAAAAGGGCGGGCAGCTGAACGCGATTGTGATTCCGGAGCCGCATGCGGCGATGCACCGGATTACCTGGAGTTCGTTTGACGATTATCCGGCAGTGTATGCGAAAACGGCACAGGAGGCAAATAAGGGCACCGTCTATATCAAGTATCCGAATATGGAGGTGGAGCTGGTTTCGGAGACGGAGGATACGGCAGAGCTGCGCCAGAAAAGCAGCGGTATCCTGTTTCATGTGCCGAAAAGATATCTGTACCGCAGGGGAGAAAAGCTGTACTGTGAAGATTATACCGACGAGGAGCTTAAAATACAGGCAGGGGAAGCGCTGAAGCTGATACGGCAGACCTCCGCCGGTGCGTTTGTGAAGCGGGACGGGAAACTTGGATGGTACCGGGGCGAGCTCTGCCGGCGGAATAGTTAAGGCGCGTCCGGCAGCGGAGCATCGTTTTGGCATAGAAAGCACTTGACACCGGATCATTCAAGAGGTTAAAAAGGAGGCAGAAATGAATACTTACTGGTCGCAATATGTGCAGAAAACAGAAGAACTGTATTTGTCACGGGCATTAAAATTTCATCAGGGAAACATGGATAAATGGATCGATGCCATGCAGCTGCATAATGGAATGAAGATACTCGAAGTAGGTTGTGCCGGAGGCCTTCTCTGTCATCGGTTAAAAGAACGTCTCCCCGATGCGGACATAACGGGTCTGGATTTTGATATCGGACATATTGATTATGCCAGGAAAAAAACGAAAGAGTTGGGGCTTTCATGTGATTTTGTGGCTGGTGATGCCACAAAAATGCCTTTTGAAAACAATATATTTGATGTTTGTTATTCCCATACGGTGATGAATTTTTGTGATCCCGAGAAATTTGTAAGCGAACAATACCGGGTGCTGAAGCCAGCCGGGAAAATTATCATTATGGACGTCTACAACAGAGGCATGAAACCGGAAGAATGGATACCGACGGAGGATTGCGAAGAAAAAGAACTGTTTGATAAGGTCTGGGCGGCAGCATCCGCCAATCCTCACAGTCAGATTAAGCGTTATGAAAACCGAACCGAAAAGTATTTTGCTTATCTTGCAGAACAGGGATTTCAAAATATTTCTATTGATGCAGTGGCAGCAGTCAATTATGCTCCGGATTGCGACAACATTAACGATGAAACAGCGCATGCACAGATTAATGACGACAGAATATCGGAGCTTAGCAGTGTGGAGAAAGCATGTAACATGGCTCCTGATGCACTTAGCAAAACAGAGTATCAGACCCTGATTGACAGGATTAATCAAAGGTATGATAAAAAGATTCAGGAATACAAAAACGGAGAAAAAAGATGGGAATTCCGCATTGCAACGACAGTATTAATAAGCGGAACAAAACCTTTATAACTTAAATTTCTGATATATACGAAAAAGCCCTTATAACTATTGAATTCCTGATATTATGAACATAAAGTATTTTTGGATTATTTTATAAAAATATGAAGGAAATGGAGTCAGTACGATACAAGAGTAAAGGAAGGCTCTGGCATCGAAGAGAAGTTCTGAAGAAGGTGTTTTCTCCCGTGAGAGCACAGCTGCCGAAGCAGATCCGGCAGCACAGGAGGGAAAGAGCGGGACGGAAACGAAAAACAAAAGGGGGCAGTGAAAAGCGGAAAAAAATAAAGGCATCTGTGTGCGGAAGTGCCTCCGTGGAAAGGTCAGAAGACTTGCCGCTCCTGCGCCGGATAGGAAACATTGCTCAATTTTTCCAGGAAAAAATCAAAAAATCTGTTGATTTTCTACAACCAATATGATAAATTAAAGGAAACGCGGACCGAACATGGTTCAGAGATACGAAAGAGAAGAGGAAAAAGGGATCAAAATTAAATCAAAAGGAGAGATAAGTTATGAAAAAGATGTGCGAAAAAAAGCGTAACAACAAAGGCTTTTCCCTGGTCGAGCTGATCGTTGTTATCCTTATCATGGCGGTAATCGCTGTGGCTCTGGCTCCGCAGGTAATGAAGTGGGTCGGCAGATCGAAGGAAAGTACAGATAAGAATAACATCGGACAGATTGAGTCGGCAGTAAACGCCGGAGTGGCGGATTATATGGCAGAAAACAATACTGCTACGGTACCGGAAGCTACATACAATGTGACTTCGGCTGGTCTTGCGGTAGTAGGTACTGTTACTGATCCGGCTCCTGCAGGTAAAACACTTAAAGAGTGTATTGAAGAAGCAATGAACGGAAAGTATCCAACTGTTCAGCAGGATGGCAGTAAAAATTTTCAAATCGTAATTGAGAAAACGGGTAAAGTTACGGTATCTATTCCGGGACTTATTACACCAACTCCGTAATCTGATATCCCGCAGCCGAACAACACCGGGGTCATTTTGTATGACGACAGAAGACATCGTCTTCAATGACATACAAAATGACCCTTTTACATTGGATAATCTGGAAGGAGAGCTGTGATGACAGCGGCATTCAACTGCATAAGATACGGAATGGTGCTGGCGTTCGGCGTTGTGGTTGGGAGCTTTCTGAATGTCTGCATTTACCGGATTCCGAGAAGGGAGACGATTGTGACCGTCCCGTCGCACTGCATGAGCTGCGGGTACCGTCTGCGGTGGTTTGATCTGATTCCCGTTGCCTCGTGGCTGGCGCTGCGGGGGAAATGCCGGAAATGCGGCGCCGCGCTGTCCGCGCAGTATCCGATTGTTGAAGCAGGAAACGGGCTGCTCTGGGCGTTGACCTTTGCAGTCTGCGGATGGTCGGCAGAGACAGCGCTTGCCTGCCTTGTGCTGTCCGCGCTGCTGGTAATCAGCGTGATTGACTGGCGCACCTATGAAATTCCGCCGGGGCTCAACCTTTTTATCGGGGCTGCCGGCGTGCTGAGGCTGCTGCTGAAGCCAGCCGGATGGCCGATGGCACTGGCAGGTTGTGCTGCGGTGTCCGGTTTTCTGCTGCTTGTCTATGCAGTGACGCGCGGCCGGGGGATCGGCGGCGGAGACATTAAGCTGATGGCGGCGGCCGGCCTGTTTCTCGGGCTGGCAAACTGCATTACGGCATTTCTGTTTGGGTGCCTGTATGCCTGCCTTGTCCATCCCGTGCGGATGAGGCGGAAAAAAGCGGGAAGCATGCTGGCGCTCGGGCCATATCTGGCGGCCGGGATACTGACCGCGATCTGGTTCGGCAACAGGATTGTCGGCTGGTATCTGAGCCTGTTTACGGCGGCACAGGGCTTATAACAGGCTATGCCGCTTCAAAAAAGCGGCTACAACAAAGTCAGGAGGAGAGCGGACGATGGGAGTAAGCCATGTTGTCAGCATCGAAATCGGGCTGATTTATACAAAGGTCTGCGAAGTAAATTACCGGAAGAAAAATACAAAGGTCGGAAAGGCCTTTGTTTTTGAGACGCCGGAGAACACGATTGAGGACGGATATATCCGTGATAAAACGACATATGCAAACGAGCTGAAGCGTCAGCTGGCGGAACATAAAATCAGCAATAAAAATGTGCTGTTTACGATAGCCTCCAACAAGATTCTCAGCCGCGAGGTAACCATTCCTGCGGTTAAGGAAAAGAGAATCATGGATATTGTAAAGGCGGAGGCCAACGAATATTTCCCTATGGATATTACGGAGCATGTGCTGACCTACACGCTGCTCGGTCCGGGTGCGGAGCCGAAGCAGCTGCGTCTGCTGGTATTTGCCGCTCCGCTTACCCTCATAAAAAATTATTACAATCTGGCGGAGATGCTCGGGGTTACGCTGGTGGCGCTGGATTATGTCGGAAACTCCAGCTATCAGATTCTCAAGCGAATCCCGGGAGACGAGGTCAATTTTGTGATTCAGCTGAACCAGCAGAATTCCCTGATCTCGATTCTTAAGGACAGCGATCTGCTGATGCAGCGGAATATCAATTTCGGCATGGCCAACCTGCTCGATGTGATGAAGGGCTTCCGTGATTTTGCGGAGAAAAACGGGAATCAGTGCTATGATTACCTCTGTGAAAATGCAGTAATCCGCGGGCATTTCGACCGCGACACGGAATCCGGCCCCGGTGCGCCGCCGCCGGGGATTGCCGGGCAGGAAATGCCCGGGGAAGAACGGACGGAGGAGGCGGCCGCTCGGCGGGAGGAAATGACGGACGAGCTGATGGAGGAGCTGCGGCTTTTTGTCAATAACGTCAGTCGCGTGATTGAATACTATAATACCAGGGAGCCGAACCGTAAAATAGGAAAGCTTTATCTGCTCGGAAAAGGAGCCAGGCTTCAGGGGCTGAGCGAGCTGCTGCAGAACGAAACCGGCTATGAGGTGGAGCTGCTGACCGGTTTCCGTTCCATCACGTTCCAGAAAAAGAAAAAGAAGCTGGAGGAGCTGGAGCAGCACAGGGAGGAATTGTTTTCCTGTGTGGGCGCGGCGCTCAACCCGGTCAATTTTATCCCCGAGGAGCTGCGCCTGAAGACGGAGCGCAGGCTTGGCATGCGGCTGTATATTCTGCTTTTTATTCTTGCTGCCGTCAGCTCGGGGACGCTGCTCTGGTACGGCTATTCGGACTACCAGGAGGAGCTTTCCCGCCGGGATGAGCTAACGAAAAGGCGGGACGAATGTCTTTATATCGAACCGATTTTTGATGCCTGGAGCCGGAGCGTGAACGCGAAGGAGGAGGCGGAAAAGCTTGTTGCCATGACTTCAAGCTGCAATGAATACCTTTTGGATATGATCGGTCAGCTGGAGGAAAAACTTCCGCAAAACAGTATTGTACAGTCGTTTTCGGCAACAGAGAACGGCCTGTTTATCAGCTTTGTGACGGACAGCAAGGAGACGGCGGCGGCTCTTCTGACAAGCCTGAAGCAGATACCGTACGTGGGACGTACGGGTGTTGCCGGAATTACGGAAAGCGGCGGCGGAGAGGACGAAAAGAAGACGGTGACGTTTTCTGTCAGCATAGAATGGGCGCTGCCGGAGGAGGTGACGGAGGATGAGTAAGGCGACGGACTCTCAAAAGCTTTTGCTCGGCGTGCTTGTGCTGGTGCTTATGCTTTTTTCTGCGTACTGGTTCGGCTACAAGAATTTTGCGGAAAAAACGGAGGCAGTGCGGACGGAAAATGATGAATTGACGCGCAAGATTTCCGATCTGGAACGAAAGATTAAAAACCGGGAAATTTACGAGAAGGAAAATATTTCCAATAACGAGAAGGCCGCAAAGGAACTGGAAGTGTTCGGCCCGGGCGTAACGCCGGAAAAGAGTATTCTTTTCTTTATTGATATGGGCAGGGAGAATAACGCGGAGATCTCCTCCATCAACTTCGGCGATACCGTTCCGTTCTATCAGGCGGTCTGGCTGATGGGGGAGGCGGGACTTCCGTTTTCCGCGTATTCAAACACGTTTCATATCAGCTACAGCACCACCTACGAAGGGCTGAAGGGCTGTATAGATTATATCGCCAGGTATCCGGAGCGCATGACGCTGCAGTCCATGACAGCGGCATACCACGCGGATGACGGACTGCTCACGGGAACTCTCTCCGTGGTATGGTACAGTCTGACCGGTACGGAAAAGGTTTATACTTCGCCGGAGTTTGACGATATCCGGTACGGCAACAAAAATATTTTCCGGAGCGGCGACTGACCGGTGTTTTCCGAAGATTTTTTCAGGGCGGAAACGGCAGGATGCTGCCTTCTGCAGGGCGCAGATTTTTTGCAGGACAGGTTTTTGCAGGACAGGATTCCCCGCATCGTGAAGAAAGGAGACGGCGGTGAGAAATAAAGGCATGAAAAACAGACATCGGCCGGATAACCGGGGCATATCCTTTGTGGAAGTGATCGTGAGCATGATGATACTGTCGATTGCCGTGCTCGCTCTGCTCGGCGGCTTTATGCTGTCCCTGCGGATCAATATGAAATCGAGAAGGGCCATGTCGGCGACCATCGTTGCCCAGAACGTAATGGAATGCGTAAAGGAGTACGCCCGGTTCCATGTAGTACAGGACAGCGTACAGATAAACGGCGTATCGGAAGAGAAAATGAAAAATCTGCTTCCGGCAGGATGGCGGGGGAATCTCAGAATTCCGACCGACGGCTCGGTTGGTTTTGATCTCGCCGCCATCCGGGAGGGAATGAACGAATTCAATGTTACGGTGCGCTATGACAGCAGCAGTTTTACGGACGGAAGCAGCGGGATCAACGATTACAAGCTTCCGGATCTGACCGCTCTCGATTCGGAGCAGACGGTGATTATCTGTCCGCCGGGAGCGACGGACGGTTCTCTGCGCCGGGCTGCCGAAAGCGCCTTTTACGACAGCTGGCTGGCCGGACAGTGGGCGTCCCACGCCGACGACGAGGATTATGACGGGCCGACGGCCGCGCAGATCACCAGCGAGCAGGCTTACATATCGGCCAATATAACAAGCGAGCTTCTGATCGAGATCCGGCAGGAGCAGAACGGAAGCTATGCCGGGGCAGCCGAACTGGATTATCTGCTGGACGGCTCTTCGCACCGGGGCTACCGCAGCGAGTTCACGTTCGAACGGGCGGAGGACGGGGAAAAGCCGAACCTTTATCTGTTTTACGAACCGGCGAGCGCGGAGCTGACGGAATCCGGAGCTGTTTCGCGCTATAGGATCGCAGATAAGCTTTCTGGAATGGAACCTGTTTCTCGCGGTTCAGGAGACGGCGGAATGTCTGGGCGGCGGTTCGGGCGGAAAACTGGAGCTGACCGGCCCTGTGATGGAGCGGGCACTGGATTCCTCCGGCAGCCGGGTAACGGTCTGCTCGAACAGCAGCCCCGACTGGGGTGTCGGCGGCGGAGGCATGTTTGAAAACGGCAGCGACGGGGGGAATTCCCTTTTTCCGCGGAAGCCGTACGGCAGACTTTCAGAGGTAACGGTAACGGTATATCTGAGTGCAACTGGAGAAAGACTGGCGGAATGGAACGCATCCATTTCGCAGTAGCGCGGTGAGGAGGCTGACAATGGAAACATTCAGACGCGAAAAGGAAAACAGGAAAAACCGGGGCTCTGCTCTGATTCTTGTCATTGTCTGCATGGTTTTTGCGGGCATTCTCGGCACATCCGTGCTTGCCGCGTCCATAACGAACCGGGATATGAAGCTTGTGGACGAGCGCGCAAAGGAAAATTTCTACGAGACAGAATCCGGAATTGATATTTTTATTGCAAATCTTCAGAAACTGGCCGAGGATACGCTTGGAGAAGAGTATTCGCGGGCGCTGACGCATTACGGCGCCTACGGCGGCGACTCAGCCTCGGCGGTAAAGCTGAGCGTGCGGGACAGCCTGGCAGAAAAGCTGACCGGCGTGGAGCTTTCACCGGGACTTTCGGCGGAAATCGACGGAAGGTTTATGACGGATGCGGCGGAAGACGGGCTGTTTTACGGCGTGGCGGGCTTCGGAACGGATTATGAGCTTCTGAGCGGCAGCGAGGGCATCCCGGCCGTGCAGGTCGAGCTTGACGGGGAAGATCTGTGTCTGCGGGGTCTGAGCGTGTCCTACAAGGAGAACGGTTATCAGACGAAGATTACAACGGATATCCGCGTGGCAGTGGCCTTTTCCCGTCTTGATGTGGAGAGGCCGGCCGCGGTGGGCGGAAATTATAAAGGCTACGCGATCCTTGCAGACGGCAATATCAGAAATCATCTCACGGCATCTTCGATCCGGGGAAATGTGTATGCGGGAAAAAGCCTGACGGCGGAAGATTACGGGCTGTCACTGAACGCGGATATCCTGATTGTGGGGGATGCGCTGGAAACGAGAAAGAGCGGCAGTCTGGACATCGGCAGCGGAAAACTCGGAAAGATTGCAGTGTGGGCCGGCAGCATTGCGACCGTGGACGGGAGCAGCGGGCAGAGCATCCGTATTTCGCGGGCGGAATGCCATGTCGAGGATGATCTCACGATCGGGGCCGATTCCTCTTATGTTAAAATAGACGGAGAATATTACGGCTATCACAGCGTGGCCGGCGCGTCGGTGCCGTCGGAGGGCAGCGCCGTCACGATCAATGCCGGGCGCTCAACGCTCGATCTGTCCGGTCTGGATATGCTGTGGCTGGCGGGACGCAGCGTGCTTGCGGTGCCGAGCCTGTACGGCGCATCGTCCGGCACCGTATCGTACACGGAGATTCTTGAGGGCGAGGCGGTCAGCTACCGCGGCAACCAGCTGGCATATCTGATGCCGGAGGAATGTATCCGGGAATATGGGCACAACCCGTTGACGAAAGAAGAATATGATGAGATAATAGAAGAGAAAGGGTCGATTGCGGCCGTGATTGATACGGAAAAGATGTTCGGTGCACAGAGCAGCATGTCGCTTGCTCCGTATGTGAATCCGACGTCGCCGTGTACGGTTGTGCCGGTGCGCTTTATGAATGAGCCGGAGCCGCTGTACTATATATACCTGAAGTTCCGCACGGCTTCTGCGGCCGAGAATTATTTCCTGGCTTTCAGCGAAGCATTCGCAGGCGAGATGAAGCAGTTTTCTGAAATTCTTGAGCTTGGGGATGTCCTTCTGCCGGCAGCATCGGAGAAGATCAAGACGAACGGCACCGTAATCCGGGTGCAGGATCACGCGATTTCCGAGGTGATTGCCGGAACGATTGACAATGCGGAGGCTATGCTACGGCAGAGCGATTATGCGCGCCGGTTTTCCGGGCTGAAGCGGGCGCTGGATGAACAGTATATCGGGGCGCAGGGAGAGGGCGCCGTGCGGAATCTGCTGCGCATGAGTGAGCTGGAAAAGATTTCCGGTACACAGGTTTATTATTTCAACAGCGCATTTGAAAAATGCAGCGCGGAGGATGCGGCTTACCAGGTGCGGATCGCAAATGAGAATGTTCGTCTGGAGAGCGAAAATATCTCCGGGATTGTTATTGCAAACGGCGACGTAGAGCTTTCCGGCGTGAACTTTTGCGGAATGCTTCTCGCCACGGGAAATGTGACGCTCCGGGATGTTGACGCGGCAGCGGATACGGATGAAAATACGGATTTTGTCACGGATCTTCTGGATAAGAATCCGGAGATCAGCAAGTTTTTTAAGAACTATCCGCTGCTGGCGGCGCGCCCGGGAGAGGAAACCGCGGTGGCAAGAAATATCTCCATCACGCTGGAAAACTGGGTGAAGAATTGATGGAGCACTGCGGCCGACAGGGGCCGGACAGCGGAAGAAAAAGGTCGGCAGCATGCGTGGGATGGCGAAGGGGTTCCGGGATGACCGGCGCGGCTTTACGATGGTGGAGCTTATTGTTACCATATTGGTTATAGGAATCGTTTCGGCGGTGATGGTGGTCGGTTTTTCGGCAATCGGGGGAGCGAGGGAAAACGCCTGTGCCAAGCGGCTTTCTGACTTGCTGGATCAGACCAGGCTCGATACGATGTCCCGCGTGGACGGCGGAGTGGAACTGGAGCTCTGCCTGAGAGACGGAAGCTATTACGGGAGATTGCTACTGCGGACGGAGGGCGAGGTCAAGCGCAGTGTGGAGCTGGGCCCGAAGTCGCTCCGGCTGACCGTGATGAACGGAGAAGAGGAAATTGCGGAGATCTCTGCCTCACAGTCGTTCCGCATACAGTTCAGCAAGGGCTCGGGGGCGTTTCTGTTTGATGAAGAGCATCCGGCCTTTACCTCTTTGCGCATTGAAGGGAATAGAGCAAAGGAGCTTGTCATTTACGGGGAGACAGGGCGGAATTCGCTGAATTGAGATAAGGTCCGGACAGGTTTCATAGTACAATTTCAGAACCGGCAGGAAGCCTGAACTGGGATTGAATACGAAATTTTGAATCCGGCAGAAAGCCTGAACATAGTTTTCAGATACGGAATTTCGGACCGGGCAGAATTTCAGGTAAACAAAGCCGGAAAATCCCGGCTGCGGAAAGGAGATGCGGGTAGGATGGAACCGGAGGCAGAAAATCGTACCGTTGAAAAATGCCGGATTTTTAAGTATAGATTAATAAGTAAGATAAAAACATCCGGAAATAAAGGTCGCCATCGCAATTATGAGTATGGTGATGATAGCGGCGGCGGGGCTGATTGTCTCGGCCTCAAACAGCTACCGGCTCTCCAATATTGAGATCGAGCTTCAGATGGAGGCGCAGACGGCCATGAATCAGCTGAACGATATTCTGATTGAGGCAAAGCAGTACGCCGTGCAGAAGAACGGCGGTATAACGGAGCAGCTGGTTGTCTGGACGGCGGAAAAGCAATATATTTTCCGGCTGGATAAGGAAAACCGCCGTCTTGTTTTCCGGTCGGTGGAACAGAACGCACTGCCCGGGGGTGATGCGCCGGGGACGGAAGCGCTGCTGGCGAAATACTGTGACAGTTTCTCGGTCACTCCGGAAACAAGGCCGGCCGAAGGGGAAGCGCAGCTTGTCACCATCACCCTGACCTTCGTCTATGCCGATAAAATTTACGAAACCACAAGCTGCATCAGCCTCAGAGGTGAAACAGCAGGTGATATTGTCAGTCTCAACGGAAAGGAGAGAAATCGACCGTGATAAAGCAATGGAAAAAAGCATTGTCTGCATGTCTGGCGGCGGCTGTGTTCGGAACGGCGCTGACCGCGGCAGATCCGGATGTCAGGACGAAGGCGGAGCCTGCCGCGGAGGGAGCGCCTGTGATCAGCGTGCCTTCCTTCGGTCTGACAAAGGATCGCGCAAAAAATCTCGGAACGGAAGAAAACCCGTTCCTTGTGCTGGAAATCGTGCCTTACGAGGGCTATGCAGAGATCGGATACCTGGTCGCAGGACAGGAGCCGGTTGATTTTGAGCGGGCGAAATATATCAGTCTGAGCGAAGTGAACAGCCTGATGAACGGCGTCAACAGCGTCGTGAAAACCGGCAGTTCCAGCAATGCTTATACCGTGGTCGGCCGGGAAAAATATGTCGATTACTACCGGGAACAGATCCAGTACGAATCGGACGGCTATCCGGCCGGTTATCTGAAAGATAACGAGTCCGAGCTCTGCTACGGATATTTTCAGCGGGTTGCGGACGGCACGGGCAAATACAACATTGCAGGGAAGATGGATGATATGTCTCTGCGGGTAGCTTATGTCGGAACCGGTGGAAGCTACGATTTTGTGATGGAATATCCGGATGAGGTGGCCGGGGAGTACATAAGGAACGACTCGCAGGTGGCCGGGCTTTCGGGCTGCAGCATGGATTACGGCGTTAGGGCGGCCGATGTGCCGGGATATAAGGAAGCCTTCGAGGAGAAGGCTGCGGGAGTGCCTCTGCCGAATGGAACAATAAAAATATCGCATTATCTGTGTGAAAAAGATTATTTTAATAATATTTATGCTTATTTCAAAGGCACCTTTGGAGAGTACGGCGGAACCTTTGGAAGATTTGAGCGGGTCTGGGATAAATCCGGCAGCTTTCAGCTCACCGGATCGGTATGGGAAAGAAATATTTCGGTTACTTATTGCGGAAGCGGCGGTGACTGGAAATTTTCCCCAAAAGATAACAAGTATATTGATTATCCCAACTTTTACGGTGAGGGCGGCACGGCGCTTAACCATAGGCCGGAGGATGTGATGGAGCTTCCCCTTTCCGTGGAGCTCGGTGCGAAGAATGCAAAGCTGGATTACCGGCGCGGGGGCGGCGTAAAAAATGATACCATTGAAATTTCCTATGCGGGAAGCACGCCGGATCAGATTCGTGCAAAGATCCGGTTTTACGCTCCGCTGGAGTTTGAATACAGCAACAAAAATTATTTTGTTACGCACGGTATCGGCATGACGGAGGAGGACAGCAGAGATTACAGCATCCGCGTAATTACGGTTACGCCGGATACCCTTGAGGCCAACTTAACACTGATCGATGCGGCGGATTTTATCAATATTACGGATGCGGCCCATGTTGCAAACATGATGGATCTCTGGGGGAAGTATTACCGCGAAAGTATGTTTTCTCCTGATCCGGCCGAGCTGAATACCGTCAAATACAACCCGCGAAATTTCCTGGCGAACGATATCTCCTGGGAAGCGGCGGTCCGGCTGCTGAAGAGGATTTCGGTTCCGGAGGATCACGCAGATATAGCGCCGATGTCGTTCTCCGTGACCTGTCACGATAAGGCGAACAATGCACCGGCGCCGTACACGGGCTCGACCGGCGGCTTCCGGAAGCACAGCGACGGTCTGGGGCAGTATTACGGAGCATGGACATCCGGCACAATCAACAATATCGCAAAGCTCTATATGATGCTGGTGTATTTTCAGTCCGAGGAGGAGGGGTATTTTTACAAGCATTTCATCGAAACCGGGCTGGTAAAGGAAACGACGGTAAATCTGAACGGAAAAAATGTGACAACCGGATATTTTGACAGCTTTATCAGCGCCAGCAACGGCCTGCTGGATAATCCTATG
>ERZ777305.3006-NODE-3006-length-12527-cov-7.834028_pt1 | contig 12527 bp, 13 predicted proteins | sample MGYA00374965_ERZ777305 | MGnify/ENA primary metagenome ERZ777305 (study PRJEB29328, sample SAMD00013331) | mouse gut metagenome | study: EMG produced TPA metagenomics assembly of the Metagenome analysis of fecal microbiota from mouse which was promoted...
TGTGATATTCCTTAAACATATTAACAATTTCAAAAAGTCAAGATGACTTCAGTGTATAATCCAAATAGAAAAAACATAATTGCTACGTAGTTTGTCCGTCAGAATTGTTTTCTATATATACTCCTTCCGGGTATCGTTCAAATCGGTCAGATACATAATTCTTTGAGTTTGTTTGTAATTTTCCATTCACTTAAACAATCTTCAAAGGATAAATACCTGCGCATTATACGGATACTCAGTTTTTATTCACATTTGTTTTTAAACAAGTTCTAAAATATACCACATGGACCGGGAAAAAATTAAAAAACTCTATAATACTCCAGCGAATTTAAGATTAAAACGCATAGCTCTTTGCGTTATTGGAGTAGCTATTGCGCTTATGATCAGCAGTATATTCTTGATGGATAGAATCTCCTGGCAGTTATTGTCTTTTATGCGTGGATGTGTCGGATTGTTGGCAATAATCTTTGTCATTATAGCGGCAATTCTTGTCTATCGTGTAAACAGCGCTTATTTTTCACAGACCAGACACAATAAAAAGTAAAACATCCGTCATATCGAAATTGTACTCCATGCCCTCTGTGTGGTGCAGACCGTCATCCTCAACAAACTGGCTGACGCCATGCCGACAGCCGTTGACAGGGACTCCAGTCTGCGTCGGCTCCAGAGGTTCTTTGCCCAGTATGTCCTTGACCTTGACATCATCGCCCGCATGATTTTCTCGCTGCTTCCTGTCAAGACCGGACTTGAGCTGAGCCTGGACCGCACCAACTGGAATTTCGGGGAGTTCATAGGAAAGGAATGGACAGGATGGCTCAACACCCGGCGCATCCGGTATTACATCCGCATCCGGCAGAACTTCTGGATTGTCAAGCCATCCTCGGGCGAGCGGATACGTGCATGGTGGCTCTTCAATGACCTCAGTGTCGGACAGGATTTTACTATAAGCCTTTCCTCCATAAGGGAGAGTATGTCTATCTTGCAGACAGCCGGATAAAGAACTCCGACGGTGTGCCGGAATTGCAGATCCTCATCTGTTTGAACCGTCCCCAAGATGCAGCCATGACTTATAGGAAACGTTGGGAAATCGAGACGGCCTTCAAGGCCATGAAATCCTCAGGCTTCAACATCGGGGACACCCACATGCGCGACACGGAGCGCATCGCAAGGCTTGTCCCGATGGTATGCATGGCTCTTGTACGGGCGTATCTCGTTGGTGAACATAAGAATATAAATGTCAAGCCTATAAGGATACTTAAACATGGAAGAAAGGCAAAGTCGCTTGTCAAGTATGGACTGGAGGAGATTGCAACAATACTCATGCGTCCGACTTACAATCCTAACTTCGATGTTTTCAAATTTTTGTCATGTACTTAAATTTCACCTATACATAAGTACATAAGGCGATGGCCGTTGTCAGTGTCCACAGTCACCCATTGACGGCATATCGCCGCAGACACGGAAGACCGCTCCGACACTCACCGCTTTCCCATCGCTTTCTCTTTATGACTCTATGACAACTCATATATTTTCTTGGAATAGCCAAAAATTATCCCTAATTTTGTAGCTAGCTTACGAAAGTGGGCTTAATTTTATAAAAACAGCCAAATGATACGAGAATTTTGGACAGAAAATTATCTTTCCATCCGAGACCGTCAATGCTTGAACTTTGAGGCGGACGGTGACAGCCGTGACTGGATTGGCGCTGAGGTTACCGATGGAATGTCACTTAACAAAGTTGGGGTTATATTCGGTCCCAACGCTTCAGGAAAGTCAAATATGCTGAAGGCATTGAAGAATGTATTCAGACTGCTTTTCATGTCCGCCGACAACAGAAACAAGCCTATATGTTCGGAGGCTCCTTTTGCGCTGACTGCTGACAAGCCTACTCGGATGTATGTATCCTTCTATGCCGACGGAATACGCTATGATTATACAATAGTCTATACAATTGACCATATTGTTCGGGAAGAGCTGTTGTATTATCCCAAAAAGAGCAAGTCGTTGTTTTATGAAAGAGACTATACAGGTGCCGACAGTCAGTGCCGAATCAAATTCGGAACCAGCGTCGGGGTCAAGGGTCGTACTATTGACACCCTCATGGAGAATACCCTCAATAACCATTCCGTACTTTCGACCTACGGGAAAGTGGCTTTGGCGGATGATGCCATGAAGTTGGCGACCCTTTACAACTGGATTAGAACGCATATTCATGGAATTGCGGACAATGAACCTGAACTTCCCCAACTTTTGAAAGAGGTCGAGGAAAATCCCCGCAAGAAAAGGTTTTTCCTTGAAATGCTGAAGAAAGCCGATTTTAACATAACGGGCTTTTCAGTGGTATCAAACGGGGATTCAGACAAAGTAGAGTTTGTCAACTCCTCGGACGATGGCGTTTTTAGCCTGTCCGAAGCCACACAGTCATCCGGAACCATCAAGTATCTGCAAGACCTGCGTTATCTTTACGACGCCATTTCAGGGGAACATGTCTATATGCTTGACGAACTTGGCGAGGATCTTCATTATGACCTTCTGTTCTATTATATGCAGGTGTTCATCGCCAATTCCGGCAAATCGCAGTTATTATTCACATCACAGGAAATGACGCTGCTTTCGGAGGATCTTTTCAATGACAACCGCCAGACCATCTGGTTTGTGGAGAAATCCACAGAAACAGCATCTTCTGAATATACCCGTGCCGACAAGTTGGGATTGCATAAAAACAACTCGCTATATAATGCCTATCGTATCGGAAAGTTCGGAGCGAAACCGGTTTTGGGTTCACCCTTCATAAATCTTGATTGAGCCATGCCGAAAGTAAGACGCATTACTACTGTAATCATCGGGGAAGGCCCGACAGAGTATTTTTATCTTAATTCCTTGAAGGATGAATTCAGGGAATTACAGAATATCAAGCCTGATTCCCCAAAGAACACAAGTCTCCGGGAATTGGAAAGATCTATTGAAGAAGCCATTTCAATGGGTTATGACAGGATTTTTTGTCTCATAGATATGGACAATAAGAAAAAGGATGCAAAAAGCCTTTACGATTATCAGAAACTGAAGAACAAATACCACGGTAAGAAGGTATCCAAACCCTCAAAGGGTATATCTTACGAGATAGCCTTTATCGAGACTGACAGATGTACCGAGCTGTTTTTTCTCTACTATTTCCGATATACAGGCCAGCCTTATAACGAATCAAAAGATATAGAGAGTGAACTTGCCAGGATTTGCGGTTATGAGAAATCAAGGCATTTTTTCTCTACCCATCCATTACATCCATATTTTCAAAAACAGGGAGGCAGTCTTGAAGAAGCCATAGCCAACTCGAATAAATCCATGGATAGCCTGAGGCGGGGCGACCGTAATTATACTTATTCCGAAATAGGCATGATGTTCAAGGAGCTTGGATTGATTCCATAATTTAGACAATCTTGCCAACCTGTAACAGTAATGTGGCACTGACATAAATAGAGGCTTCAGTCATTAGAAATCCAAAATACCCATCCTCTGATATGGAAGATTACCACTCATCTTCTTTCGGGAATATTTTAGGGGCAGAAATATATTTGTATTCCCCGATTTGTTTGTATGGGAATATTCGGGACTGGCATTTTATGGCCTCAAATGGCAAAATATGTTTGTATTCAGGTCGGCAAATAAGAGGTAAATAACTGAAAATAAGTATTAAAATCATTCTTCAACGAAAAGGTTTTAAGGAATGGCTTGAAGATGTTAATTGCCTCGAAGACATATATGAAGTTACCTTGAAGAGCTGAGGGAATATCTTAAAAACGGCAAAACGGCAAAATATCGGGAAGTATTCATTAGTTTGAGAATATTAGCTTCTCTAATCCAATTATTTTCATTAACTTTGCCATTGGCAATGAGTACTCTCAAAAGAACTCATTCCAAGACATACTAAAAAGGAGTTTCTTACGCTTTGTGCTTGACATATAGAAATCTGACAGTTTCAATATCGAAGTCAAGCGAAAAGCAACAAAGGACGCCCATGCGTATGAATGTCATGCAATTTTTCACATCAGAAGGTGTGAAGAGTTGTCGTATGTATCATACATCGTGGGTATCTGCGTTGCTAGTCCAATTTCGACGGGCAATTTCAGAGCCTCTATTTTGGGACGAGTAGTAAAGACGCCCACGTTTTTGTTGAACCAATCACTATCTCGAAAGAGAGGTGTTAGATATAATAATGAGCATGACATCGGTCAGCGACAAGGCTTTCGCAGTTATGGCAGTATGCCCCGAAGCGAATAAATATTATGGCATTACCGTAGACTATCTACAGAAAAATGCCTATAAGTTCGTGTGGGCATTTAAGATTGATAAGGATAAAGCCAAGCGTGAAGGTTACGATTCACAACGAGTTCACGGAAGTGTAGAACTTGATTCGGAATATCCGGGCTGTCCTTATTGCAAGAGCAAACAATTCATTTTTTGTTCTTGTGGAGCTGTAATATGTTGGCATGGCCAAAGGATTGTCACTTGTTCATCATGCGGACAAACCGGAGAGGTATCATCAGTTTCATCAGTTGACCTACATGGAGGAGGATTCTAACAGCAATGACAGAACTTAAGAAAGGAGATAAAATCAGCCTGACTTCAGGCGGTTACGTCACGATTGACAAAGAACTCGGTCGTGGCGGACAGGGCATCGTATATCTTGTTGATCTCAACGGCGAAAAGAAAGCCCTCAAATGGTATCTGAACGCTCCTGATGACAAATTCTACAAGAATCTGGAGCATAACATTATGAGCGGGCCCCCGTCATCGGCGTTTCTATGGCCGGAATATCTAACACGGAAAGAAAAAGGGAGTTATGGCTATGTCATGAAGCTCCGTCCGCAGAACTACTTCGAGTTCGGCAATTTTCTTCTTGCTAAGAAATCATTCCGTTCATATACCGCCATGCTTGCCGCCGCAATGAAAATATGCAACGGCTTCATGATGCTTCACCGTTGCGGATACAGCTATCAGGATTTGAATGATGGCAACTTCTTCATCGACCCTAATACCGGCGATATGTTGATCTGTGACAATGACAATGTGATGCCTCATGGTGAGAAGTCCGGTATTATGGGCAAAGCTCGTTATATGGCGCCCGAGATAGTAGCAGGAGGAATTCCCGATAAATATAGTGATCGTTTCTCTCTGTCGGTGATTCTCTTCATGCTGTTCTATGCGAATCATCCGTTTGAAGGAGCAAAGGTTGTTGCTTGTCCTTGCATGACAGAGACATTCGAGAAGAAATTTTATGGCACAGAGGCCGTGTTCATATATGACCCCGCCGACAAGAGCAATCTCCCCGTCCGTGGGATACACCAGAATGTAATCCGTCGTTGGCCGGCGTTTCCGTCAAAGTTGCAAGAGACTTTCATTCAGGAATTCTCACAAGAGAAACTCAAGAATCCTAATACCCGAATGATTGAATCGCTTTGGGAGAAACTTATCGCCGGTATTCGTGATATATTAGTTCGCTGCCCCCATTGCGGGGAAGAAACTTTTATTGAGGAGTCCGGCAAATGTATGGACTGCGGGAAAAGCATCGACACGTCCCGCCGCCTGAAGATAGGAACACGCTCCGTTATGCTTACAAAAGGTACAAAGGTATATATCGACAATGACAATATACCTGATGCAGAAGTAGTAGCTCATCCAAATGATGCCACGGAACTTCTCTTGAAGAATCTTTCTCAGAGCAATTGGACAGCCGAGACGCCGAGCGGCAAGATAAAAGTCGTGGAGCCAAACGGTATAATGCCTGTCAATCCTGGTATAAAAATCACATTCTCCAATATTCATAAAGGAGAAATTACACAAGAAATCAACAATTAACAACAATATCAAGATATGTCACTCTTAGATGAACAGGTCAGCGTACCGCGCCGAACCATGACCCTATTCTTTCTTATCGATACATCCGGCTCGATGGAAGGAAACAAGATTGGAGCAGTGAATGATGCCGTATCCAATGTACTCCCGATGCTGGATGAAATCTCCGCTGAAAACCCGGATGCGGAAATCAAGGTTGCCGCTCTCGAATTTTCAAGCGGTGTCAACTGGCTCTACTCAGAACCCAAATTAGCATCCGATTTTGTGTGGCAGGATGTAAAAGCGGGTGGCCTTACATCTCTGGGGGCAGCTTGCGCCGAACTTTCCACCAAGTTATCGCGTAGCGGTTACATGCAGTCGGCAAGTGGCTCCTTTGCACCTGCAATCATCCTCCTTTCGGACGGAGGTCCCACGGATGACTACGAAAGTGGCCTAAACAAACTGAAAGTCAACAACTGGTTCAAGGCCGCCATCAAGGTTGCTATTGCCATTGGTGACGATGCCGACAAGGATGTACTCAAACAGTTTGCAGGAAACAGTGAAGCTGTGTTTACAGTCCACAATATCGACGCTCTGAAACAGATTATCCGTGTAGTTGCGGTAACATCTTCACAGATTGGCAGCAAGAGCAGCACTGCCGGAGACACAACGAAACAGGATCAGGTGATAGAGGAGGTCAAGGGCGCAGTTGAAAACATACAGGGAGCTGAAGCCGCAACAGCAGTGGACAGCAGTTCCTATGATGATGACTGGGATTAAGCGATAGCGTATGGACTCATTGAACTTCAGCTGTCAAGGCGAAAGTCATATTGCTGCCGGCAAGGTCTGTCAGGACTATTCTTATAGCAATGTCTATGAGAACGGCAACGCCATTGCCATAGTCTGTGATGGACATGGCGGCAAGCGTTATTTTCGTAGCGACATAGGTGCGAAGATTGCGGCCGAAGTGACCGAGCAAAAAGTCAAGGCATTTGTTGAAGAAGTCGGTTCTACGCTTCTTAAAGATGCTACTTTTACCAGACACACTACGATTTCTGATCAGATCACCAATCAGGATTTCGATAAGACAAGCAATGTGGAACGCGCTTTCCGTCAGCTTTTCGGCTCGATAATATACGAGTGGAATGCCGAGGTACTTGCCCATGCGAACGAAAATCCAATATCCGATTCTGAAAAAGAAGTTTTGGAGGAGCACTGGATCAAGGAGTTTGAAGAAAAAGAGAAACTTGAGAAAGTATATGGATGCACGCTTATTGTGTATGCCTATACTCCCGATTTCTGGCTTGCTTTTCAGATTGGCGACGGCAAATGTTTTGCTTGTGACGAGAATGGAAATTGGAGTGAGCCTATTCCTTGGGACGATCGTTGCTTTCTGAATAAAACTACCTCAATATGTGATAGCGAGGCAATAGATGAATTCAGGTATTGTTATGAAGGCACGGGTAATTATCCTATAGCCATGATTCTGGGGTCTGATGGGATTGATGATTCTTTTGGAGCGGAAGAAAACCAAGAGAACTTTTATGTTCAGATTCTGAAATCTATAGCAAAATCCGGGATTGAAGCTACTCATGTCGAAATAGAATCCACCTTGCCGCAGTTGAGCAAAATAGGTAGTCAGGATGATATGTCGATAGCCATGATTTTCGATACAGAAAAAGTATCGGCAACTGTTCCGAAATTGATAGAATGGCAAATATTGAATGTCAAAAGATTGATAGCAGAGGAATCTGCCAAAATCGAGAAGGCTAACAATATCCAGCAGTCATTGGAAGGAGTAGGTACCATGACCCGGCAAAACATGATTAATTTACAGTATGCCAACGCAGATGAGAAACGGGCAATAGAAACCCGGACTAAGCTACAAGGACGACTCGATTCTTTATTGAAAGAACTGATGAGCGATGATTCGGAAGATGATCGTGACTCCGAACAAACGGAACATTCTAGGAATAAATAGTCTGATGAAATCTCTTTTAACGATACAGAGGTAAATAATGGAACTGAGTGATGCTATAAAAGAAGTCATTAGCCGTTTTGGATTTGATATGCTTCAGAAAAAGCAATTCGTCAATTTACTTGATGATATTGGTGCTTTTAAGGAGGAGCCGATAGCATCAAAAAAAGTAATGAAGGGTCTGCTGGATAGCGGCTTCGGGGAATTGCTGTACAAATTCGCCGATAAAAAAGATGGTAATTGGCAAAATTCAGTACGAAAATGCGTTGTAGACTATGCTGCCAAATCAGGATTCAAGGATGAGCTGATAAACAAAATCACAGCACAATTATTATATGGAGTTGGCCTTATTAATGAGCTACCCAAGATGGAATCCCGGCCGACAACCTACTCATCCAAGTCCTCCATTAGGATGAAGGATCCAAAAGAATTACTGTTCGCTCTAAAGCAGGAATATCTTTCGGCTCTGTCAGAGTTTTTGACAATAACTACTGATGAATACGGTCACCGGTTCGGATATTACACAACAGAAGCGAACACACATCTATATATAATCGAATCGAAAATCCGACTTATTGCAAAGGAGATCGGAGATGCGAACATCGCCTCTTGGTTAGAAGTTGAAAAACGTAAAATTGAAAATAAGAATAGACCTTCTTTAGTTCAAATTTCGCAAGCTCTTGACGATTTAATGTTCACGCTTGAAAGAGATTTTAAGTCATTAATGGAGCATGGATATGTTGTCGAGAATGATGAGTTCGGCCTAAAATCAGCGCAATTTGCTCCCAATGTGATTTCAGACTTAAAAGCAATCGAAAGTAAAATTATAGTCATTGGCAATAAGCGGAAAGAGAACAGGCAAGCTTGGATTGACAAAACCAAGAGAGACTTTTTAGCCTCCAAAAGTTCTCCTAAATCTGAACGGATCCATGTTTTAGATAAATTAGAACAAGAATATATCAAACGTTTGGATGAATTGGATAAAAAAACCAAGTCTGGTATTCTGAATTTTTCGGACAATATTTTGGCAGATTTATCCTTAAAGATCAAAAATCTTGGACAAATACTTGGGGAAAAAGACTCATGGTGTGAAGATGAAAATGAAAAGATAACTTTAATAAGACAAAACAGATTTGCCAAACGAAAGAAACGGAACACCATTATCGGTGCTGTTGCTGGTGTTGCACTACTAATCGGAGGATGGCAAGGAATCTCCTATACATCATCAGCGGATGACCGCGCCGATTATGAAACCACAATGGTATCAGCAAATGCTGAGTTTGCCAAAGGCAACTACACGTCGGCATTAGGTCTTTTTCAGAAAGCCGAGAACGATTATAATGCTTCCTATTCTTCATTAAGTTATAAAGGTGAAGCTCATGCGAAAGCTGTTGAAGCATCAAATCATATAATATCTGACTGGGAAGGGAAAGTTCGTCCACTTTTGCAATCCAAAAAGGTTGCGGAAGCAAAACTTCTCACGACTGCGCTCCCATCGAATCTTGTCCTTGAAGGTAATTCTGAACAGACTTTCAAATCATTATCCGAACAAGTCGATAAAGACTTAGCGATACGAAGTACGGAGATTGTTGACGAATTATTAAATGATATTTACACCCATCAAGGTAGATTATCAGAGTCAGGCAAACGCGAATTGGATGAAATGATTAAGGTTATACCGGATAATTATTGGTTGAACTTCATAAAGGAGAAAGCAAAATGAAGAATAAGTCAAAAAATATAATAAAGACTCTCTTGCTGTCTGCTACTGTTGCTCTGTTTCATGGAGCAGCAAAAGCTGATACGAAGAAATCTATTACTTTAGATTTAGATCTTGGGCTTCCTAACGGATGTGCTTCTCCCGAGGTTTCAAAAGGGCAACAGCCAATAGTCAAGAACGTCTATAAGATAATGAGAAATGGAGACGCCAAGTTGATTGCCGGACATCGTTCACATTCATCACACCGTTCTTCCCGGGGCGGCCACTACTCCCATTCGAGTTCGAGCAGCCATAGAAGTCACAGCAGCCATAGAAGTTCTGGCGGAGGATCACATTATTCTCATAGTTCCAGTTCCTATGGAAGCGGTAGTCGTTCATCGGTCTATACGCCACCTGCAAAAACAGCGGGAGACTACACTCTCGGTGATCGCACTTTAACATCCGGAATACATGGATCTGATGTTGACCAGCTTGTGCCATATTTGGTTCGCTACTATTATTTAAAAGATGGCGTTACGACCAAAAAAGGAGGCTATTATGTTTATGACAGTAATGTTGTGAATGCCGTCAAACATTTCCAAAAGGATGCGGGGTTGACGCAAGATGGGAAACTGACCTCCAGTGTAATTACTACTCTGAAATCATGGAGTCCTGCAAAAACAACGATTCCCTTAGGTTTTAGAGAATTGTCCGCATCTGCTGAGACGTCTGGCTTTGATGTAGATGAACTTATAGAACTTCTGATAAATGCCGGTTATTCTCCAGACCCGTCAAAACTCAAAAAGAGTGGTTCTCACTACGTTTTTACGGATGATGTTCACACTGCTGTTAAAGCATTTCAAGCATATCATGGCATTCAGTCTAATGGAGACCTTAACCCTGCGACATTGGCTAAACTGAAATCATACAAGAAATGACCATAAAAATAGACCGTAGAATATATAACGATAGCGTCATTTCAAAGGCTATCTACTGGTTGTCGGGCGATTTAATAATCGTACGTAGTATTCTTGATGACGACACAGAACTATTGGTAATAACGACTAATTCCGATTCTATTGACGAGACTGCTGTAGAAAAAAAGCTCATGCAAACTCTCAATGACTTTAAGCTACGTCAGATTATAGCCGATGAGACACGTGATATTAAAACTATCCTTTATGCCAAAGCATTTGCCGAGGATGAGGATTTAAGCGACGAGGATATACATGACTGAGGAATGCTATTATCTTTTGCCTTTCGATTTCACAGAAATTTCCGACAAGGAAGTTCTTGTGAACGAATTGGGAGATATGATTATATCCCCCAAAGGTACTGTGCGAAAGATTATAGACAGAGAATTACCTAAGGATGACCTGTATAAGTCGCTTGTTGCTAATTTCTTTATCTCCGAGCAAGTTATTCCCTCTTTGGCAGAAGTGTATGCAGAGCGCCTCCGGGAGAAAAAACGCTTTCTTGAATCATGGACAGGACTTCACATCTTTGTCCTGACACTACGTTGCAATCAGAACTGCGTCTATTGTCAGGCTTCGAGTCAAAATGAAGCAAGTTCAGGTTGTACCATGAGTAAAGAAACTATGGCTAAATCCGTGGAACTCATGTTCAACTCTCCTTCAGATTCCATCACTATGGAATTTCAAGGAGGAGAACCGTCGTTAGTGCCGGACTTGATTGAATATGGCATTCAGTTGGCCGAAGAGAAGAATTTATCCGCTCAAAAAGAAATACATTATGTGCTTTGTACAAATAGCATTCATCTTACAGATCGGATGCTGGAGATTTGTAAAAAGTATGGAGTTGTAATTTCCACATCGTTAGATGGGCCGGCATTCTTGCACAATTCCAATCGTGGGAAGAAAGACAGTTATGAAAAAGTAGTCGCCGGTATTGAAAAGGGTCGAAAGGCCGTTGGTATCGATAAGGTATCTGCGTTAATGACAACTTCAGTAGAAGGTCTTGACTATCCAATCGAGATTGTGGACGAATACGTCAAATTAGGATTTCACGCAATGTTCCTGAGGGCTTTGAATCCCTATGGTCTTGCCTCCCACAATGACAACTGGAGCGAATACACTGACCGCTTCATTGATTTCTACATAAAAGCTTTTGAGCATATATTGGAACTAAACAAGCAAGGGACGTATTTCGTCGAGGAGTTTGCCGCCATTGCTCTTAGAAAGATGCTGACCCCATATTGCACGGGCTTTGTTGACCTGCAATCTCCCGCCGGAGTCATTAACTCCGTACTCATATATAATTATGATGGCGGAGTATATTGTTCTGATGAGTCACGTATGCTTGCAGAGTTCAACGATTATACGTTCAGACTTGGCTCCGTTAATGACCGATATAAGGATTTAGTCTTTGGAAAGAAGGCCAAAGAGATTGCAAACGTATGGGCTAATGAAGCACTTGCCGGCTGTTCCGATTGTGCTTTGAAACAATATTGCGGGGCCGACCCGGTTCGCAACTATTCGACTCAGGGAGATATGTATGGTAATCGAGCCACTTCTCTATTGTGCCACAAGAATAAAGCCATTATAGAGTATTTGATTTCGTTAATCATTGAGCGTCACGATGAAGTGATGCCTATATTTAGAAGTTGGGTTTCATGAGAGGCGATTTCAGAATAGATAGCAATGATAATACATTGTTCACCACTGCGAGGTGTAACAACAATTGCATTATGTGTTGTCAGCCCCCACTGGATAATGATGACATAGATGAACTGTTCGAGCAAAATCTCGCCATTATAGACCGTGCGCCCAAGGATATTTCTGTCGTTGGCATCTCAGGAGGAGAACCGACTTTGCTCGGAGATAGGTTAATCGAACTGATTAGGCATATTAGGACAACATTGCCTGACTCCGATATCCACATTCTTTCCAACGGAAGGAACTTCAAAGATATAGAATATTCCCGACGAGTTGTTGAGGCTGCCGAATATAATCCGCAAAACGAAATGTTCGCGCCTCGGAAAACGAAGCGTTCACTGCT
>ERZ777305.3008-NODE-3008-length-12520-cov-36.816927_pt1 | contig 12520 bp, 8 predicted proteins | sample MGYA00374965_ERZ777305 | MGnify/ENA primary metagenome ERZ777305 (study PRJEB29328, sample SAMD00013331) | mouse gut metagenome | study: EMG produced TPA metagenomics assembly of the Metagenome analysis of fecal microbiota from mouse which was promoted...
CAAATTGAAGTTCAATCGTTCTATAATTTTCCTATTCTCAATTTGCTCATCGGTTTTGTCGTCTAATTCAAAAGTTGGCGATATCTGTATCTCGTCCGTGATGAGATGCGAAATCCAATGGAATTGGGATAATGGATTCATATGGCTTACATTCTGTCTTAAGAGATTATAGTTGATTCTATCATTAGCCACATCCATTAGATCTGCTAATCTTATAAGAATCATAGAATATTTCTCGCTGATTAGCGAATCTTTTGCATCAGAAGATCTCCCATACACCTCATCAGCATCATATCCATGACTTTCAGAAACTCTTGCTACATGAGTTAGTAACAATGGAGTGAGATGTTTGAGAACAGAAGTATTCCATTCTCTGATTTTTTTCGCGCTTTCTTTAGGATGTGTTTTGCGAATGTTATTAGAAAAATAATTATAAATTGCTTCAAATTGAGAAACCATGAATTGGCCGACTCTCTTGAATTTTACTTCTGGAGACATAGTTTCAGATATGCTCACCTCAGTTGAAGAATTACTAAATAGGTTATGTGCATTTACAATAAACTCTGATATTATAGCTAAGCTTTCGTGATCGCCGTTACAAAAACTATTAATATTGGGATGAATAACCATACTAACATCATGAAGATAGCATGCCAAAAATAGTATATAGTAATCGACTTGCTTAATGTTAAGGTAATCAATTGCCTTTATTAGACGCACTACAGCCTTAATTAAGGTTACAGCATGTTCTTCATTATGTAGGGTATATGAGTTCATGAATTTAGATCCATTATACCATAAACCCTTAACCACTCTATGAGTTAAAATGATATTGTCTATCCATTCAGGATTTTTGACTTTTGATATAAACACATGAATAACTTCAAGAAGCCCCATATCTATGGACATCTTGTTATCAAGATTGGTTGCATCTATATCTTGTAAAGCTCTAATAAATTCATCTAAGCAGAAGTTCTTATTGCGTAATCTTGATAAGATTCTTAATTCCGTATAGTGAAGACCACGAGATGTAGTTTTAGTAAAAGTATGTGCATTACTAGGATCAATATCATTTTGAACCGAATAATAGGCATTCAATATTATTCTAACATACTCTTCTGAGTTCTTGAATACGAAATTCGTGAAAGACGGTAGAAACTGCTTGTCTTTGTCATTTGTCACTATAGTTTTAATTGAGCTTCTCTTATTTTGCAGATCTTTTACAAATTTTTCAAAATTATTCTTCTGTCGAATTGTCGAAAAGGAGCGTACTGGAGATATCAATTCCTTAACTCTTTTGGATATAGTATAATAAGTGTTACATCCTAATTTTTTAAGTTCATAAGCTGCATTGAAATCTTTTCCAAAGAAAAGATAGTCAGGATTACCACAAAATCCATTGACCAAATTTCTTTCGAAGCAAACTAAGCAATCTTTTAGTCGTTCAGCATCAGTTAATCTCAATAAGGACAAAAACATTCGAGCTTCCGTTTGGAAGATTTCTTCGTCATATTTTTCAAACCAAGCTTCCCTTATATTATTCAGACATTCTGAAAATTTACATTTACCCTGAAAACAGGAGATATTAAATCTTTGTTTGAATGCCTCTATGTCTGATTTTGAGATTTCATCAGATAAGCGTCGTTCTAAAAGACGTAATCTATATAAATAGAATCTATTATATCGCTTAATTAACTTAAGTCGTGATTCATAATTAGTATCAACGGTTGAATCTTGATTTACTGTTTTGTTCTCTGAGATTTTGGACTTTAGACGTAAAATTTCTGCATCTATCAGTTCACTAACTTTTTCTAGCTTATCTTTGGAGTATATATCCTCAATTTCATCAACATTACTGTATATAGAGGCAGCCATAGACGCATTTCTCATCAAAGGCTCTAGACCAGCTATGCTCATTCCCGCTTCTTCTATTCTGCAAAACTCACTCTTCCCATTTGGATGGAACTCAATAGTTGTGTCTAATCCTTCTTGAAATGTCACATACCCTTCCCCAAGAATGGATTTTATGATTTGTCTAATTTCATGATAGTTATTATCTGCTCCAATGGTCTTGATTGCAGAATTTAAATCGTCTATTGTTTTGTTAAAACGGGCTAAATCATAGTCTTGTCCTATGTATATGACGGAATCATCTACGTAGAAGAATGAATCACATTGTTTAAAATCATCATGTGCAAGTATCTTCTTTCTAATCTCGATCATACAGAGATTTCCAAAGAAATACGACTGAGGTAAACCTTGGGCTATCCCGCGAGAATAGTATGCAGAGATGGTCTTAGATATTTCTTTCCCATAATATTGGCTTTCCCATCCTTCTAAATTTCTGGCATTAATTTTAAAAACTAGTAGTTTGGTCAAAACTATCTCAAGAGTTTTCTTATCTTCTTCTGTTAATACATACTGGAGCTTTTGAGTTATATATTCAAATATAAAATATGGTGAGATGGACGGAAAGAAATTTTTTAAATCAAGAGTAATTTCAGTTTTATACTTATGATTTTTTCGATATTGTTTACAGTGTTCAATGATATTGTCCGTGTACTGTTTGTACTGATTAATCCATGGCATAAACAGAATTTCCACACTCTCGCTTGGAATGTTTCCATAGAAATCATGAGGAATCATTTTTGTAAGTTCAGACCGTTTACGTTTTCCACTGCGATCATCAAACATAAGTGGAAGTAACATACAAACCATACATATCTGATCAACAAGTTTTGCTGTGTGTATGGGACGATATCTAATTTGATCATCTTGACTGGTTTCTCCTTTTTCAAATTTTTTAATTTTAAAATAGACCTGCACATCAAACAATTCCATATTGTTGGAAAGGATTGCATGTAACTTTTGCTGGCATTCCTCAATTACATTTGTAATTATATTAAAGTTAAATTTGTCATGTAGAGCATTGTAGAGTTCAAGGTCGTTTTCATCTAAAAGACCTTTTTCAAATACATATGACTCCATGCAATAAATCGCATTATACACATTCTCCTCCGAAACAATGATATCTCGAAGACTTTTCTTTATAGGGTTATCACTTATCTTCATTATTGTCCTCTTTTGAATCGTAGTTATTGTGAATAACGGTCATCAGTGTTTTAATTTTATCAGTAACAGACATCTTCTCCTCATTTGAGGATCTGTCTATTGAGATGATTGTCTTTGACCCACAAATGATTTTTAACCTATATTGTCCTGCTTTGCAAGATAATATATTTTTTAATAAATCAAGCTTACATTGTGCAGTTATTGAGTTCTGAATTGGGGAATAGATAATCTGTAGAAATTCATCAATTTGAAAGAGCGTCTGTTCTCTCAATTGAATTGAAGCAATCATTATATTTATATCAGAACAAACAAAGTTAATGTATTTATTGAACCTCATTAAAAATCCATGAATATTCTTGAGTTTAGATAGGAGGTAGCTCCACTCAAAATTAAAATGTTCTATCTGTGATAGAAAGAACGTGTATAATATTAGATTATCTTCTTTATCTAATGGAGCAGAGGAAAGCTGATTTTCAAGTTGATCTTTAGGGAGGTATCCAATTCCATTAAAAAGATAGTTTATTAATTGCCGTTTGGGTTGGAATAAACGATTTTCGACAGAATCTTCTTGTGCATTATCAATATACTCAATAAGCATTTCACCTAAACTTTTTATTGTAAGTTCGGGTTTCTTATTACCTTGAGGATTTTTCTTCATTAGACTTTTCCTATTTCGTAGATTTATAGTATTCTCCATAATCTTTGAAGTTTTTTGGATATTCCAATCTATGAATTTTGCCCCCCATTCTTACAACGTGATACCTTAGAGTTTCATATGCTCTTTCTCCAGCTAAATCGTGATCTGCACACATAATTAGATTGTATTTAATCAGTTTACAAACATCTTTTAAAGGAAGATTAGAGGCACTTGGAATTGCAATGGCTTTATGACCTGTTGATAACAGAGCTAAACAATCAGATACTCCTTCTGATATATATAAGTCTTCTTTATCATCTAGGTAATTCAAAATCTGCTGATTATAAATATTGGGCTTGAATCCTGAGATGAATTGAAATCTTGGCGCCTCCGTAACGTTTCCAATATATCTAGTCTGAATACCTATTAATTTACCCATAGAATCAAAATAGGGAAAAATTATGCAAGGTGTAAATATTCTAAGATAACAATTATTGTTGCTAATCTTTATGTACCCAGCTTCAACTAACTCTGTCGGTGTAAACATTGAGCAAAGAGCCTTGACTAATTTCACTGAGTCAGAGATAGATTTTATATTGTTGGAATTGATTACCTCGAATGATAATTTTCGCTCTTCAAAAAGAAAATGTTGAGCTTCAGCGGATAGACTTGCATTTGAGATTATCCATGATCCTATTTCTTGGTTAAAGGTCGATTCTGTCTGATCGCTCCTGTCATATTTTCTAAGCGGAGGTGCAACTCTCTTAGGTTTGGGTGTATTATGAATGTATATTCCGTATTGGTTGCATAGCCACAGGCATGCGGTCACAAAATCAGTTTTTAAGTAGCGCATAACAAGATTGATGGCACTTCCTCCGACATCACATACGAAGCATTTCCACATATGACCTTTTGGATGAAACTTTAAGCTGGGTTTCTTGTCATTATGCATAAAGCATCTTGTTTCGTGTTTGATTACAGAGAGACCTAGAGATCTTGCAACATCCTCCACATTAAGCCCTATAAGACGGTCTATTATTTCTTGTGAAATATATGGCATAATCTTATTCGTAAATTCAGATATTATTCTTCAATGGTTACTCCTTTTCCATATATTTGCCTTCTCAGTAAGAGAGTATTTCTGTTTCGGGTGATTGGGAACATCTGGATATAACAACCCTATGGCGTTATCTTCTATGGCAGGAAGTAAGTAATTCTCTCGGAATGTTGGACGGTGTTTTAATCCGACACTCTCCATTAACTCACTCATTGTCATATATTCTTTATTCATTGAAAGAATAAGTTTTTGAATTTGAGCCGTTCTTGGTCGGTACTTGTTCGGTGCTTGGTCGGTGCTTGTTCGGTGCTTGGTCGGTGCTTGGTCAGAATGAGAATCCAATTTGGTTGGTCGTTTGAAGGTGACGTAAACGAAGGCGCCGTCCCAACGCCATGAGGGTTCTTCGACACCTTGCTCCCGGCATGCTTCAATTATGCGGCGGATGCCGCTGCCCCAACTTTCGAGGAAGGTTGAGCGATAAAGGGCATTTGCAATGTTGCGGTTATATGGGAATGACTCGTGCGACTCCTTGATGTTCTCTGGAGTTATTTTGGGTGGCAAGATGCCGGGGTTGGCAATTTCAACACGGTCGTCGTATACTGCGATGCTGGTTGTCAAATTCTGTTTCTCCCATTGGCGATGACACAGGGCGTTAATCAGGGCTTCTCTCAATGCGCTGACAGGCACTTCAAGACGCTCCTCCCTCATAAGGCTTCTGTTTGTGATCTTCCCGCTGAGATTAAGATGCTTGAAAAGGAACGCCATGCCGGCATCAAGGAGGTCGAAGAAGTTTCCCTCGGCACGTTGATTGTCGATGAATTCAAGTTTGTCGTTGCCGAGGAACCGAGCCAGTCTTAACTGGAAGTTATCGTATGGGTAGATGTTGTTTGAGAAAAGCATAGCGGCGCCGTTGGTCGGAACGCCATTGGCTGTCAGTTTCCACTTTGCCAACGTGTCTTCAATCGGAGCGGTCAATGCCGACTCCGGGATTCTTCCGCCTTCCACTCCAAGCCGGATGCAACCCAATATCCTGTCCTTGTTTAAATCAGAAAGGCTAACACCTTTAGCCGGAAAAGACTCCCAAGAAAAAGAATGAGGCTCATGTACGCGAATACGTTCATCGTACATGTCGCGAGGCATTATCTTGGTAGTGCTTTCAATCTTATAGTAAGGTCGTCCTCGGAATGTATATGGCTTCTTGCCCCATTCCCATCCATCGAAATGAAATGCTATGACTTTGTTTCCGGGATATTCCGGGACATCGACATATATAGGCTGAATGTCGTAAGCAGGTTCAATTCCTGTCAAAGCCTGAGAAATCTCACGTTTCGTATCGTCAGTCACTTGCTGACCGACAATCTTAAGTGACTTCGGCGCGACACCGAATATCAGCCAGCCGCCATCAGTATTGAGAAAAGCGCACGCCGCGTGCATACCGTCCTTCAGTTCGCCGGTAGTCTTCTTCAGCTCCAGAGTCCGTGACTCATCCGAAGCAATCAATGCCTTTATATCGTCAATCGTCATACCAGTGGGGCGTTAAATTTTATCTCCATAGGGTAGATTCTTTATATAACATTCCATGAAATCCCAGTCTGGGATGTATCCTTCATCGGAATACTTTCGAGTAGAATCTAAAATCGGTACGTTATTCTTGCATAATATAGGCAATACAATAGTTTCGTTTAAGTATTTCTCTTCAGTAACTTTACGTCCGTAATCATATTTAAATTTATTCATAAGCAAAATAGCTTGAATAAATAAATAGCATTCCACGGATGCATGATCAGGTTCTAGTTGCAATAATTTTGCAGAGTCTCCGACCACACATCCACTCTTCTGAAATGAAACGAAACCAGCGGACCCTGTTCTTGCAACGGTCAAACAAGGATCAGTAGTAAAGGTGTATGCCTTTTTAGCACAATAATCAATATCTATCTTACCTATTACACCATTGTTATCCTCTCCACTTTGAACTGCATTTAAGTTCCCAGGATGCAATTCTATCTCCTCAGCAGTTATTCCTTTCCCATTGCGCAAAAAAATGATTTTATAGAGAGAAAACTCTCTCCAACTATCAAAGTTTATTGAAGTAGTTGTTTTTTTTCTGCTTGTCCTGAGAGGGCTCGGTTTTAGGGATGTCATATACTTTTCTATATATGACCAATCAGGGGTATACCCGAACTTGGAATACTGAAACGTTTCATCAATAAATGGCTGCTCATTTATATATATAATTGGAAGATTAATCTCAAAATCGGTATTAATATGAGTGTTAAGTTCTCGCCCGAAAGCGTAATATTTAGTTTGACATTCAAAAGCCACTAGAGCACTAATAAAAAGATTAACTAAATATGTCATCTCTGCGAATTTTGGTTCCATTATAGCCACATTCTGTGCAGTATAAAATGGCTCTTTTTGAATGAAACAAGATCCTAGATACTCTCCACCTAAAGCGACTGTTAACAAACCTGCCGAATTAGGTTTTTTCCCTTCGATACGATCAACTTTTATATCGACACCGTTATTGAAGCTTATGCGAGAGACAAAATTAACAGTGGGATTATCTTGACTCATTTTGTTCTTGTCAAGTTTATCTCCCATTCTAATATCGAATAAATCTTTTAGCAAGAATGGCTTCCAATAAATTGGATTATGATTCATAGATTTCTCCATTTTTTATTAAATATGAAAGATAATTATTAATCACTTTTTGAAAATGATCTTGTGTTAATTGTGTATAATCGGTCTTCATATAAGCTTCACACAGCCATTCATCTGAAGATTTGACATCAGCGGTCGCTGAAAGCCCATCGACTACTTTTCTATTTCTATATAGCTTTAGCCAATTTTCTTCAATGGCACGCCATTTTGAATTGCCCTCCGAATCAAATTGTTCTACGCGTCCTAAATTTTTCTTTTTCTTAAAACCGTCTTCGCGATAAAAACCAAAAAAAGTTTCATTGGTGGTGCCATCTGCGTTTACATGTGGTATACCTAATGTAAATAACATGCAACAAGCATTTACTGCTGCGCCAGGATAGAAAATTTCTGATGGCAATGTAAACACAGCTTCCAATCGATTGTCTTTAAGCATATGTTCTTTTGCCTCAGCAATAAGGCTCTTGGTACCAATGGCAGCAGAAACAGGGAGAAGAACAGCCAACTTCACTTCCTTTTTACTTTCACCATTTTTTATTCTTTCCTCATTCATCTCTTTTATTACGTCCGAAATGAATTGAATGAATACCAATCCTTTAGTAGGGTCTTCTTTTCCATCTTTAGATTTCCCCCATGTACTTTTATATACATCCGGAATACCTATTGGCTTTGCATTATAAGGCGGATTCATCAAAATTATATCAGGACAAGCATTTTTAATAAACTCCTTACACTCAAAGCAACTACCAAACTTTATGTTGCTATTTCCATCCCCATGAATAAGCATATTTGTAGTCGCAAGACCATAAGCCCTCTCTTCTACTTCAATACCGTATATATGCTTCTCTTTCACCTCTTTCATCAACAAGGATGCCTCTGATTCAGTATGTCCTTTTCTGCAATCAGCTAGTTCTTTTACCATAGCTTGTACTAGAAAAGAGCCGCTACCGCAAGTGGCATCTAATACAACCTTTGTTCGGTCAACATTTGTAACTCGACACATAAATTCAGTGATATGGTCAGGTGTAAACGCTTGGTTTTTATCTGCTTTTCCCGTATATTTATTAAAGGCGATAAAAAACATATTTAAAATATCCTGACCTTCAGAACTATCCGCATTTATATATCGATAAATATCAAATAAAACAGTATTCAGAATATTCACCCAATTTTCTTTTGTCAATTTCTTTACTTTTTGGTCATTGAGCACATTCTTTTGAAGTAATTCTACTTTTTTCTGTTTATTCTCAGAGCCATCCAAAAGTTCATCCAAGGTACTATTAATCTCTGCCACTATAGTAGCTGAATCCATAAGCTCCCAATAATCATTGAGCTTCTGCTTTAATTCTTTGTTAATATTAGTTGTGCCAATTTTTTTGGTCATTTTCTTCACATATAGCAATATAGTTCCTACAAACTGGCTTCTTTTATTCTCGTCAATATCCAATTTATGTAGAAGTTCATTCAATGAGAAGGTATTTTTTAGAACAGTTTCTCGATCATTTATAGATGCGACTTCAAATAATCGATTATAGTGATCCATATTATCTAAAGAAATCTCCTCTTTGAGCAAATTGGCATCATCAACACTATCTTTCCATACACGTATAATGTCGTCAGTTGTGTTTGCTATAATTGCGATAATCTTGTTTGTAGGGTTAAGTGCCTTTTCTTCTGCGACATATTCTGAAAGTTGAGCATAATCAGATTCAACAAATTTTTGCTTTGTTTCAATCAAAACAACAACATCATCCTTCTCAAAACGCAAATCAAGTTTATAATGCGTAAAATCTTTTCCCAAGGCTTTTCTCAGTTTAGCCTTAGAGCCGGCTTCCTTAACATAGCTATACTCGCCGCCTTCAATATTAGACGTTAAATAAGACGAACCAATAGTTTGTATTATATTATGTCGTGTCATTGGATGATTATTACAAATTTATTTATATCAAAAATTGTAGTTGCCTTTTAGTGATTGCCATACGGTGTGAATGGTTCAGCAGCTATACCTCTGTTTACATCTGATCTTACTAATAAATCAGTAATATCAACCTCTAATATACGTGCGATCTCCAAAAATGTTTCAATACTTGGTTGAGAAGTGTTTGTACACCATTTAGAAATGGTCGCAGGATCTTTCCCAAGAGTCTCAGCCAGCCATTTTGCTGTTTTTTTCTTTTCAACAAGTATGATTTTTATTCTATTAATATCTTTCATTGCGAAGAAATTGAATTTGACGCAAAGATAATACTTCTGATTCAATTATCCAAATCTCTCCACATATTTATAATATTGGAGCGCTGTGGCGATTACGACTTTGGAGTAAGCGCAATCTTACATGCAAGGGTTTTGAGGCACCTTCTTTGTTTCGTGTGCCTCAAAACATAACTTGCAATGTTCATGTGGACATCCTGATTTTAGAGGAAATAAAGACAATCGGAAGTGATACTGTCGTCAACTGTCTTGAGAGTTGGATATGGTGGCCGTTGTGCATTTTAAAGCATTAGAAGTAATTCTTGAAAAATAAGTTGGGACATGTTGAGGAAAGATTGGGACATGTTGGAAAAGTGACTGATTTGTAGAGAACTATTTTCAAGTAGCGGTCGTTTTGCAGACAGAGGCTCGGATGAAGAAACACATATAGCGATGATGATTCATATCTATCTCCTCTCATCTCAATGCCTCTTCAGACATCTCCTTCTATGTCTATCGCAAGCGATATATAGATGTGACCACATCGGTGTGTATGTGTGTATGTATGTTGCTGCATTCATGATTGCAAAGCGATATTCGTAGATAAAATGTCAGATTTTCCTCCTTCTAAAAGGCATATTGCCGAAATGGAGATGAGTCGACCCGGACATGGCTATCAAGCCGGGCGTCGAACAATGGCAAACATTGCCACCTCCCTTTTATTCACCCGCTAAATCCACTTATTGACATGGACTATATTATGATGGAGCGCCATCTGTTTGATGCGCTCGTAAGAGGTGTACACGAATGCCGCGTCGCCCTTGAAACGACTCTGTCGGCTATCTGCCATAGCCGCAATGGCTGGATCGACAACCGTTCCGCGCAATCAATACTCAACCGCTCGACCCGAACCATGCAGTCGCTGCGCTCTTCCGGCAGAATCGGCTACAGCATTATGGATGGAAAAGTGTTCTATCCGGAGAAAGAGATAGCCAGGATTATGAATCAATATTACGTATGTCATGAAAAAGAATGTTGAGATTATGTCCGCTTCTGAATTAATGCCGATATTCAATGAACTGGAAGAAATGAAAGTTGCAGCCCGCACTCTAAAAAAGAACTGCCAGCCGATGTTTCAAGACAAACGCTTCCTGACAGATACCGCATTATGTCAAAGCCTGAATATTTGCAAGCGCACTCTCGCCACGTACAGAGCCAACGGCTTGTTGGCGTATTATGATCTTCCCGGGAAAATCCTTTATGCCGATGCAGATGTGGAAGATTTCCTGCAACGACATTATCTCCCTCCTTTCCGATAAATGGAAATCGCTCCGGCTGTCAGCAAGACCGGGGCGATTATCACAAGATGGTTTGGTATGGGTTACTTTTGTGAACCGAATTTGGAGGCGAGGGCGCTCATCTGTTCGGCGATGGATTTGTCTATGACCTTTGCATAGATTTTTGTGGTACGGATGTCGGAATGTCCTAGCATTCGGGCTATTATCTCCATCGACACACCGTTGGCGAGCGCAAGGCATGCAAAAGAATGACGCGCGATGTGCATGGTCAGCGGTTTGTCGATTCCGCATATTCCGGCTATCTCTCCGAGATAGGAATTCATGCGCTGATTCGAGATTACGGGAAGCAACACACCTCGTTTCTCGCAAAGCGGATGTTCCTTATACTTCTCGGCAATCGCCCGTGCTGATTCCAGATAGGGAATGCTGCATATATTCTTCGTCTTCTGACGGGCCTTATGAATCCAATAGTTGCCTTCCCCATCCACCGACACATGCTCCGGTTTCAATCCCTCGACGTCCGAAAATGACAAACCAGTCAAAGCGCAGAATACGAAAATGTCGCGAACCACATTCAACCGCTCCAGAGTAAATGTTTTGTTCATGATTGTAGAGAGTTCCTTTTCTGTCAGGAACTGACGGGTTGTGGCCTTGGCCTGGAAACGAATGCCCTGAAATGGATTTACATCCATCCATTTGTTGTCGAGAGCCAGTGTGACGATCCGTTTCAGAATCTTGCAGTACTTATTGGCCGTATTTTGCTCCTGCTTCTTGTCTACTCTCAGGAAGAGGTGGAAATCACGAACGAAAGCATTGTCGATAGCTGAAAACGGCATATCCGGCGTATTGAATTTCTTCCGGATAAACTCTCCTAGATAACGCTCTGCGCGTTCATTCCTCAGAACGGTGTTGAGTACCAAATCGCCAATCGCAAGACGCTGACGATATTTGAGATTTTCCTCCTTGAATACTTCACATAGCATCTTCGGCTTTTCCGCTTTTCTGGCCCATTCCTCAAGAATGGTCTTCGGATTGATTATTTTCTTTTCATCAGTAAAACGCTGATGAATCTTCAACAACTTCGCCAGAGTATCGGCGATGTAGTCGTTGAGTTCAAGCGACAGACGGTCTCTACCCGTGGAACGCTGCTTCTTCTCGTTCCACGACTTTGGATTCACACCTCTTTTGAGGGACGCTTCAAGGAAACGGCCATCGACGGTGACGCGCATATATACCGGCGCGTCGCCGTTTTTTAGCAGCTTCTTCCTCTTTATGTAAAAGAGGACGCTGAATGTCGATCTTCTTTGTTGCATGTCAGATTAACATTAAAGGTTAAACAATAGTTTTTGGCGACAAGTTAAGAATATCGACAGCAAACGAAACATATCCAGTGTCTTGGGGCCTATCCGTTGGACATTTACGGTTTTTGGAACAAGTCCAACGGATGCTCCAACGCGCGATGCCTCATTTTGCATGAAACTGCGCTGCAGGCCAAAACGACAGAATCCCGAAAATCATTGATTTTCAGGATTCTTCTGCGAATTACTTTCGTATGTTGTGGTCCCACTTGGGCTTGAACCAAGGACTCCCTGATTATGAGTCAGGTGC
>ERZ777305.3011-NODE-3011-length-12509-cov-2.878352_pt1 | contig 12509 bp, 5 predicted proteins | sample MGYA00374965_ERZ777305 | MGnify/ENA primary metagenome ERZ777305 (study PRJEB29328, sample SAMD00013331) | mouse gut metagenome | study: EMG produced TPA metagenomics assembly of the Metagenome analysis of fecal microbiota from mouse which was promoted...
TCCCTGGCGAGAACGACAGCGCGGAGGAGGTCACAGCTTTAGCCCAATGGCTGGCGTCGGTGGATCGAAATATTCCTCTGCACCTGTCCCGCTTCTTTCCAAGGTATCGAATGATAGACCGACCGCCTACATCGGTAGAGCGGGTGTACCGGTTGGCGGATGTAGCGAGGGAGCACCTGTCTTTTGTCTATGCCGGGAATTGCTGATACGATGTAAGCAATTTGACACTTACATCGTTTGCTGTTCCATGAAGTGCTTGAGTTTATCTACTAATCGGTTCTTATTTGATATTTTTATTTCACATTGCCAAATAGTCAAAACTGTCCATCCAAGGGCTTCGAGATTAGCCTGGTTTTCTTGATCGCGAACCATATTTCTGTGTATTTTCTCATCCCAGTAATTATGATTTGTTTCAGGAAGATGTCCTCTTCTGCACCCATGTCCATGCCAAAAGCAGCCATTTACAAAAATTGCCTTCTTCATTCCGGGATAAATAATATCAGGCCGACATGGTAAGTGCCTACTTTGTAATCGGTAATGACTATATCCCATTTCACAAAGCAATTTCCGAATAATAAGTTCTGGGGTCGTATTTTTGTTTTTGACCTTACGCATAATTTCTGAACGTTTTTTTTCGTCGAAGACATCAGCCATAAAAATACCATCCAGTTGTTCTGCAATGTTTTGTGCCTGTATTTTACAAAAAATTGGGGGAAGTGCATTTCCAATCATTAAAGCAATAGCTGACCTGGGCAAATTGATAGGGAAAATATATTCTCTCGGAAATGTCTGCAACATTGCAGCTTCTCTCGCAGAAATACACCGATCTTGCTCGGGGTGAAGAAATCTTCCTTTAGAAGGATTTAAACACCCTCCAGTAATTGTTGATGATACTTTATCCCAAGCCAACCTGCCATAAACATCTTTAAACCCTACTCCCTCTTTGCGGTGACAAGGAAGAATGTATTCTTCTGGCAAATCCAGTCTACTTCCCCCGTCATGAGGAGTCAATCTTATTTGCTCTTGAATATGTACAGTATGATGAGGAAACATTTGGTGCAAAGGATCATTACTGTCTTGGGGCAAAGGCATATTACCGATAGCATCTCTAACTGTAGTGATATGATTGTTACCTTTTGCGGGTTCAATTGCACCAAGAAGAGACCCAACTAAAACCAATCGCTTTCGTCTTTGAGGTACACTATATCGAGCGACATTTACATTCGTATAGTTAATGAGATACCCCAAACGCTTTAGGTATGTAACAGCGCGCTTAAATTCCGTATATTCAGCCAATGCCGGTACATTTTCGAGCATAATGGTGATAGGCATCAAAGACTCAACAAATCTAACATATTCCCATATTAAGCGGTTCCTTGAGTCCCTTTTCGATCCACGTTTATTTTTCCTGCGCATGGTTGAGAAGCCTTGACATGGAGGGCATCCAGCTAACAAATGTAATGGTTCATCGCCTAACAACTGCTTAACGGCATTAGGGTCAACTTGTCTAATATCCTCTTCATATAGCACTACTCCACGCTGTTCGTTATTTGCTCTATATGCCTGGGCGGCGTTGTGGTCTATTTCAACGGCGGCAACTACTCTATATCCTGCAGCAAACAGCCCTTCCGTCATGCCACCGCATCCGGCAAAGAGGTCGATTGCATTATATACCACAGCAATACCTCCATTTGTCTTAGGGGTTCAATTCCAAGCGCTATAAAAACCAGCCTCTGGGTGTTCAAAAGTCCCTACCACAACTCCTCGGTCCAAAAAAATGTTAAACTCCTCACAGCTTGTTTCCGGCAACAGCAAGCAAGTATGACACGCTGAAAGATTAAGCGCATCTCGACCTTGTCCCTCACTAGAGATGCAGACTGGATCATTTGAGCAAATACGCCCGCTTTCAATTGCCTGCCGAAACACTCTTGGGAATGAGTCCTCATATCCCTGCCGAACAAGCCCTCCGAGCGTCCCTTCGGAGTCTCCACTGGCCGTATAGATCAAAATACCTGCCATCGGATTGGTCTCTGATTCACTAGAGTAGATACGCTCTCTCAAAGATGCTGCAGAGTAACCACACTCAAAACTGAGCTGTCGGATAAGCATGTGTGCAAGAGAGTGGAGAAATAAGAATTGAGGGGTTATTTCTCGCCCTCTTGCTTCACTCATAAGGGTTGACGCATAGTTATCGGTTATTTGTTTGGCACGTCTATGCGCTTCGGCATTTCCATCAAGCCATTGGGCTAAGGCACCACGATTAAACTCGATGAAAATGCCTTCACCACGCACTTCGTAGGCCGGATACCATGTGGTTTCTGGTTTCTTTATAGCCACGAAATTAGGCTCATTCCTTCCCAGATCTGAGGATCCCGGAGGATTAAGTCGTGTGAATCCGGTGAGGGCGCGTACTTCACGCACCTTATGGATCAACGCAATAGATTTTAAGCCGGGTATACCATAAGAACTAATGTCGATGCTTTCACGAATAAAATCATCCGATTGAGTATAATCCGACAGTTCTCCAGTGAGAGCACGAAATTCTTCCAAGCGGTAGTGTTCACTATCCGTTGTATACTCTTCGGGCGGAGTATCCAGCCATTTGCGGGTCAAAACCGCTTTTACGATTTCAAAATCAACCGCAGTCTGTAGAGTGATGGTCTTAGCCCATTCATCAAGTCGCTTTTGAATTCGATCATCACGCTCATCGGCATCAAAGTCATCTATTCTAATCAGGCACTTTTGATATTCTGCAGACTGCTCAATTTTTGTGTTAATTCGATCGGAATAGGGTGGGATGACTAAAGAGCTAACAATTTTAGGAAAATATGTAGCCGCGGCGCCCCGCTGTATTGCCCTTGGAAATTCAGTACAGGTCTCGTGCTCGCCCCTCCAAGGATGGTGTCCGGAACACCTATAACCAGACGGTCCTAATCGCTCCATAGCGGTACGTCCCTCTTCTTTGTCGAATGCACCAAAAAGTGAAGCGTGTGCCTTGCAGGTGTCGCAGATGATCTCAAGCCCCTCTAAGCCAGCGGAGGATACGGTTCCTGTTTGAAATTTTAGCTTTGGTTCCCCACAAACCTCTTTGCGGCCTCCCTTATTCTTCTCATGAACCCACTTAATCCAAGGGAAGTCATCAATATGGCCATGATTACATGCGACCACAATACGAGCAACCACCAAATCCTGTGAACACTGTAAACATTTTGGGCATTTCATGTATTCATCATATGATAGAACTCGTGCAGTTGCCTTTTTTCGATACTCCTTAACCCACTGCTTTATCGGCTGAAAACGCCGGCACTTAGGGCAGAAATACCACTGAGGAAACCTTACATAAGAGATTCCCTCCGGAAATTCATCTTTTCCTCCAGGCATCCCAAATTTAGTGACTCGCAAAGCCTTTTCCAAGCGTTCATCATGGATAAAGACAACCTTATCATCCCAGTATTCAGGGGCAGCTGTCATAAGGGTTTGGTCCGGGAAATCAATCATCGCGCCCACGCCATACTGCAAAACAGCTTGGGCGGCTCGAATAGTGTGAGTGACTCGACTTAATGGAATTCGGGTTTTAGGTTCATTCAACATCATCACCCCACACAATAATATTCGACGCAATGCTTTGGTCGACGTTGCGCATAGAAGTCGGCGTATCAATCGCTTGATCGTGTCCGCTACCAAAGGATTTGATGAGACGTCGCGCGTCTCCCGAAGGAGGTGACATGATATATCGATATCCAAATCGGAAGTTCTCTTTGTCTGCTGCAGCAAGATCCTCGGCCCATTTCTCCCAGAAATCAATAAGCTCTCTTTCAATTGCAGGTGTTTCATCGGAAAGGGGGAAATCCATGCGCTCGTTGATTTCCCTTGCCCGCTGAAGAATATAATTTTGGACTTCTTTAACCGCCGAAATATCCTTATCAAACATTGCGGCACTTTCATCTTCGGCAAAGTTATGGGCTAATCTCATCAGAGAAATCGCCACAGCATGCATAGCCCGATCTCGTGCCGGCTTGGAAAATGGCGTTAGACCCGTCGGCTCTACATATTTGTAAAACGAGTCATGATATGCGTGAAATTGTTCATAGTGGGATCTGTCGCGACTCTTGGAACCATCATAAAGAACAATAGCCATACCAGGATAGGTCCGCCCAACGCGGCTTGATGCTTGGATATACTCACTTGTGAGCTTTGGCTGACCGACCAAAAGCATGATGTTAAGCCGGTCAACATCTACACCAACCGAAATCATATTGGTGGCAAGAAGCACACCGATAGCATATTTTCGATTCTTTTGGTTTTCTTTGCAATATGTGAGGTGTTCAAGTCGATCCAATGTGTCGTTCAATTGTGTTGTGGAAACACGACTGGTCAATTCGCTAGCCGCTCCTGTTGGCCGAGCACCATTTCTCCTGCCAAACCGATAGGCTATCCTTCGGATATTATCTTTAACGTCATCATCAACCAATGTAGAACATTTCCCCAAATCTCGGAGACTGTTGAAATATGTGGCAAGGGTCCAAAACTTGTCTTTGACTTCATCGCTAAAGGGCATCATATGCACACGCTGCAGGATAGTAGAGATAAGCCGCACTTCCATCATTGCCTTTGTCTTTCCTGCCGGCATGATGCCTACATATATTCTTCCGGGTTTCTCATCCGACGATGCCTCACGGGAAAAATATGAATCCTCAGCATCTAAACCGGGAGGTGGAAATTGCCTGACTTCACGGTTATACAGCGAAGCGCACTGATCTTTTGCGCGGCGGATTGTGGCAGTAGACGCCACTATTTTGGGGCGAACACCTTTCTTGGAGCACAGTTTGTCAACAGCTGCCTCGTACAGTCCCACCATAGTACCCAGCGGACCGGAAATTAAATGAAGCTCATCTTGGATGATTAATTCCGGGGTACGATTCTTACTGTAACTTCCAAAGAAAGAGGCAACCGCTCCATTCCAGGCCATCATGGCGAACTTATCAACTGTCCCAAAGAGCAGTGTCGGGGGATTCTCATACAATTCTTCATCCACCACTTGAATGGGCAGCCTTGACTCAAACAAGCACTTCTCCTGGGGGCAGTACATGTAGAAATGCTTATTGTCTTTCATCGCATATCCCCATTGGCCTACGCACTTTTTCCCTGTTGAGTCAACTTCTCTAACTAACTTAGTCCCACACCAGGGACACTTCAGAATTTGGAACTTATTGTGCTTGTCTTTTGCATACCTAAGGCTCTTCGCACTTGCTTTATTAAGTTCTTCCAGGTGCCCCTGTGCACAACCTTGAGCCCCTGTATTCCTATTTGGTGTGTGTGTTCCGCCGATCCAAAGTCCAATGGTAATTGGCTCTGTTCCCAAATCGTAGGAAGGGTATTTTTTCTTTCCTGAGCTATCTTTTCGAATCGCTTCACAGGCGCAAATAAGTGTGCCTGCACGCACAAACTGTTGCGAAGCAAGTAATCTCAATGTATAACGCATTATGACAGTTGTGCCGCCGGATTCGCCCGAATAGGCCATTCGACGGTAAAAAATAGTAAAAGCGGTAAGTCCTAAATAGGCTTCGGTTTTACCGCCGCCCGTTGGAAACCAAATTAAATCTACCAGGTCACGCTCGGGCAACTCTGGATTTACAATTGAGTTTACACTCATGAGCAAAAACGCCAGCTGAAAAGGTCGCCACGCCGGTTCCCGAGCCCCAGGATAGTATGCTTCTGCATGATAATAATCAAGAGCAGCCATATACGATTGCAGTTCGGGGTTATCAGGAAGGCTTTCTTGCGATTGTATGCTCATATGAATGCGTTGCATTAACATCGCTCTATTTGCGAGAAGAAATGCTCCATAAGCCTTATCATTTTCTAAAAGCGTTTGGAGTCCTGCTTTCATTCGCTGGTATGCTTCTTTGCACTGAGCAAGATGGTGGGCGGCGACCTTGCTGTGGCGGTCGGATAAAGTTGCTGCGATTTGCTCGATCCCCGGGGCATCAGGATTACCAGGGTTGGTTATCCACCGCCCATACGACTCTACTATTTCGTCCAAGGCTGCAATCTTGTTCGCTTTTGTCGTAGCATCTAAATCTGATAAATACTTCATTTGAAAGGCTTTATCAGGCACTCGGATATCTTGATTGTTAAAATCCATTTGAGCGACTGTATGCACCGGCATATAGTCACTCTTAATAATACCGTGACCGTCTGTAATCTCCCATGATACGGATACGCCATGCCCGGTAGCATATGTGTGCTTATTCCGATACAAGAGGGCCAATGTTGCAGCTTCTTGATCTTTCGCTGTGCCAAAGGCGCTCTGTGCATACTCCACAAACTTATTTTCCAAACGTTCGCTATCTATTATGATTTCGGGCTGAAAAATTGAGTTAAGGCCGTTATATTTTCCTGTCGCTTGATTAACAAGCAATAACGTTATGGAAAACGCGCCCTCTTCTGTGTGCTTTTTGATGGCAGTTAGTTTCAATTTGGTTCCATCAATATCCGTACAGGCAGCTATATTTTCAGAAAAAATGAGTCTTACCGACAAAGAATGGGGCACTCGAATAAAGCCACTTCTCCCAAGCTGATTGCACAGCCGGAACGCAGCATCAATTAAGCGGGGGTCGTCTACTTGATCAGTGTCCTTGATTCTATATACATCGCTTCGTGTTAACTGAGTCTTTAGTCGCAGCACCGAATGTTCTTTGTCAAGCTCAATATATGGGTCAAACAACGGATGAATAGAATAATTCTCATAATCAGGAGTAAACGGCAAGCAACAGTCCGTTATCCGAGTTTTTTTATAGGTACCAAAAGACAATGAGATGTCCAATTCAGATGGGTCGTGGCAAAGGAAAAAGGTCAATCCCATGGAGGAGGGCAGATTTTGCGTAGATAATCCTATTTCTTCATCCAGGGATAGGGTTTCATGCTCATCGATTGCATTCTCGCCATGGGTAACGTCTGAGGTGGGTTTGACGCCCTCCTCTTCTTCCTCCTGCATGGTATCTGGATACAACAGGCTTGCATTTTCCTCCTGGTCAGGGGTACCTTCTGGTATATCGTTGTCTATTCCCATTGAATTTCGCTGCGGATACAGAATACCAACACTATATCGAACCTCTGGCAGATCGGTAATGATTTCATGCTCCGCATCAGGCCATGAAATCTCCGATCCAGGGCCAAGAAGTTCCTTACGAAATTCTTCAATAAGGTAATTGCGTGCAGTCAACAGTTCAGAAGTGTCCATTTCTATCTCTCCTCTGGTGCATTCTGTAGACGGTTAGACATATATGTGGGAACACGCAGCTTTTGTGGGGTTAAAATTTTATCAACTTTGACGATTCGAATTAGCTGTGAAACATCACCAACTGCATTGACAAATATAGGATCAATTTTTCTGCGTTTTCTACCCAACGTATTAAGTATTGTCAGGCCTAAATATTTCAGTATTCTGACTCGTGTTTCGCGGACCAGATTACATGCATTCCAACATAAATCAGGGTCAAAACTGTGGTCACCGATAATTTCAGCAATTGTAGCATAAGGTGCCTTGTCACGAGGACCTACAATGTGTGACTCGTCATCTAACCATGCTCGAATTGTTACATGATGTCTTGAGTGCCCAATATTGGCCATCGCATATGAAATATCTCGAAATGTTTTCTCGCTTTTTTTCATATAACATCTAAGTGCATCTTTCCACTCTCTTGAGTGTCTATAGGCAGAGGCTAACTCACCGGAGGGGCCTTCACGAGCTGCAATCTTTTGAAGGAGGTCATCTACAATGTCGGCTGTCTCATTCCCATAGTTATTGAAAACAAGGTAGTTCCCAACCTGAATATCTTCAACCCCTTTCTCGACAACAGACTCTGCTGCTTCGTCAAGACAATATGCAGTGTAATTCTTTGTGAGGAGTACGGATTCTTCGGTTTCAAATACTATAATTTTGGAAACTTCCACGGTAGATTGTGAAACCGAGGAGATACCCGGAAGTGGCCCCGTTATCCTACGCATTGTGGCAATATTTACAAACTCGTCCAACTCACCATCAAGTGTGTGTGCATCGTCTTGTGCTACTACTGATTCAGGACTAATAAAGGGATTCAATTCTTGCGGATTTAGCTGGTTATAAAAATGTTCAAGATTCTGGGTAGTATTAATTACATAATTGAAATTTGGCAACTCGAAGTCATATAGTAAAGTAACACTGGATTTCGCTACATTGATACATCGGGCCATATCACACGCTTTTATTGCCCCACAAAACACTACATATCCACAAAGGTTTTTAGAATTTAGAAATTGTGTCGGCGTGTAAGCAGTGATTCGCTTGGCAAACAATCTGTGCTTTTCAGTAAAACCGATAGTAAGCATTTTTCCATAGCTTTCTTTGGGAGAGATTACAATAATTCTATCCTCTGCATTTGAATCCATTAGCATTTGAAATAGAATATCTGCCTTCTTGTTTTCGTACTGAAGAGCAGTATAAAATTTTGTTAAACCTTGGATTACACAAGACATATGTTCCAACAATACACCCGTTACCCCGGTGGAAATTTCGCATAGCTTGTCAATTTGTTTCTTGGGAGATCGAATAGAAATTTCACCATTGGAGATCTTCCGCTCTAAAAGTTGCATTCCGGCAGTTGAGTAAGTAAACAGTTTCAGTAAAGAAAGCCCGATAAGGACAAACAATTCTGTATCTACGTTAGAACAACTGGCTATGGAAATCATCCGTAGGCATTTCTTTATTGAGTTGTACTCGTCAGAAGAGATTGGGGTTCCAAGTACATATTTGTTAGCGGTTCGATGCATCATGGTTTCAAGTATGAAGACAAGTTTGTCACTCAAATCGCCCTCATCGTCAATTTTAGTTGAAGAATAGTGGCGAATTACACTAGTCGTCCATGCAAACAAAGTGAAATCTTTATTTTGCTGCAAAAACAAATCGTCTGCCGTATACTCTATTAACCCAAGAACAGAGATATGTGGTAGGGATCGGCGTAAAAACAATCCATTTAGTTCTGTTCCAGAAATCTCGGAAACATTTTTCGCACATACAATTAGGCCACAAGTCTCGTTTCCCGAATCGCCTATAATAAGCTCTCTAGCCGTGGAAGTACGCCCGGTAAATTTTAAAACGGGCTCATCTTTTGTCGTATTTCCAGGGTAAAAGTAGCATTTATCCTCTGAATAATATGCGCTGGGGAATAATTCCCCAATACAAATACTTTCGCCGGAAGGCAGCCGTATCTCTGTAGATTTCATTATTGCATCGGCAGTTATTCGATCGGAAACTATTACAACAGAATTAGGTACCCTGACCGGAATGCTTTTATCATCAATTTGAAATAGTTCTTTGAGAAAATTTTTTCTTTGCAAGAGGGAATTTTGAACACCACGCTTGCCTAAGGTAGTTGCATCGCCGTAGTAGGGCGTAATCTGGTGGAATCTAGCCGGAGGTATCATGGTGGTGATTGCACCATTGCCTTTTGTTCCAGGTTGCTCAACAATAGCGAAACCGTCCTTGGACAAACCTTTGTAGAGAGCACGCCCTCCCTCAAAGAAAACGTAAGTATTTTTCGGCAGTGAAGGTATTATTTTATCGGAAGTTTCTGTGCTTCTACGGATGCAGTAAAGTCCGTATGCAACAGAAGCAATAATTGGCATTAACAATGTTTGTGCCGTAAGACTTACTGTGCGGCTTTTTTCTTGTTCAAGCGATTTTAGAAGGAAACTAGAATTGGCAGATAAAATATTGGGGAGCTGGCATACCTGCCTATCAAAAACAATAGTGCATTGACTAAAGATACTCCTTAAATCCATGCGGTTGCCCCCTTCTACCAAGCCTATCGATTGTAGAAATTAAGTAAAGTTAAGGACACAAATAAGGGCTGATACGATTCTATTACAAAGTACATAAAATTTATGGTGGAAGATAGCTACAAATTCCGACATTTCATTTACACTTTCAGGGTTGCAATTGCAATCTTGGCAGAACTTTTTTGACCTTTGCGAAACACAAGATTCCATTTCAGACTGATTTAGTCGACAGTGACCAGCGTTTCCACCGTGATTTTACCGCACCCCCTACTTCGGCGTCACAATGGGAGTGATGTATTGAAGCTTGATATTCTCCTCTGCCATCTGATCCTTTGGTAGAATAGGTTGCATCAATAACCCTCCTTTATCTGCGTTTCTCGACTGCATATAATTCACCATTTTTAGTATAGCATACAGAGTCTGATTTCTCAAGAAAAATCTGGCAAAGTATCCCTATTTGCAGGGTTGCAGCTAAGTTGGTGTTTATAGCAATCCACGCAAATACTGCAAAAACTTCAGCGGTCCGGGAATTGCATGGTTGCGTTGTTGTCTTTGATGGGTGCCAGCCTACCTGCGCCCGTCGCCTTGTCCTGCCCCCCTGCCCTCACTTTCTTTTTCTGCATTATTTTCGTGGATTGCTATAGGTTCTCTTTGGATACAGTATAGCAAATTTTGACCGTGCGTTTGCTGTAAATGAGCAGAAAATGATGACGGTTCACACCGCACGGAGCAGCCTTTACCGTAAATGAGAGAGGGCGGTCATAAAACCGTCCTCCCTCATCCCTGTTGTATTATCCGTAGAAGCTGATGCTGCTGGGGACGCCCGCGAACATATAGCAGCAGGCTTTTCCGTCCTGGATGGTGACGCCAACCCCAACGGTATCGCTGGCGGGGTCGGTCATGGTCTGGAAGTGAAAGGGTGAGTTTTTCCAGTTGTTCACTGCCGTTTCCGCCGCATTTTCCAGGCGGGAAATGCCAGTAAACCACGTCAGGTTATCGCCAAAGCCGTAGGGGTATCCGTACCGCTTGGCCGCTTCGCACTCATATTCTGAATCATGGTCGGTGAACATCTGTGCGGAGCAGTCCTGGGCGGCGTTCATCAGTGCCTCATTCACCTCCAGCTCCGCCGCACCATTCTCCTGGCGTACCTCATTGATGAGCCGGATCATCTCCTGCCGAAGTTCCATGTTGGCGGTCAAATCAATGCCCTCACTCGGAACGGAGGCAGAGTCTATTTTTGGCGTTCTCACCGTCAGCGTCAGGCTTCCGGCGGCTCCGTCCTGGCCTGTGACTGTAATCTCCGCTGTGCCCTCCGACGTGGCGACGGCCACCCAATAGGTCAGCACTCGCTCAACATTAACGACTGCCGGACTGCTAGAGCTTGCCGTGTATTCCGCCTCGGCAGGGCCAATAATGAGAAGACTTCTCTCTCCGGTTTCCAGGATGACACCTTTGTAGCTGCTCACCCGAATGGCCGGTTCCGATGCCTGAGCCAGACCCGCCAGCATTGCGGCGGACAGGACTCCGGCTGCCGCTATCTGGAGCGGTCTTCCTTTGTTCTTCATAGCATTTTCTCCATTTCCGCATTTTTACTGGGCCTTTGTCAAACAACACAATGCCGAAAGGCTGGCTGGAAGTCAATACAAAACTATAATCTGAAAAGGAGAAAAGCAGAGGCGAAAATGTAGCGTATTGCCCAGTACCACCTGCGGTTGGAGGCTCTGTTTCTCATTGTAGACGGAGGTGCAATCTATTAAGGGCGTATCGGGAAAGAGCTTTTTGCTGATACGCCCGAAAACACTTGTATAAAATCCAACGATAGGGTAAAATGGGAATACCTGAAATCCCCATATCTGTCAGGATTGGAGGTGCATCCCTTGCCAGTGCCAACTAACATCAAAACCCTGCTTTCCGGAAGTGCCGTTGAGTGGGCCAGGATCGAATTCAAGGAAACGTGGGATGCCGAGGCATCGCTCAAGACCATTTGCGCCTTTGCCAATGATATTGACAACTGGGGCGGCGGCTACCTCGTCATCGGCGTTCAGGAAAAGGATGGCAGACCGGTTCACCCGCTAAAAGGTGTCCCCGCAGACAAGGTAGATGGTTATTTGAAGGATATGCTCAACAAGTGCAAGCGTATCCAGCCGGAATATTTGCCCATCGTTGAGGTGGTGGACTACCAGGACAAGAAATTCATTGTGATATGGGTACCCGGCGGGTACTTGCGTCCCTATTCTTCCCCCAAGTCGATGGCCAAGGACGAGAAAGAGCGTGTTTGCTACATCCGGAAGATGTCCAGCACCATCATGCCTTCCGAGGAGGAGAAGCGGGATCTCTATAACCTTGCCAACAACGTCCCCTTTGATGACCGGATCAACCACGAGGCGGACATCGCTGACCTGAATCTCACGCTGATTCAGGCCTATCTTAAAGAGGTGGAAAGTTCTCTGTACGAGGAGTCCAGGCATATGGACTTCCTTGATCTGTGCCGGAGCATGAACATCGTCAACACCCTGCCGGAGTACACCAAGCCGAAAAATGTAGGGCTGATGTTCTTCAGCCTGGAGCCGGATCGTTTCTTTCCCTATGCTCAAATTGACGTGGTCCAGTTCCCGGAGGATCTGGGCGGGGATCAGATCATCGAAAAGACATTCAAGGGGCCGCTTCACCATCAGTTACGGGAGGCGCTC
>ERZ777305.3012-NODE-3012-length-12506-cov-3.426713_pt1 | contig 12506 bp, 13 predicted proteins | sample MGYA00374965_ERZ777305 | MGnify/ENA primary metagenome ERZ777305 (study PRJEB29328, sample SAMD00013331) | mouse gut metagenome | study: EMG produced TPA metagenomics assembly of the Metagenome analysis of fecal microbiota from mouse which was promoted...
CTTGCAGACAGCAGAGGGCTTAAAGAACCGCTCGAAATATTATTATAGAAGTCAAGTAACCAGAGAATGGGAAGAAGTTGTCTATACAAAGTCTGTGGACGAAAGTGAAGTCCCCGCCGAAATTCTGGCAAAGGTCAAGAGAGAGCAGATCAATGTTGAGGTGTCCACTACAGAAGAACTCAGGCTGGAGATTAGCGCATAGGAGTGATTGAAATGTCTCTACTTGCATCAGCTGCATTAGCTACGCTCGCAAAAGGTGCATTGACCGCCGTTATAGGTCCTTTTGTTGAAGAAGCAAGAGATGCCGCTGTAAATGCGGCACAAGATGCTATTAGAAGTAAAGTTGCAGGAAAAATGTCTGTAGAAGAATGGGCCGGTATTATTATTGAAGGGGTCGATACCGTAAAAGATCGGGCCCTTTCAGATGGAAATTTGCGATACATAGGCGGGGAATTGAACTTTGTTCTGTTAGAGGGTAAAGAGGACTTGATTACAGTGTCGTTCCGACTGTTTTTCCTTGATGATAATGAAAAGTGGCAAAAGGCAGAGGCCTCTTACGATATGCCAGTATCACTATTTGCTCAAGAATCTGTAAGTGAGTTAAAGGCACAAGGCTCAATCAAATATGCAGTGGAGTGATTCGCTTGGGATACTTTATTTTAGGGCTTATTGTAGTTGCTATTTTTCACCGGCCAATTTGGGCTCTCCTTACGACAGTACTGTTTGAACCCAGGGTCAATTCAGTGCTGACCTTGGTTGTAAACGGAGTGCTTATTCTATACGGGGATAAGGTGGTGAGTGATCGGCTGTTCTCGGTACTCCGAGTTCTGTGGATACTTATTCGATTGCATTCATGACATTGTGGTTGCAGACTCTTATTACGAGGGGAATAATGACTTTTTTTACAAGTTAAAAAGTATACTCTCTCTGCTTACACTGGGAATAGTCAGGATTCTCTACCTGGTAGCAAAGCCGTTACTACGCAACTCGGAAATAAAACATGTACATGATGCACTAACCCGAGGAGAGCAGTTATCGTTTCACTGTCCCAGATATCGATGGCCTCATAGTGGAGATATCAAGGCCCGAGAGTATTACTACCAAAAAGAAATTAATCGTCTTTTGAGGACTGGTTTAGTTGTTTCAAATGAAAAGACATTAAACACAGAGGTTGCATTGCGGAAGAAGAGGGTGGCTCAACTTTATCCCCAGAAGCTGACGGGAATAATCTTGGAAGCTTTTGCGGGTGATAAAGAATTGATTGCCCGGCGTGATGAAGCAGAAAAGAAGCTGTCCCGCATGCCAGGTCCCGCCTTTTTGGGCGTGGAAGCGTTTGAGCAGTTGCCGAATACAATTATATCCGTTATGAAAGATAAGCCACCCTATTCGGTCAGTGATATGGCAAGTTTTAAGGAGCTGAATGTGGGCTCAATGTTTATCATTCAAGCGTTAGAACCATTGGTGAAGGATGGAATATTTGAAGATTTAGATCTAAACGACAACGACCCTCTCGATACTCACATTTACCACTATACAAAAAGTACCTCAGCCATGAAAAGCCTTGATGCAGGCAGTGATCCTCGTTTTGCGGACCCGGATCTTTGCGATTAGCGGTGAACGGCTTAAGAGCTTCCTTTATTGTAACTAAATAAAGGAAGCTCTTACTATTACCAGAATATACAGATGCAAAGAACTTCTTGACAGATACACAGTGGAAGCGAATATTAGAAGTAAATTGCTGGACATCTTTGTCTGGGCATGCTATCCTTGAATATGTACTACTACTGTGTATCTGTGTCTGATGCGTAGGGGGAAGAAATATGGCACCGTTTGAAAAAAATTCCGTTGCGGCCAAGCTACAATTACCTATCCCTATGTTATGCGATAGTGGCATAACCGAGGAGCAGCTGGATACTTTGTACGAGATATTAAGCGCTTTACAACTTGCTGACGAAGAAATAGCAGGAGCAATAGTTGAAATCGTAGCTGCAGCTGCGGTGAAGCGGAGATATAATACCGACCCAATACCCCCTGAGATTTCTGATGGGGCGGAAATCAAGTTTAAAAGCTGGAGAACCTATGCACAAAGCTGGCTTACACAGCATGTATCAGCAGATGATACCGAGGAGGAAGACCTTTTGCCCGAGGACAGTTCTTGCCGTGCATTGGAGAAGCGGTTAGATTCAATCTTATCCTGGTTTGATCTTAATAAAGCGGAGTTAGTGATTAGAGAGGGGAAAAGAAAGAATGAAGAGAAGGCTATAACATGTGCTGTTGCTGACTTGTTCGACTATTTGTTAGATTGCTTTACTCCGCAAATGCCGCGGAGAGGGAGAGCGAGCAACTCTATTTTTCTTATCTCATCTGGGCAAGCATCTTGTATTCGAAATCTTCTCCGCTCAGCTTTGTATAGTATCAAGTGTCACACCAAGATATCGCAGGAGAAAATAGTTAGTAGGCTTCAGCGGTTTGATAAACTCAGTCTAAAAGGTTACGACGCCAAAATTTTGGATATCTATTGTGAAATCCCTCAATTCCACCCTACTACCCTTGATATTGTAAACTACATAGACCTAAATTGCCGCCCGAAATGGACGCCTCAGCAAAAGTTGCAGTTTGCGAGTGGTGTGGAATTTGATTATCAGAAGAAGATTAGACCGAATTTAATTGCGTTAGAAATGAGAGAGCTTGAGAAAAGGAACATGCTCACCCCTGATTCGTTTGGGTCAGATCCTGTGGTGCTGAGTGAGAAAGAAGTGAAGAGAAGGACGGAGTGTTTAGAGGCGATGGACAGGATGGAGCAAATAAAGAATTGGTAATATGTGTGATAGTGAATAAAAGATTGCTACAACAGCATATTTAGATTTTTTGTGTGGGCGGCTAACAGTCGCCCACATTTTTTGTTTTTTGATGCGACCTTTATTCCTGGTTTTAGACATACCAAATCTTTCGTTTCGGTGATAAGATGGCCCACAGAGCAAAGAGAAATCTTTGCCATATCATCATAAGGAGGCCTTTTATTATGGAAAAGATCGATGCAAGGAGTAAGTGGATGGATGAGGCTCACAGGATCGTTAGCCGTGGCACGCAGGGCAGCTTTGCCTTGTCCTGCGATCGAGCAGCAAATAAGATAAGCGCTGCCGTTGAGGGGGAGCCTGTCGAGGTGATGCGATTTGACTTGTTGTTTGAGAAGGATGGCCAGCGTTACCACCTTTCTGAACAGGACCTCGATGGGACTTTTATCGCATTTCAGTGCTCGCCAGCGACCAAGTGTTGGGATCAGGTGGGTTATATTGATAGGTTCGGTCGATATGTGTTTTCAACGCTTGATACTAAAATGAGTTTTTGCTTTCAGTTTATCGGTTATTACAAATCGTGCTCTTCGGAGAAACATCGTGATTATGTCGGCTTTGAAGGCTTTTTTGATGCCCCGAATATAGACCATCAAGAATCGATGGGGATTGTCCAGATAGTTCATGGATTTCGAAGTGTTATGCTTCGTGGCTATGATTCTTCATTTATTTTCCCATTTGCGCCTGTGAGTGAATCGTCTTCATCTGAACCTGAACTTCCTCTCGAGCCACCGGCTCCAAATGAGTCGAGAAACTACATGGGACGGAACAATATGGAGTTTGAGTCGGCAGCCATAGAGGGAGACATCGTAAACAATGATAACACTTGGATCAATTAAGGAGGGCTAAAAATGAAGTTTGATCCGTCTATCTTTTTCAATGGTACTGGAATTTCCTCTGCATCCGATGCCTCTTTGCTTGACAAGGCTCCACCGCAGAGGGAGAGCCTTGTGTCGTTGTGCCGCACTGCATCTGTGGAAGAGGATTATGATTTTGCCGCACTGGATAGCTCCACTCCACAGGGAGCATCCGATGAGGCAGAGAGCCCTGATGTTAGTCACATTTTATTATGTGGTAATCGCATCCCCTCCTTATCACATGTTTCTCCGCCGAGCAACTTGCCGTCCAGAGAAGACATTGTGCCGATGGTGCATAAAGCACCTCGCCCCATGAAAGATCATAATTTTGTGAATTTACTTATTGAGAAAAGAAGCCTTGATGAGAAGAGAAAGACGCCTTTTTCCTATGACCGTGGAGAAATTGATCCGGCGGCTTCAGACCCTGTGGCAGCTGTGCTACGGCGTCAAGCGAAAAGTATTACCCCCTCGAGAGCTGAACCTCATCAGAAACAGGGGGGGCATAAGCACCGTGAACATAGTCCGGAGCCGCCTGATATTAATGGTGGGCTTGGTAAAGATCAGGCCAAGAGTGACCGGGTTAGCCTACTCCGGTATGTCAAGGCTTTGGCCCACTGGATGGTTTTTCGTAAGCGGCTATACATATACGGGAAATCATGTTGGGAAATTTTGGATCGAGAGATGGCTACCACCGCAATCAAGGAACTTCTCTGCAATGCGCCTGAGATTTATGGCATATTGAACTCTTCTGATTATGTGGAGCTTTATAAGAGCCTTCTTACAGAGGCGGATCTTCAGCGTGGAGGAGACCTAAAAGTGCCAAGAGATGCAATAAATTTTAGGGATACTGTTGCTGATTTAACTGGAGATGAATGGACCTTTATGGAACAAACTCCCGAATATCACTTCAGGTCTTTTATAGACATTTCGAAAAGTGAGCTCAAAAACCCTACATATGGATATGCTTTTGAATCATTCATCGAGCAGATAAGCAATGGAAACTCAGATATTCGCCGTCAGATTTTGGAGATGATCGGTATAGCCCTGGCCAACCGTCAGCTCAAGGTGGCTTATTGCCTGCTTGGTCCAAGCGGAACGGGCAAAACAACCATTGGCCGCTTTCTGCTTGAACTTCTTACTTTAAATAATGTCGAAACCGTACGGGATATTAATGATTTCGGGGATAAATGGACGGTTGGCTCGCTGGAAGGGAAGAAAGTCGCCTTGTGCCTTGATCTTCCTGATGATCCCATTAAAAAGCGCCCTGCGGGGATACTAAAGCAGTTTATTGGCTTAGACCCAATTAAGGGTGAAGTCAAAAATCAAAATAGCAGCACTTTAGTTGAAAAACCGCTGCTGGTTCTTGCGGGTAATCACCCGCTTCGGATGCCAAACGCCTCGGAGGATCCAGCCTTTTGGAATCGTATTGTCATTATTCCGTTTTATAACCCGGTTAATGAACATGAAAAAGATGAAGATCTGTTCCTCCGCTTCATGGATGAACGGGCCTACATTGTAAGTCGGGCAATGGATGCATATATTGATTTAGCAAAACGGAACTTTGTCCCAACCCGAGTTGAACTACCGCCTGAGTATGAACCTCAAGAAAGCAGTCTTCTCTATAAGTCAATTTGCGAATTTGTTGGAAACTGCCTTGAGAGGAAACCGGGCGCTGAGGTATCTGTACGGGATATTTACGCTGCATTTGCCTCTATGTATCCCAAGGCGGTGTCTTCTCTGAAGAGTGAGAGAGATAGTGTTCCCCCTGGATTTGGTCGGGACTTAAAGCGTGCATTGTCTCATTTGATCCCGGAGGCAAAGGATTTTAACAGAGTGGGAGGGTGTTTCTGCCGAGGATACCGTAATATTAAGCTTTGTGAAGCTCCGTAAATTCCATGATACCTTTTAATAGTGTATATACGCCTATATGTGACCAGGTATTATTTCCAAGGTAATGGAGAAGGGCAGAGTAAGAAGGAGAATTTTGGTATGAACATTATTGAAGTGGAGTGCGCTACTCAAGAGGCAGAGGACCTTACCATCTCTGAAGTGGCGGCAGCAATTAAGTTGGTTGAAGGCCTGTTTAAGTTAGGCCTTATTAACCAACCGACCTATAACAATGTATTGAAAAAATACGCAGCATAAATTAACTAAAACACCAATGAAAGGAGGGGTGCCGCATGGAGCGGAGCAAGACGCCTGATGTCCGGCGGGTAGCTATTTACGGCCGGGTATCGACAGAACACGAAGCGCAACTATCAGCTTTCGAGAATCAGCAGGCGTGGTATGAGAATGAAGTTCGGCGGCACCCCGACTGGGTGATTGTTGAACGATACTATGATGAAGGAATCACAGGTACCGCAGCGAAGAAAAGGCCTGCATTTATGAAAATGATGGAAGAGGCCAGACAGCATAGATTCAACTTGATTGTGACGCGAGAGGTGTGCCGGTTTGCGAGAAATACGGTAGATGCCCTAAACTACACCCGTGAATTGAAGGATCTTGGAATAGAAGTTTATTTTATTCAGGATAATATCTGGACCATGAACGGAGATGGGGAGCTTCGGCTGTCATTAATGGCAACTCTGGCGCAAGAAGAAAGTCGGAAGATATCCGAGCGGGTTTTAGCGGGGCAGCAGATTAGCCGTGAAAAGGGCGTATTATATGGGACGGGTAATATTCTTGGTTACGATCGGATTAACGGCACCTATGTTGTCAATCCTGAGCAGGCGTATACGGTCAAAAAGGTGTTTGAGCTCTATGCTGCCGGGTATGGATATAGGCGTATTTGTGAGGAACTAACTTGCTTGGGATGCAAAAACGCTCATGGACTTGTAGAGTGGAAAACGGATCGTATTGGAAGGATGCTTCGCAATGCCACCTACAAAGGGTACATTGGGTACAACAAATCTCACAGTACAGGGTATCTTTCGCAAAAGCGTGTGAACCACAGTGAGGAAGATTATATGTACATAAAAGGTGATTTTGAACCCATCGTTACTGAAGAGCTTTGGAACCGTTGCGAAGCTATCAGGAAAAAAAGAAGCGTCCGCCTAATCGGTCCAGATGGAAAGCTCCAAAAATACAGCCGCAAAGAACCCGGCTCAGTGTGGACATCGAAATTAAGATGCAGTTGTGGGTCATCTTTTCGAAGGTTCTTATGGCGACAAAATGCAGATGGCACAAAGATTTATGGATATGAGTGCTACAGGCAAAAAAGAGAGGTAAGCCGAGCGTATTTGAAGGCTCATGGACTGGATGATCAGCGTGTGTGCATGAGCAAGAGTATTCCGTCTTGGCATATTGATTTGATGGCGCTGAAAGTGTTTCAAGCGGTGTGGGGGGATAAAAAGGAGGTCGTCTTGCTTGCTTGCCGGATGATTGAAGAATGTGCGGTAGAGGAACTGACTGACAATTCGAATTTAGTTGGCGTATTGAAAGAGAAGGTAGGCCGCATCAAGAAGAAGCAAGCAGGACTGCGCGAAATGCGGGCTGTCGAGGATATAACCAGAGAGGATTTTCTTGAGGATAATAATCGGCTCCAACAGGAACTGGCACAGTTAGAATGTCAGATTAGTGATTTACAGAGAGTTGATTGGCAAAAGAAAACAACTATGCTTGACATAGAATCGATACGATATACCTTGGAACGGTGGGTTGATTTTTCAGGGCCAACAATCGATGAATCGGTCATTGATGAATTTATTCTTCAGGTCGTTGAGGTGGATAACGACACATTTAACTGGACTCTGAACCTTGAGGCTCCGGAGGTAGAGGCGGATACCAAATTGACCCCCAGCCAAATTGCGCTGAAGGTGTATCGTGACCATGTGAAAGGGAACCCTGCGAAGGAGGATCATCTTGATGCTGTGCTCTCTACGCATATAACAAATCCTCAAACTGTACTGACTATTACAGTGACTAAGGAAGATGCTGAGCAATATTGCCATTCTATTGGGATGAGATTTTTCGCCAAGAAGTGGCATGATAAAGCAATTATTATCAGTGTTTGAGTGTGCAGACTGACACTTCTGGAAGTGTCAGTCTGCACACAGCTTTTATTTTTCAAATCTGACCTTGCGTATTTTGGCGGGTTTTAGTATAATTAAACTGCTGAAATTTATTGGAGGGCATTCTATGGAACGCATTACTTTTCGTGATTCGTTATGCAAAGGAACTCCGGCCTTTGATCGAATTGCGTATTTGCAAAACTGGATACGCGAATCGCCTTCTCATGACTTGGTATTGGATGTATTGAGCGATGGAAGGATTGGGCTGACATTTGTGTTTCTGTTAGGATGTCTTCCGCTGTATGCCCAGGAACTTGGAAAAAATTTGCGCATTACTGTAAGTAAAAAAGTGTATCTATTAATGTCGAGGATTAATATCCTTGATTATTATAGAGGACGAGGAGATCCTGACACATACCAGATTATATTAGATGATCTTACACCTCAACCATCTTTTAAGCAACTTGTTAGCCAGAATGACATAATTCCTTTTGTTCAGAACATTCAGATGGAGTCTCCGATTGTAACTTCGGAAGAAAACTGGGAAGTTTTAATCTCTAGAATTGGCGAAATCTATCTTAATGCCTTGGAACATGCAGGTTCCTCCATTGTATTGGGGGGGAAATATTTTAAGTTTCAAAAGAATAAATACTGTTTTTCTTGCTATGATAATGGCGTAGGAATTCCCGGAAATGTCAATTCTTTCTTTCGAAGTCGTGGAGAGACTGAGCGAACAGATGTGGAGGCACTGAAATGGGCAATGCAAAAAGGCAATTCTACAAAAAATTCATCTTTTGTTGTTCGTGGGATTGGGCTTGATGTGCTTCGTTCCTTTGCTGTTGCCAGTGGTGGGGTGATTCGCATCTGCTCTGGAAAAGCTTTATATGTGTTGCATAGCGAAACAAGAGAAGCGTATTATCCATTGGATCACAACTTTGATGGTACACTTTTTGAAATGGATGTATTCTCCAATACAATACCTACGCTTTAAGGAGACTGAGTATAATGATTTTAGTATCTTCGTATATTCAAACAGCATTTTCTATGGATGATGCTATGAAGTTGGTTCCTGTGATTGAAGAAGAACTTGCAAAAGAGGAAAATATCCAGCTGGATTTTTCTGATGTTAAGTTTTTTACCACGCTCTTTTTTAACAATGCAATTACTCGTTATGTACTTTCTTTGGGGCCTCAGAAATATAGGGACACTTTTAAACTGTTTAACCTTTCAGATGTTGGGATGTCCACTTATGAGCATTCCCTTGATAATGCTCTCTCTTTTTTCGAATTGTCTGATGACAAAAAACCGGAAGCGGCGCAAATTATTGCCCAAACCCTTCAAGAGAACTTGGATTGATAAGGGGAGCGGAAAATGGCTGTATTTGACATCAAAAAGGTGGATGTTTCTAAACTGGATACAAAGGAACTGTTCGTTTTAGATGCGAATGTGCTTTTTTGGCTGTATGGGGGATATTCCCCTGGGCCAGCGGACAAAGATTATGTGGTTGCACAGGAATTTTCCAATTTTATTGCAAAACTCTTACAAAATGGAAACCCGCTGGGAGCATCTGTTGGGAATGTGCAAGAGGTCCTAAATGTGATTGAACGGACGGAGTTTCGTTTATACCAACATGCTGGTGGTGCGCTACAACAAAAGAAGGCGTTTCGGGCAGACCCCACGCAGCGGAGGAATGTTCAAAAAAAGGTGCAAGCGACCTATAATGCAATATGTGGGGCATGTGAGCTTTTTGATGTGATGCTGAGGCAAACTGAATTGGGACAGTTTGTGAGTGATTATACGACTCACGCATACGAACCTATTGACTACTTTGTTGCTGCGGATGTTGTAGCAAACGGACGACTCAATTACATTACGAATGATCCAGATTTTCAAAAAGACACAAGGTTGAATGTCTACACAATGCTATAAATAGCTATTTCCTCACAATGTACATGGCCGCTCAGGCCGCCATCAAGAACCCCCGCTGAAAAAACGAAAAAGGACCGGCCTTTGGGCCGGTCCTTTTTTTGCGTCACATATTCTGTTATGTGGCTTTAACGCCTCCCAAATCCATGTTCCCAGGCTTTACTAATCTCTTTTAAATGTGGTATAATACTCCTGCTATCGTCATTTTGAAAACCACTGGAGGGACCGGCTTGGAGGAACTGAAGGAATTAAAGGAGCGCATGGAGGCTCAGCGGCCTGCGGATTGGGATAGTCTGCCCGATCTGAATCTCTATATGGATCAGGTCATCGGCTATATGCCCCGGCAACTCATTCAGTATGGGGAGGAGGAGCGGCTGACCTCCGCCATGGTGAATAACTACATTAAGGACGGCCTGCTTCCCAGGGCGGAGGGAAAGCGGTACGGCAAGGTCCACCTGGCCTACCTGACCGCCATCTGCGCGCTGAAGCAGGTGCTGAGCGTCCGGGATGCGGGGAGGCTGGCCGCCCATCATGCCGACGAGGGACCCCGGGAAATGTATGAGCGGTTTTGCGGAGAACTGGATCGGGCCCTGAAGGAGACGGCAGGCCGGTTGGAGACCGACGGAGACCGGGAAGACCTGCCCCGGCTGGCCCTGACCCTGGCCCTTCGGAGCTATGCCGACAAGCTGGCCTGCGAGCGGGTGATCGACCTTATCCGGGAAACGGAGACAGAGGGAAAGCCCAAAAAAAGCAAAAAGGAGAAATGAGCCATGAGTGAGTATGTGATCGTCACCGACTCTGCCGGGGATCTGAACCAGGAGATGGCGGACAAGGCGGGAGTGGAGGTATTGCCCCTCAGCTTTCGGATCCGGGGGGAGGCGTTGGAGGACTATCCTGACAAACGCGCCATGAGCCCCAAGGAGTTTTACCAGCTTCTTCGGGAGGGGGAGACCTCTACCACCAACGCGGTAAACATGAGCCAGTATGTGGAGCTTTTGACCCCTGTGCTGGAAGGTGGCAAGGACGTATTGATCCTGGCCTTCTCCTCGGGTCTTTCCGCCACCTGCCAGTCTGCCGTTATGGCGGCCCAGGAACTACAGGAGCAGTTTCCGGATCGGAAGATCTATGTGGTGGATACCCTCTGCGCCTCGCTGGGGCAGGGAATGCTGGTATGGTACGCGGGGATGAAAAAGCAGGAGGGTATGGACATCGACGCCCTCCGGGACTGGTGCGAGGAGAATAAAATGAAGCTGTGCCACTGGTTTACGGTGGATGATCTGATGTATCTGAAGCGGGGAGGCAGGGTCTCTGCTGCTACGGCGGTGGTGGGCACCATGCTTCAGATCAAGCCGGTACTCCATGTGGATAACGAGGGACATTTGATCAATATGGCCAAGGCCAGGGGGCGGAAAGCCTCCCTGGACGCCCTTATTCAAAAGGTGGTGGATACCGCCATCGACCCGGCGGACCAGGTCATGTTTATCAGCAACAGCGACTGCCGGGAGGACGCGGAGTACGTGGCTGACGGGATCAAGGAAAGGTGCGGGACCAAGGAGATCCAGATCAGCAGTATCGGCCCTGTCATCGGCTCCCATACGGGGCCGGGGTGCGTGGCTCTGTTCTTCTTCGGCCAGCCCAGGTGACGGCTATGAACGACTGGCTGGAGGTGACGGTGGAGACCACCGACAAGGATATGGACGCCCTTGCCGCCCGGCTTACCATGAACGGGGCAGAGGGGCTGGTGCTGGAAAACGAGACCGATTTCAAGACCTTCCTGGAGCAAAACCGCCAATACTGGGACTATGTGGACGACGCCCTTCTGGAGCGGATGCGCGGAGTAGCCCGGATCAAGTTCTACGTCCCCGACGATGAGGATGGAAAGGCTCTTATGGCCCGGGCGTTGGAGGGGATCGAAAACCCCGTATCCACCGCACCCATGAAGGAGGAGGACTGGGCCTACGGCTGGCAGAAATACTACCAGCCTATGGCTGTGGGGGAGAAGGTCTATATCGTTCCCGAGTGGGAGCGGGGAAAGAGTGTGCCTGACGGAAGAACAGCAGTCTATCTGAATCCCGGCCTTACCTTCGGGACCGGCTCCCACGCCTCCACTCAGCTTTGCCTGACGCTGCTGGAAAAATATTTGAAGTCCGGTGACGCCGTGCTGGACCTGGGCTGCGGCAGCGGGATCTTATCCATTGCCGCCATAAACCTGGGAGCGGGCCGGGCCCTGGGGGTGGACATCGATCCTAAGTCGGTGGATGTGGCCTATGAAAACGCCGCCCTGAATGGGATCGGGTCTTCCCGGTATACCGTTCGGGCGGGAAACGTTCTCTCGGACAAGGTGCTGGTGGAAGACCTGGCCGGGGAGGGACCCTACCAAATGGTCCTTGCCAATATCGTTGCCGATGTGATCATTCCCCTCTCCGCTCAGGTAGAGCGGTTCCTGCCCCCGGCGGAGGGCGTGTTTATCTGCTCGGGGATCATTGATACCAGGGCCGATGAGGTGGAAAAAGCGCTAAAAAAGAATGGACTCAGGATCCTGGAGCGTATCGAGCGGGACGGCTGGTGCGCCATGGCGGCGGAACCGGCATGAGCGGAGGAAAGGCGGAGGTGCGGCCCATCTGCCTGCCCCAAGGGCGGCGGGTGCTGGCGGTCAGCGATATCCATGGGAACCTGCCCCTTCTGAAGGGCGTTTTGGACAAGGCGGGCTTTTGTGAAAAGGACGTTCTCATTATTTTGGGGGATATCGTGGAGCGGAACGCCGGCAGCCTGGACACCCTTCGTTATGTGATGGAGCTGTGCCGGGATTATACCGTTTATCCCGTGATGGGCAACTGTGACAGCCTGAATTTAAATTTTTT
>ERZ777305.3013-NODE-3013-length-12504-cov-3.135915_pt1 | contig 12504 bp, 6 predicted proteins | sample MGYA00374965_ERZ777305 | MGnify/ENA primary metagenome ERZ777305 (study PRJEB29328, sample SAMD00013331) | mouse gut metagenome | study: EMG produced TPA metagenomics assembly of the Metagenome analysis of fecal microbiota from mouse which was promoted...
AAACGTACACATCGACGGCAATCGTGTGACCCTGTCGCTCGACTCTTCGGGCGAGTCACTGCACAAACGCGGCTACCGTGTGGCCCAGACCGAGGCCCCCATCAACGAAGTACTTGCCGCCGGCATACTGCTTAAAAGCGGCTGGCACGGCGAGTGTCCGTTGGTTGACCCGATGTGCGGCTCCGGCACATTCCTCATCGAGGCCGCCCTCATAGCGGCAAACATAAATCCCGGAGTATACCGCAAAAGCTTCGCCTTCGAGCAATGGAACGATTTTGACGAAGAGCTCTTCGAACGGCTGTACAACGATGACTCCGGAGAGCGTGAGTTTGACTACAAGATATTTGGAAGCGACATATCGCCCAAAGCCATAGCCATCGCCGAGAAAAACATCAAACAGGCGGGCGTGGGGCGTTATATCGACCTATGTATAAAGCCGCTGTCGCAATGGACCGAAGCTCCCGCCGACGGAGTGCTTGTCACCAATCCGCCATACGGCGAACGCATATCGGTGGCCGACATGGACGGCTTGTATGAAATGATAGGCAACAAGCTCAAAAACGTATTCAAAGGATACCATGCATGGATCATAGGGTATCAGGACGAGTACTTCAAGCGCATAGGCCTCGCGCCCTCGGTAAAAATGCCCATGCTCAACGGCTCGCTTGAATGTGAACTTCGTGAATACATAATATTTGAAGGCGACTACAAAAGCTTCAGAAAGAGCGGCAACTCTCTGCGTAAGGACGCACCGGAGACAAAGAGCAAAGGCAAGGCGCCGAGGCGGCTTACCGACAGCGAGTGGCGCACGGCCGCCCGTAAAAAAGGCTTCGGAGGCAAGGACGGCAACAAGGATGACCGACGCAAAGACAAACGGCGCCCTGCCGGAAAGCCGAGCCCGCTTGAAGACAAATACAAAGCTAAAAAACTCGGACGGCAGAAAAAGGAGGAGGCCCGTATGCCCAAACCGGAGACAGTCAACGAGAACCCGCTTGCAGTAAGACGCAATGAAAAAGCGCTTAAGATGATTACAGGCAAACGTCCTACGATACCTGCAATGCGCACCCGCAAAGGCTGGCGTCAGGGCGACAGTGACAATAAAGAAAAAGAATAATTTAAATAACTACAGCATAATCTTATGAACGGATACAAAGTACTACTTCTCGGCTCGGGAGGCCGTGAATCGGCATTGGCATGGAAAATGAGCCAAAGCCCCCTACTGCGCAAGTTATACATAGCACCCGGCAACGGCGGCACCACTGAATACGGCACCAATGTCAACATGTCGCCTACCGACTTCGAAGCCATCGAACAATATGTATCCGACCATAACATCGATCTTATAGTCGTAGGCAACGAAGACCCGCTGGTAAAGGGCATCTATGACTATTTTAAAGAGAAAAACATACCTGTGGTGGGCCCGAGCAAAAAGGGCGCACGCCTTGAAGGAAGCAAGGACTTCGCCAAGCGCTTTATGCAACGCCACGGTATACCCACAGCCCGCTACCGCAGCTTCACGGCCGAGACTCTCGAAGAGGGCTACCGTTTTCTTGAAGAGCTGGACGCCCCCTACGTACTGAAAGCCGACGGCCTTGCCGCCGGTAAAGGCGTACTCATACTTGACTCGCTTGAGGGAGCGAAAAAATCGCTCAAAGAGATGCTTTCGGGCATGTTCGGAGCTTCATCGGCCACGGTCGTCATTGAAGAATTCCTATCCGGCATCGAGTGCTCCGTATTTGTACTTACCGACGGCAAGGAATACCGCATACTGCCCGTGGCAAAAGACTACAAGCGCATCGGCGAAGGCGACACAGGCCTGAACACCGGAGGCATGGGCGCCGTGAGTCCCGTACCGTTTGCCGACGATACGTTCATGGAGAAAGTACGCACACGCATCATAGAACCGACCGTAAAGGGTCTTGCCGAAGAGGGCATAGAATACCGGGGCTTCATATTCCTCGGACTCATAAACGTCGACGGCGAACCTAAAGTGATAGAGTACAATGTGCGCATGGGCGACCCGGAGACCGAAGTAGTCATGCTCCGCATAGAGAGCGACCTTCTCGAACTCATGCATGACGCCGCACTCGGTCAACTCGGCGACAAACCCATGACCATCGACCCCAGAACGGCGGTAACCGTAATGATGGTATCGGGCGGATATCCCGGCCACTACGAAAAGGGCAAGCCCATAACCGGCATTGACAACGCACACGAGTGTTTCGTATTTCAGGCCGGTACAGGACGTAACGCGTCGGGCGAGCTTGTCACAACCGGAGGCCGTGTGCTCGCCGTCAGCGCTTATGGCAAGGATATAGCCTCGGCTCTCAAAAAGAGCTATGAAAATGTAGCCATTATAGATTTTGACGGTAAATACGTACGCCGCGACATAGGACAAGACCTTATAGCCCTGCAGAAAAAGAAGTGAAAGAGCAGGAACTGACCGCATTTCTACATTCCCGTTACGGTTTCCTCCTGATGCTCGCGGCATCGATGGCCGGAACCGTGACGGCTTATTTTGCAGGCGACATATCGCCGCTTACAGGCAATACGGGCTTCGGACTGCCGTCGGCCAACGAGTGGATTACCGGCCGCGGACTATCATTGGGCATAAACCTCGCTCTCAACATCGGCATAGCCGGCACAATGCTCTATATGAACCGCCGCTTCAACATCATACGCTCCGTATCGATGCTGTTTGCCGGCATATTCCTCATAATGCAGGGGGCTCTCCCGTCACTGATGGGCCAACTCTACGACGGCACCCTCATATGCTTTGTCGTTATGCTTGCCGTAATACCGTTTTTCACCACGTTTCAACGGCCCGACCGCACCCGACGCATATTTCTCACATTCTGCCTGCTAAGTTTCGGTTCTCTTACCGACTACGCTTATGCAGCCTACATACTGGCGTTTCTCATAGGCACTTTCCAGATGCAGTGCTTCACGCTACGGGGGCTTCTGGCGTCGCTCATAGGCATAATCGTGCCCTATTGGATCATGTGGGGCTTCGGAGTCATAACGCTCGACAGCTTCACCGTACCGGAATTTGTAAGCATATTCAAGGCCCTTGACACCCGCGAGATAGCTTTGATACTCGTATATACGGGTATCAACCTGTTTTTAGGCATGGGCTTCGGCATATTCAACATCATCAAGATCTACGGATACAATGCCCGCACCCGAGCATACAACGGCTTCTGGATAGTGCTGTCGCTTGTCACCGTACTGCTTGTCATTGCCGACTACTCGCATCTGGTCATATATCTGCCCATGCTGAACTGCTGCACAGCCATACAGATAGGACACTTCTTCACAATAAACAACATGCTGCGCAGCTACATAGCCATTCTGAGTGTTATAGCCGTATATGCAATGCTTTATATATGGAACATAGCCATATGAAAATAGTCATAGAAAAAAACATACCTTTCATAAAAGGTCTGCTTGAGCCATGGGCCGAGATAAGCTATCTTGCACCTGAAGAGATCAACAGGGCAAGCATGGCCGACGCAGACGCTCTCATAACCCGCACACGCACCCGCTGCGACAAAGAACTGCTCGAAGGAAGCCGGTGTCGATTCATAGCCACCGCTACCATCGGCACCGACCATATCGACCTCGATTACTGCAAGCAGGCAGGCATAACGGTAGCCAACGCACCCGGATGCAACGCGCCGGCCGTAGCTCAGTATGTATTCGCTTCCATTGCCGAAATCATGAACCGGCGGGACACGCCGGCGGCTCCTGAAGCTCTCACTCTCGGCGTGGTCGGAGTAGGCAATGTGGGCGGTATAGTGGCGCGCTGGGGCCGCACTCTCGGCATGAATGTACTGTGTTGCGACCCTCCACGTGCCGAAAACGAGGGAGCGGAAGGGTTTACCGACTTGGACACGATAGCCCGACAATGCGACGTGATCACTTTCCATACTCCGCTCACACGCTCGGGCGCCCACCCGACATTTCACATGGCCGATAAAAACTTTTTCGACAAGCTCGCAAAGAGGCCCGTTGTCATCAACAGCGCACGGGGTCCGGTTATCGATAACGAAGCGCTTATCGACGCCATTGACAGAGGGCAAGTCTCGGCAGCGGCCATAGACTGTTGGGAGGGTGAACCGCATATAAACCGACGTCTTCTTGACAAAGCGGTCATAGCGACCCCGCATATAGCGGGATACTCCCGGGAGGGCAAGGTTAGAGCCACGGCCATGGCGCTAAAGGCCCTGACCGGTTTCTTCAATCTGCCCGACATAACTCCCGAGGAAACCGTACCCGCCGGAGCGGCACGCAATGTCACACTCCCGTCAATTGCCGGAAGCTACTCACCCGCCGCCGATACGACGGCTCTGAAAACCTCGCCCGACAACTTTGAGGCTCTGCGCAATCACTACGACCTGCGCCACGAAGTACCGGAAACCACAATATAAATATATAATACAATGGCAAAAGCCGAATATATACAAGCCAACCGTGAATGGCTTGCCGCCAAATCGCAAGAACCCGGAGTAAAGCCCATAGACAAAGGCATATTTTACAAAGCCATAGCAAACGGGAAACCCGGCGCGCCAAGCCCCAACCGCAACAGCGTCATCACGGTCCACTATACAGGGCGCACAATAAACGGTAAAAAGTTTGACAGCAGCCGTGGAGGCACACCATTGGCCATGCGTCTTCGCGACCTTATACAGGGCTGGATAATCGCCCTGCAACAAATGCATGTCGGTGACCGATGGGAGGTATACATACCTGCCGAAATGGGTTACGGAAAGCTATCGCAACCCGGCATACCGGGAGGCTCCACCCTGATATTCGACATAGAGCTGCTAAGCGTAAACTGATATAATTACGGCCACCTGTCAAGTGGCCGTAATTTATTAATCATTGTCAGTCATCAAGAGCGTCCTCATCGATGGAGAAGTCATCAGGAAATTCCTCATCATCTTCAAAGAGGCTGTCGACTGACTGCTCGCTCACTTTTTTCTCCTCGGCATCACTCTTTTTCAGCTTTACTTTAGGCTGGGCTGTCTTGGCTTCGCCATCGCCGCCTTTAAGAGCCGCCATGATTTTTGCTTCAAGCTCATCGGCAAGTTCCGGATTGTCGGCAATCATACGTTTGGCGGCCACGCTGCCCTGCGCCAGCTTGGAGCCATCGTAACTGAACCAAGAACCGCTCTTGGAGATGATGCCAAGCTCCACGCCAAGGTCAAGTATCTCTCCCGGACGGGAAATGCCTTCACCGAACATTATGTCAAACTCGGCACGCTTGAAGGGGGGAGCCACCTTGTTTTTAACCACCTTGACCTTGGTACGGCGTCCGAGAACCTCTTCACCGTCCTTGATTGTGGTGGCCGAACGTATGTCGACACGTACCGAAGAATAGAACTTCAACGCATTGCCGCCGGTGGTCGTTTCAGAGGGTCCGAACATCACTCCGATCTTGTCACGCAACTGGTTGATAAATATACAGCAAGTGTTGGTGCGGGATATAGCGCCTGTCAGTTTGCGCATGGCCTGCGACATAAGACGCGCCTGAAGGCCTACGCTGCGCTCGCCCATGTCACCGTCAATCTCACTTTTCGGTGTCAACGCGGCCACAGAGTCTACGACTATTATATCGATGGCCGATGACCTTATGAGCTGCTCGGCTATCTCAAGAGCCTGTTCTCCGTTGTCGGGCTGTGCTATGAGCAGATTGTCAACGTCCACCCCGAGTTTTTCAGCGTAAAAGCGGTCAAAAGCATGCTCGGCATCGATTATAGCGGCGATACCGCCCTTTTTCTGCGCTTCCGCTATGGCATGAATGGCCAGTGTGGTTTTACCCGAAGACTCCGGACCGTAAATCTCGGTAATACGTCCGCGGGGAAATCCTCCCACTCCGAGAGCGAAATTCAATCCTATCGACCCGGTAGGTATGACCTCGATGTCCTCGACACGGTCATCGCCGAGTTTCATTATGGAGCCGCGGCCAAAATTTTTCTCGATACGCTCCATTGCCTGCGTCAAAGCGCTTAACTTCGCCGCAGCTGGATTAGCCGTATCCGCGCCTTTCTTTATCGTAGTTTTTTTAGCTTTTTCCATGATAAATAAACGTTTGTATGTATTAATATTTTTCTAATGCAAAGATAACGCCTATGCCGTGCCGAAGCGCAGCCCACCGAAGTTAAAAAACAATAAAACATTTAATACCACGAAAGGCACAATAAAAAAGGCCTGTCAAACGGGGTTTGCAGCCGGCCCACTATACCGCGGGGTTAGCGGATGATACAACAAAATACAGGCATGGCAAAAAGCCATGCCTGTATTTTATGTCGGGGTGAGAAGACTCGAACTTCCGACCTCCACGTCCCGAACGTGGCGCGCTGCCAACTGTGCTACACCCCGAGGCCGATAATTCGACCGCAAAGATAAGACTTTTTTGTCAATCGACAATCAGATTCACAATAAATTTATCTAAATATCTCTTCGGGGGTAAACCGCCGTGTAGTCAATACCACTACTTTGTCAGGCGACAAAATGGTCTCTACCACGGGTTTGTCATAAAAATAACGGTTGTTGTCGGAGCTCCACCGCAGACACTCGTCAGGCGTAGGGAAGTGCATAAACAATCTATGTTCGCCGCTCTTGTTGCTTATCGTATCGATATTCTCTGGCTCGACAAATACGGCAGACTTCCTCATAAGGAAAGGCAACAGCTCCTGCGACACGGGAGGAGCAGGCAAAAAGGCGTAATTTTCCGTACCGGAAAGATAGTGATACATCATAAACTTACGGGTGCCGGTAGAGAGTATCTTGTCAACACGTTCTTTAAGATGACTTTTTACGTCTTGCAAACCTTCGTCGGAAAGCTCAAAATAAGAAAACTCCTCATAAAGATGCATGCCCTCTATAAGACTCGTACAATTTTCAGTAAAATACCGGTCAAGCACGTTATTGTCTATTATGGAGATGAACGGGTCGCGTTTTACCGGCTCCATAGTACCGAGTTTACCGCACTCCTCTTCATACCACACCCTGAGATTGCCCACATAAGCCGACAACCTGTCATAGACGTTCTTCAGATAATTGGACACCATAGACAGTCGGTCGATGACCATGCCCTGCACATGCAGACGCAAGTCTATGTCGCGGAGTTCGGTCTCTTTGACTCCGCGGCGCTCGGCAACTTCAGCCACACTCTCATTGCGCTTACGCTTCAGTATCTTCATCCACAGCGTGCGGTATATCCACAATCCGGTAGCTAAAGCACCGCTTACCGCACCGCCGATAAATGTCCACTTCTCAAGATAGCCGTGATAGAGCAGATAGCCCCATACGCTAAAGAGCACGACGGCGACGATTGACAGCCACAAAGCGGTTTTTAGCGACCACACACGATAATCGGCAATCTTCTTGTTGCCCTCGTTGTAACGGCGCTCCTCCTCTTTCTTAAGGTCGGCAATCTCACCCTGCAACCTGCACTTCGAACTGTCGGAAATGGCTTTACGTCCATTGGGATTCGAGAACCGGTTTACAAGTATCTCATACTCCATGCGTAGTTTTGCGTATTCATCCTGCATCTTGTGCAGTTCCTTGCTCTCGCCCTCTATAATTATGCCTAAAAGGGCCTCCTGAATACGGTTGTCGGTAGTATTGAAGTGTACTACATCGGTCTCTATCACGCGTCCCGAAGCATCGACTCCGTCAACCTTTATGCACGTGATGATCACCGCATTTCTGAAGTATTTCTCGGCATAATCATACGGAATATAGCAATAACCGAAGTCGCCGAACCGCTCTCCCCATGAATTTCTGACGACAAACACCCGCTCTTCGTCGGAAAATCCGGCTACTACCATGGCGTGATATGATTCCTTGTCAGAGAGTTCGGCTTCAGACGGGAAACCGACAAAGCCGGCGTTGCCTCCGGCAAACGAGTCAACAGGATATCCGTCGGCTATAGCCGATTTTATATCGCCTATGCAGCAATTCACGTTTTTAGCCTCCGTCACCTTGCGTTTGGCGGCGTCAGCCACTGCCTCGGCCGACGGGGGAGTCGTAAAGTCCTCGGCACGATAAGGATGCTTGGCTTCGTCACATACGCCGCGCTCCATCATGCCGCGTATCGACTGATAGAAACTGCTGCCTACATCCTCCGATGTCTTACCTTCATAGTCGCGTGCGTTATAATATACAAACGCCTCGCTGAGATCGGGATTGGACGCCAGCGGCAGCGACCGTCTGATGACATACTCCACCATTGATGTAAGAGCAAACGCGCCGCAAGAGCCTTGTGCGCCCTGATCCTTTATGTCGGTGAAGCCCGCACGCAGGTCTATGCTGCGCTCCTTTACAGGATGAGGTTCGTATGTATGCTGAAGAGGTGTCTCGTCCTGTGTTATCGAATCAAGGCGGTATACGGTGCCCTCAAATGTAAACCCGTTCTCGGTAAGTCGCTTCTGTACCTGAGGCAACTGCTTGAGCAGAGCGCGTTTCTGTTCACGCTCCTCGGTTTTGCGTCGCAGAAACTGGGTGGAATTTCTTATTTTCGTCCTAAGGCGCTTTATAGCCTCAAGCGGGTTGTGCACATATTCGGAGAAGTTACCGTTTTTATTGCCCTCCTCGACGAACATGCCTATGCTCTCGATCCACAGGTCGTCGATTGACATCTGGGTGTCACTGATAGCGGCATCCTTAAAAAGCGGATTGTCAGTGCCGAGAATCATGGCAAGCACAGCCTCCTTCTCGGGGAGCGAAAGTCCATCGTCACTGATGAATCCCGTGAGGTCGCGCTCCATTTCGTCAAAGAGGCTGTCGAGCTCGGGGGTGACCTTGGCTATGACACTGTTGCGGTTGTAGTCACGTGTCAGCAACGGAGCCACGTGAAGGCGGTAGAATTCGCTAATGCGTTCTTTCAGTTTGACAAGCACCTCCTGCGACACGACATTGGCTACATTCACGCTCACCTCGCGGCAGTCCACACGCTCGTTGGCAAGTATCTCGACAAACGCCCTGCTGTGCAGATAGTCGACAAAATAATCCTTGTCAAAATTCATCACCGCAAGTCCCATGGCATCTACAGGCCGTGATGTGTCGATGCGGCTCATCGACGGCACCGTCTCTTCATACTTCTCGATACGCAACAGACCGTATTCACCGATCAGCCTTATCCATGAGTCGAAGTCAAAGTTCACGGCAAGCCCTTCGTCGTTTACATTCTGGACCACACGCAGTATGTCGACCGACTTGTTCTCACGTAGCGGCACGAGGCGGCGCAATCCGTCGGCTGTCCGCGAGCGCAATACGCCACAATCATCGACCGGCCCGGAAGTATCGAATATACGCGCAAGATCACCGGCCACGCCTATTATCTCGACATGGTACTTCTTGCCGCAACCGCGTACCGCATCCACGATATCGATGACGCGGCTTACCGACTTTTCATCATAAAGCCGGCAATATACGGTAAGAGCAAGCAGTCCGGTACCGGGATTGTTGATAGTGACCTTCTCGGTATAGAGCCGCGAGAAGAAGCGGGTATTTTCAGCGGTGTCGGCTTTGTCATCGACCGTTACCGGATAAAAGTACGGCGCTACCGACGGCTCGCCGTGCCGGGCAATGTATTCGGCGAGATGCCGGGCGGAGTCCTGAAGCTCCGCCCCGACAAACAGATGCGCGCTATGTGTCATTAAAGTTCTTTCTTGACAAAGTTTATTTCACGGCGTATGAGATCGGCTATGCTTCTGTTCTCACGCTTTTTAAGCTCCTCGGTAGTCATGTTGACTTGGGCGAAGTCAGTAAGATAGTTCTCTTTGGCGGCATCGATAGTCTGCTGCACGGCAGCCGTGCCTTTTACGCGTTCGAGTTCCTCAAGATATCGGGTGAAGGCCTCCTCTATCGACGGCTTCAGGCGCTGAAATTTCGTAAACGCTTCGTCGCGGTAAGGCTCAAGCTCGCTCCAATAGTCGTCAAGAGCGTCACCGTTCTCCTCATCCTTGTAGAAGTACCTGCCCTCGTCATTTTTGATAAGGCCGAATATCAAGCCCTTGACCCATAGCTCGAGAGTGTTGTCGATACGCTCCTTGGGATCAAGCGAATAGTCATCGCGCACCATACGGCGGCGTATATTCTCATCGAAATGGCAGCTGTAGGAGGTCATGCCGGAGTTCCACTCGTTGTACTCGCGGCGGTAATCGTTGACCGACGATATGGCATACGGAGGGAATACTCCGTACTGACGGAATATGACAATACGGTCGGTACCGCCTATCGAAGCATAATTGCAGTCGACATTGCCGTCAATGATAGTCTTGAAGTCGATGGGGCCTTCACGCAGATAAGTATGCTCTTTGTCGGGCACACCGATGAAGTAGTAGTCGGGAATGGCCCGGTGCATGCGGCCCTTGAAATCAAGATTGATCAACGGACTCGACTGCTCGAGAGCAAACCGGTATTTGCGATAAAGCTCATCTTCGGGTAGCTCGCGCAACGCGCCTTCGATGTCACGATTACGCCACTGTACGGCTCCGTGAAGCTGCGAGGCAAACCGGTGCAGACACTCGGCAAGCTCCGACTGCGGGCGGCCCGGTATATCGAGCAACTTATCGGTCCACGGAACGGAGGCAATGAACTGTGCCGGATCTATCTCCCCGTCATCGACTACCACACGGTTGACATAAGGCAGCGTAAGGTCAATCTGGAATATCTGCGTACGGCGCCGTATACCGTCCTGAAGCACGGTGAGCTCGGCGCTGTCTATACGGTGTATGTTTTCAAACACCGACTTGATGGTATCGATCTTCGAGTCGGCGCTCTTCAACAGATTGAGCATCCATGTATAGAACGATATGGCAGCCTCGCGACGCTCTATCTCACGCTCGTTGATCACTACGTTGTTTACGTGCTCCACCACGTCGTCCTTAGCCTCCTGCTTGGCGCCCTTGCGGGTGAATATCTTGCCTATAATCTCGAGCAGGTCCTTAATCGACACTTCAAGCGCGCTCTCGGCCGCCCCTTGGTTATGACGGAAAGCCTTAAGCTCCTGCTGCATCTCGCCCATACATATTTCCACCTGTCCGCGTATGGCGGCTATGACCTGCTTTGCAAGTCCGATGCCACACTCCTGATTGATGGTGTCGACCATAAGCTTGTGGAATTCGCGCTCCACCCTGTCGGTCAGCTCGCCAAGCCTGTTGGGGACATGCGATGACGGCAGGGCCACACGGCTACGGTAATCGGCTATCTGCGGACGCGGGTCAGACGGGTCGTCAAGCTCATTCATAGGATATTCGGGTTTCTGAGGCAACATGAAGTCGATGATGTCGTCGCGTCCGTTGTTTTCGCGTATACGTACCTCGGGGCTGTCTATCCAAGCGTTTGCCACAATCTCGGAGTCGCCGCACGAATTGAGCAGACGCTCAATTATACGGCGCGACGCCTTCAGTTCATATATGCGGCTGAGGTCGCCCGACCTGAATATCATCTCGCTCATGCCGAGAGCCGATGCCCACGCTTTCTTGTCCTCGATGTCGTAAGTACACGATATCATGTCCTTCTCCGCGTTGTCGGCTACGCTCGACGCACTGCCCGACAGCTCGCCGGCTCCGGTGACAAGGCTTCGGCTAATCATCTCGGCTATGTCATCGACATGGTCATAGCTCGTATTGTTGAAGTTTTTGTTTCCGGCAAAATATACGGCGTTGAACGGTTTGCCGTCGACCTCAACCGTCTCGCGCACGTAGTCAAACGTAAACTTGTCGCCTATGCCGAGGTGCATCAGGTAGTCGCAGTCGCACAATGCGCCGAAGCCGTTAGGCTTAAGGCGGTCTTTGTTATAGGTAAGCTGCGCGTCAAACACGTCTGGCAGCACGGCATAGCCGATCAGCTTCCCGGCCGACTTCTTGTTGGTCTGCTGGATGGCCTTCAGCAGGTATGCCATGTCGATAAACGTACCGCATCCTGTGCCGCCGGCTATCGAGAACACCATGCTTATCTCCACGGCGTTGTCAAGAAGTGTATATTTGGCGTTCTGGGCTATGCGTATGTTTGTTATGGCGTTGAGAGCCTGTTTCACTCGTGCTTCTACATCAGGATAATTTATGCCGAATGCAAAGCGCCCGTTTGTGCGCACCATACCCGCTCCGGCTGTCATCGAAGTCAGGGCCGCCACATTATTGTCATGTATCCAGCTGAAACGGTCGCGGTAATTGAGATATATGCCGCTCGGGTCGGTAACCTGTATTTTTACCTGCTCGTTGGGAGCGAGAGTGACTTCGCCGTATTTGGAAGGGAGCGATTTGGTGTATGCGTTACCGTCGGTGTCTATGCCGAGGAAGCCTATCATAGGAGGCACTTCTCCATATGTGTCAATCAACATTCGTTTGGTATGAAGAAGGGTTGTAAGTCCCGTACCACCAAGCCCGACAAACAGGCATCTTTTGATTTTGGTTGCCATGATATTATATGTATTAACACTACTGTCCACTAAAAAATGGACGGGGTTAAAAATTAAATAAATTCGGTTCA
>ERZ777305.3016-NODE-3016-length-12485-cov-3.886404_pt1 | contig 12485 bp, 14 predicted proteins | sample MGYA00374965_ERZ777305 | MGnify/ENA primary metagenome ERZ777305 (study PRJEB29328, sample SAMD00013331) | mouse gut metagenome | study: EMG produced TPA metagenomics assembly of the Metagenome analysis of fecal microbiota from mouse which was promoted...
TGTATTTTCACTTTGATATAAAATTAAATCTTTTAGTTTGTCTATTTGCATTTACCAAAATCCTCCTTTATTTTTCATTTTTTTATTTTACAATCATTATATAATGGACAATCAACACACTTCTTTTTATTACAGAATTCATTACCAATATTCCATAAATATTTATCTATCAAATTAGCATCTATTCCTAATTTTTCACCACTTTCTATATACATACTAGATAATTCGTCTATTTGCCTATTATTTAATTTCCTACTATCAATAATGTTATTTAAATAACTAATCTCAATGTCGTGTCCATCTAAATGCCTCTTTAGTTTGATCTATTCTACTAATGACTCCATTTGTTAAAAAACTAATTCCACCCTTGCCACTTCTTAAATCATTTTGTCCAGATATTTTATCCATAACTTTGCTCAAATCAGTTGAAATTATTTCATTAACATTTATCTGGTACAGGAAAAGCAGGACTTGTTCCCCAACTTTCATATCCATTTTTATCTTTAATCACTGCAATACTGATAATAACCCATTTACCTAATAAATTCGTTATTCCAGATTCTACGCCTAAAAAATATTCAGCACCTATTTCCTGATTTTTAGCATATTCTATTAAATGATTTACACGATTTCTAGCACCCTCATAAATCTCATTGTTTACCGGTTCTTCTCCAACATCAGATGAAACAGACACTCCTTCTATCTCAAAATTATCAAAATAATTTTTGAATGCCAATTGCGCTCATTCAATTTTTCCTGGATTTTTTGTTCCTATTAAAATTTTCATTTACTTTATCTCCCGAAAACCATTTCTGCTCCATAACCATAACGGCGTATGAATATCAATTGGTTTATACTTTGTTCCTTTGAATAATTCATTCCATCTATCAATAACGATTAATTGCACATCACTTCTATTTAATTCCTCATCTGTAATTAAGCCCAATTTATGTGTTGCTTTTATTACATGTGTATCAGGGGCAACTGTAAGATTTTCTATATTTTTATAATCCCTATCTGTATATTGATAAATTACATATAACCAATAATTACATATCTTAGTTCCTGATAAATATGGGAATTTTTTCTTGTTCTGTTTTTGAATGAATTCTCTAATTTTATCCACGTCATTATCGAATGAATCAAATAGATTTCTGATATCTCCATCATATAATTCTACCAAAGTATTACATAATGACAACCATATTTCCGTTTGCTTTTGACGCTGTAATGCTACTTTATATTTTGTAAGAGCATATTGTATCTCTTCAAATGTTTTTTCTAAACATATTTTAGGATAAAAGACAAATTTAGTTTCTTCATCGTTGTATGTTTTTAATGCACTTTCCCAAAGGGTATAAGAATTTCTTTGATAATTTAAAGCCATAGGTAAGGTAAAATAAAGATAATTTTCATTTGATGATTTTTCAAGATGAGGATTAGCATCTTCAGGCATTATTTCCCCACCAAGTTCACCATTTTGATACATAATGATTAATTTAGCTACATTCCTTAAAATTTCACTCTTACGCATCTTATTACCTACCCTCCATATATTTTATATTGAATAATTGCTATCTGCCAGATATTGCAAGGCTTCTCTTTTTGTTAGAGTCAATGCTTTCATTTTCTGTTCTTCTGTAATATTAACGGAAGCTGCACCTAGATGTCCACCTCCACCATGCATCATTGCAATCTCATTTACATCAAATCCTTCTTCAATCGAGCGATATGATTTTTGCCCAAATTCACCCTTGTTCATGGCAACAATTATATAATATTGAATTGCCTCAGGATTATTATTTTGTCTCATATATTCTGCTAACTCATTGCGATATTCGTAATCAGCGAAAACAGCGCCATATTTATTGCCTTTTTCATCCAAAAAGTATTCTGATGTAGATATAATAGACTTTAAAGTTTGGACATATTCATCCTTTTTATTCTTTATCAATACGATTTCGTCTTCGTCAAATTCAAATGATTCAAAATGTCCCACTAATTTTTCATAAATTTTAGAGATATAGCTTTCCTTACCTATAGCATTCAATAAAATAGCTAAATCATGTGCCTTTTCACCCAATATGCTAGAATTTTTCCATTCCCAAGTATCTTCAAGCCTCGTTAATTCCACAAACTCTTCTATGGCTTTATTTGTTTGAATGAAGTTATTTTCCACTAAGTATTGATAAAATAAATCTGTCCCACATCTTTTTCCGATTTCATCATTTTCTACTATTTTTGTAAAATTATACTGATTTATACCATCCTCAATTGCCCTTTTATGATGATCAAATATTTGTACTTTCTTTCTCATTGATGATTCAGCAACCATTGTTAAAGATGGATTATATAAGGCCAAATCTGTTATGTAAATATGAGCATATTTATCTAATTGATTTGATTCCAAATAATTCCTAAAAGTAAGTTCTAAAGTTTCGACATTAGGCACTAATACATAATCTACTTTGCTAAAAGCGAGTTTCCCCAATATAATAGAACCAAGACCATCTATATCGCTTTCATGGCTAAATATAATATTCAATTCTTCCATATCAACACTCTTTTCTTCCATTATTATAGCATAAATACATTGGATATTCTATCGCTCCACTTATTTTATATCTTGTAAGCAAAGAAAAAGAGAAAATTAATTCTCTTTTAAAATAAATTTATCCTCTTTTTACTACTATAAATCCTAATCCCATAATCACTACAGTTGCTGTTACCACGATCGGAATAACAAATGGATTCTTTTTTGGTTCTTTTTCCAATTGTTCTTCACCATGACTTGGTTTTTCATCCTCTTTGTTATTATTCGGTTGCTCTTTCTCGTCTGGTTTTGGCTCCTCTATATTATCTGGATTTTCTATTTCATCTGGTTGTTCTGTAGAAGGTTGTTCCTCGTCAATGGCAGGATTTGTTGATTGATTGTTACCTGTCGTTGGTCGATTTGGTGCTATAGGCGTAGGATCTGGCTTTACAGGTTCATCCGGAATCACAGGTTGCTTATTTTCATCATCTGGTGTTGGATTTTCTGATTCATTTGGCTTATCTGGTTGTTCTGGTTCAACTGGTTTTTCTGGTTGTTCTGGTTCAATTGGCTCTTCTGGTTTCACTGGTTTATCCTCTTGCAGCCAATCGATGGTTGCAGTTACCTTTCCGATATTCCCTGCTTTATCCTTAAAAGTTAGTTCATATGTTCCATTTTTATCAAACTCATATATACCTGTTCCATTTTCAAAAATGATTTCCTCACTTGGATTTATGATACTTACGATAGCTTTTTTCGTATTTGTCTTATCATACTTTAACTGAGCTATTGGCACTTCCCTATCAATCCAATTAATAGTCGCTGTTGCTGTACCTTTATTTCCTGCCTCATCCATAAATTCAAAAGTAAATGTACCATTATCTGTAAATGTATAGGTATCTTTTCCATCATTATTTGTAATGGTTACTTCCTCGTTTGGCTTTAAAGTTACTATAATATTTCGATTTGTCCATTCTGTCGTACTATATTCAAATTCAGCAACTGGAGCTTCTTTGTCAATCCAATCCACAGTTACAGGAATAATCCCAATATTCCCATCTTTATCCTTATATTGGAATTCAAATGTTTCACTTTGTGTAAATATATATTCACTTTGAGCATTGTTGTTAAATATTTGGTAACCATTCTCAAGTTTTAATTCAACTTTTACATCTTGATTTGTGAATTCCTTTGTAGAATATTGAATTTCATATTTTGGTAGCCGTGCAATCCAATTTACAGATACGGTTGCTACACCAGCATTTCCTGCTTTATCCATAAATTCAAAAGTAAATATACCATTTTGTGTAAATGTATAGGTATCCTTACCATTGTTGTTTGTAATAATGACATCTTCACTTGGTTTTAAAGTAGCAATTACTTCCTTATCCGTTAAATGCGTTGTACTAAATTCAAATTCAGCAGTAGGCGCTTCAGTATCAATCCAATCGACAGCAATTGTCTTCGTACCGATATTGCCTAACTCATCTTTAAACTTTAACTCAATACTATCATTTTCTAAGAAAGTAATAGTTTGACTTCCATCCACTGGATTTTCTGTCAATTCCACATCATCGGATAAAATCGTGATATTGTCTTTATCGAATGAGATAGTTGCAACTACATTTTCATTGGTTAACTTAGTTGTACTGAAAACTACTTCCGCTTTAGGAGGTGTTTTATCAATCCAATCAACAACGGCTGTTGCACTACCTTGTTTTCCATTTTCATCGACAAATTCAAAGGTAAATGAACCGTTTTTTTCAAATGTGTAAGTTTTCTTTCCTCCATTATTGGTTACTGTAATAGGTCTATTTTCGTTATATAACTGTGCTACTACATTTTGACCTGTTTTCTTTACAATATTATAGCTTACCTCAGCAAGTGGTACTTCACTTACCGATGGGTTTTCATATAGGTTTAAAACTGCCACTGAAACAAAAGATGTTAATGAATCCGCATTATTAATTGCAGTAAACCTGATTCTTACATATTTAGCCAATTTTGGTTCGGCAAACGTTATTTTTTTTGCACTACCATTGTCCGCGAGATTGGTTGCCGTTGCAGCTGTCGTCCAATTGGTTCCATCCATACTAGTCTCTACTACTAGAGCTCTTGCTTTTCCAGTTGGATATCCACCATAAGATGTTACCGCATTGGCAAAAGGAACATAATCTAATTCGGATACATACTTGGCCTCATCCAATTCCAACGTAACATAGGCAGGTATAAAGTCAGCACCAAGTGAAGATTCTTTACTATACCATGCGGTATTGATATTCCCATCCAATATATAATTTACGTTATTTTTTCCTCCGCTAGAAACACTTTGTACATGAATTTTAGCTCTTGGAATAAATCGATTGGTTAAGGAAGAAGCATTTGTCGTAAATGTATAATGCACAGGGGCGGTCGTTGTATAAACACCTGTTGCAATCATCCTAACATAAACCACAACATCTCCTTGGAAGAGTGGAGTTGCATCCGAAAATGCTTGCCATTCTCCTTTTGGATTCAATGACCATTCCATTTTATTTGTGGTTCCATTAAAGTGGTTTTCAAAATCATCAATTGATACAACACCTGAAGGGAAAACACCATTTTTAATATCTATTGTATAAATATTTTCTTCTGTTACAGGTAACCCCGTAATATGAATTTTAATATCATTTTCTGCTGTAATGCTTTCTATTTCTTCTTTCTTCAGTTGAACAAAATGTTCATAACAAGGTGTCCATGTATTGCCACCATCTAAACTATAAGTCCAACTCACTTGGGCACTTTGTAACTGTTTGGATAAAACAATTTTTCCCGCATTTGCCCCATCAAATGAGAAAGTAGCAATTCGATTATCGACAACACCTAAAATGGCATTGGCGATAACAGGAACCTCTTTATGATAGATGGTATTACTACTAGTTGCTTTGGTAGCCTTTCTTAACGTTTCATCTTGTAATGTCATCAATTTACTACGGTATGCAGGTGATGTAATTTTAGAACCAATTCTCCTTGTCAAATCATACATTGGTAAAGGATAATAAGTATAGGTATCCGCAATTTCTTTTGCTAGTCCATATAATTGTTCTTCTGTTTTTGTACTATCTGTAATATATAAATCAACTAAGCCAATCCATGCATCTAAATTGATGATTTCTTCATTTAAAGCATCACGGTAAATTTGTGCTAATTTTTGTCTATCATTTTTATAAACATTTTCTAATAATAAAATTAGTTCTGCTTTTTCATATTTGTCGTATTCATTTTGAGCATCTTGTGAAAGTAATAAATAAGAACCCGGCTTAATCGTACCATTATTTGTTGCATATTTACTTCCCCATCCGTTGATACCACCACCAGTTGTATTTGCCCATCCTGTTGTAACAGCACTATTCGCTAGTTGCCAAGCATATTTTCCACCACCATAGTTATATAAATATACATAAGCAGCATGCCCTGGTTGTCCTACGACACGGGCTGGATATCCCCAAACACCATATAAATTGGCAGCCGTTTTAGATAATCCTCCACATACAGCACCTTCTTCAAATACAATCCATAATTTTGGCTTACCTGCTTGGTAAGTAATGTTGTATTTGGATAAATTGTATTTTTGATCCCATTTATCATAATTTTCTTTCGAATAATATTGTGGTCTATAGTAACCATAATTTAACGTATAATTGATATATTTATAAGGGTTAAAACGCTCTGCAGTTGTTTGAAATTTACAGGAATAATCTCGTAACCATAATATTTCCTCATCATCGATATTCGTTATCATAACCCCACGCATTTCATCTATGGTATAGTTTTCAAACATTGCATTAGAAGCCAACTGTTTATTTAAATGCATTTGTTTATAAATATCATAACGAACAACGGCATTGGATAACTGATTTCCACCAATCCAAAGTCCTACATTGGTTGAATGGGTTAAAGATAACGATAACATCATTCTTAAATATAAATCTTTATATTTTGTTCCATATTCTGTTACATTTTCATTGGATAAATCTGTTTTATATGTATGATATAAATCACTGAGTACTTGTAAAGCTCTCAAATATGTTCCATTTGGTTTTCCGCCGATTGTCCAAAGACGAAGTGCCTCTTCATTATTTAAAAACCATTCTAAGGTTTCTTTATTTTTAGGATTTTCTTCTAAAAAAACACGCAGTTGATATTGCCCAACTCTATAAATAAAGTTTCTTTGTAATAATAAGAGTTTTAAATCATCGCTGATGGCACCAGAAGTATAACGAGATTTAATGATTGTATCAAACTCTTCTACAGTTGTCATGACAGAATCACTATAACCCTCTTTGACTAATTTGGCATCTCCCCATACGGCATGATCATTCGCATTGGAACCATTATCGTGTGCATATAGTCTAATATAATTTGCATCGCGAATATCTATTTTCGCATATATGGCACTATTCGCACTTTTAAGGGCAACTGGGTTTTCTTCTGTACGTAAATCCCATGTTTTACCATCTTTGGATGTATAAATGTAAAATTTAACACCATTTCCATTGTTTCCTGAAGTCCCATTTACACCATAATAAACAGTAAAGTATGCATAATCTTTATACTGACTAATGTCATATTCCATGGTTGAGGTAGCATGTGCCCAAATTCCTTTTTTGACATTCACTGATGTTCCTTCAATATTCATGACAAAAGCTGCATTGTCTTGTGTTTTATCAAGAGCAACATTTCCCCAACCTACCTGTGCTTTGCTGTAAGGAATATCAGATAAATAAAGAACTTGACCTTCCTCATTATTAGAATAAATAAGAACCTTATCTAATGTTTGGGCAGAACTATATTCTGGACAAACCGCAAAAATTGTGATTGCAAGCAAGAAAGCTGCACAACTGTTTAATATATAATCTTTTAATTGAAAAAATTTCGCCATACAATTCCCTCCAATTGATTACACTTTTATTATACTAAAAAAGTGCTTTTTAGAGTATCAAAAATAACTATTTTGTGAAAATTTTGACGAAATTTGACAAATCACTTTATTAAAAGAAAAAAAGATTTCTATGTGAAATCCTTAATCAATTACAATCAATTCATACTCTTTTGTACCAACACCAAGTTTTTCGGCACAATCAATGGTATGTATTCCATTTCTAGATTCAATGCGTTCAATCAAATGGTCTTTTCCATGGTCGTTTGATTGATAAACCAAATCAATACAAGCTTGGTCTAAGGCAACTGGATCTAATGAAGATAAAATACCAATATCTTGCATACATGGGTCTTCAGCCTCCGCACAACAATCACAATCAACAGACATATTACACATGACATTGATATAAGCAATATTTCCTTTGAAATAATCAATAATGGATTTGGAAGCATCCGCCATTGATTCTAGAAATTGGTCATGGTCAGATGTCCATATCTTTTCAACATCTCCAGCTCCATGAATATAAGCTTTTCCATATGATGAAGCACAACCAATCGATAGTTGTTTTAAGGCTCCGCCATAGCCACCCATCGGATGTCCTTTAAAATGAGATAATACCAACATAGAATCATAATTTTGGATATTTTTTCCTACATAATTTTTTTGAATCACTTTGCCATTTGGAATATCAAGCTCTAGATCTGGTCCAGCAGCGTCCATAATATCTACATCAAAATAGGCATTCCAACCATGATTTTCCATTAGTTTTTGATGTTTTTCAGTCGTATTGCGTTCCCCATCATAAGCAGTATTACACTCTACTACAGTTCCATTTACATAGGAAATCATTGGCCTCATAAATTCTGGATGTAGATAATTTTGATTGCCCTCTTCTCCAGAATGCACTTTAACAGCTACTTTCTTAGGAAGTTCAACTCCTAATTTTTGATACATCTCTACTACTTTTTCTGGTGTAATTGTTTTTGTAAAATATACTTTTGCTTTTTCCATTATATCTATCCTTTCTTTCTCTTCATTATTACTATAATATACAATTTAATTTGTTACAATCTTATCCTTAATTGTAAATACAAAATTTTTATTTAAATATGCTGCAGTTTTCTTTGGAATCGTGATACATTTTTTCCATTCCATTATGATATCTAAATCTAAAGTACCATCCACTATATAAGTAACAATAAGTTCATTTGGATTGATTTTTATGTCCTCTTTTTTTATTTTTTGAAATTCTAAATTTAATGTATCTTGAATACTGGAGTTTATTGTTCTATGATAAGTAACATCTAATTTATCTGCCAAAACAAAGGCTAATCCAATGGAAGATTTGATATTTTCTCCTTTTGAATGGTCGTAAATTGCATCTTCTAAAAGAAGGAATTCTTGTTCTGTTATATCCGTTTCCTTTAAAAAAGAACGAAATATTTCACTACTTTTTAATGCATGGTCTATCAGGTCCACTTTCACTTAATCCAATATCATGTAATAAAGCAACACACATACCAAGTGTAATGATTCTATCTGATTCATGTAATTGTGTTAATCTCTGCTTTACATACATAGATACTCTTTTTGCATGACCAATTCCGTGTTCCCAATCCCATTTTCCATTGGTTATATATCTTGTATTGTCAATTGTATCCATTATTTTTAAATAATTTTGATTGTTTAATATTATTTCATATATATATTTTCCTCTTACTATTTCAAAATTTCCGTGGCCTTCGCATTTAAATCCAAATCCGCTCTTCTACCTAGTTTATAGGCAAAATAGCCAGCCGCACCTATCATAGCTGCATTATCAGTACAATATTTCATTTGTGGTACTGTTAATTCAATATTGTTTTCCAAACATAGTTCTTGAAACCGATTGCGCAATATTTTATTGGCAGATACGCCACCTGCAATCAGCAAATGTTTTACTTGGTATTCTTTCACAGCACGCATTGTTTTTTTGGTTAAGACTTCAATGGCACGATTTTGGAATGAGGTTGCTAAATCGGCAGTACGAATTTCATTTCCTCTTTGCTCTTCATTATGCACTAAATTAATCACTGCACTCTTTAAACCACTGAAACTAAAATTGTAACTATTATCATCTAATGGTATTGGTAAATGATAGGTATCTTTGCCTTCTAAGGAAAGTTTATCTATCATAGGTCCCCCAGGATAAGGTAATCCTAAAACACGTGCTACTTTATCGTAGGCTTCTCCAACCGCATCATCCAATGTTCCACCAATTTTCTCGAAAGAATAATCTTCTTTCATATAAATTAACTCTGTATGACCGCCACTTACAACAAGTGCGATTAAAGGAAATTCCATTGGTTTCACTAAATTATTCGCGTATATATGCCCTGCAATATGATGAACAGGAACAAGTGGTTTATTGTAAATATAGGCTAATGTTTTAGCAGCCTGTACACCAATCAACAAAGAGCCAATCAGTCCTGGTCCATACGTAACCGCAATCGCATCCATATCTTCCATTGCCATTTCTGCCTTATTGAAAACTTCTTCTAACACCATTGTAATATTTTCAATATGATGACGGCTAGCAATCTCAGGAACAACACCACCATATAAAGCATGTATGTCCATCTGTGATAACACAACTGTAGCGATTTCAACACTTCCATTTTTAATAATAGATGCACTTGTTTCATCACAGCTAGATTCAATCGCAAATATATAAGTATCTTTCATTTTTTCACCACTTTCACCATTAAGGAACCATCGTTACCTTGATAATATTTATCTCTTTTGGCAACCACTTGATAGCCTAGTTTTTGGTATAACGAAATTGCGGGTGTGTTATTACATTCTACTTCTAACGAAATATTGCGCACCCTTTTTTCTTCCGCAATCTGTTCTAAGGATAGAAGCAAAGCTGTCCCAATTCCTTGATTTCTGTATGCTGCATCTACTAAAATATAATTGAGTTCTATTCTATCATATATTAAACTATAAGATAGAATTCCCTTTAAACAATTATCTTCATATTTTAAATAATGAACAAATGGATCATTTTCCACTACACTTCCAAAATCTTTGTAAATGATTGTTTTTATGTATTCTATTTCAGAACTACTAACAACTTGAATCACGTTTTTCTTCTGCCTCTGTTTTCTTTAAATAATTTGGATTCAAACTGTGTGGATTGCAAGGTAAATCATTTTTATGTTTTTCTATGATTTGTGGAATATTATATTTAGGGATCGTTGTTTCAAATTCAAAGGAATCATCACTAATCATTACGGCATCCTGATCGATTTGTGAAAGAACAAAATCTAATGCTGTATAGGTATCTTCTATAACGACATTTAAGTTTTTATCATATATTCCAGCATATACATAGCCACGTCTTGCATCAATCATGGATAATTTATTTTTTTCATCTATATCAGTTGAAGCCATTAATTCTAATTCAGAAATAGGAATAATCTCCTTTTTTAATGCCCATGCGATTGTCTTTGCGACTGCAACACCAATACGTACTCCAGTAAAAGAGCCAGGACCATTTACTACATATATTCTATTGATATCAGCTAATGATAAATCCACATTCTCAAATGCTCTTTTAATTGCTGGTAAAAGTTTTTCTGATAATTGATTATTATTTTCCTCAATTGAAAAATAAAGTTCATCTGTATCTTTGTAAATACCAACTATCATATTATGAGATGCGGTATCTAAAAAAAGAGAAATCATAATACCGCCTCACATAAATCTTCATATTGTTTTCCGTATGGAGTTAGTATTAAGACTCTCTTATTTTCATCAACAATCTTAAATTTAATATGCAATCTTTCTTTTGGCAAAATATCCTTTATCGTATCTGCCCATTCAATTACAACAACTCCACCTTTGGTAAAGTATTCTTCAATGCCGATACCATCTGTATTCCCATCTAAGCGGTAAACATCCATATGGTATAATGGTAATTCCCCATCATATTCTTTAATAATGGTAAATGTGGGTGAAGTAATACTCTCATTTATTCCTAAAGCATTGGCGATACCTTTTGTAAAAATTGTTTTTCCACTACCCAATTCACCATCTAAACAAATAATCATATTTGGAAATTTTTCAGATTCAAAATTTTGTGCTAATTCAATTGTTTCTAATTCGCTACGTGTTGTCACTTTATATTCCATTTATTATCACCTAATGTTATTATAGCAAAAAAAAAGAAAAGAACACAAGATTATAATGTACATTTCTTATTTTTATTATTCTATTTACTTTTTCTTACCTCTTCATCTACAGTATAATCATGAAATGGAACAACTATCTCTTTTTCGCCATTCTCTGTAATTATAATTTTTGGTTCTCCAATTCTAAATCCTAATGTCGTTGAAGCGGTACTTTTTATTGCAACAAGTGTTTCTTTGATATCATTCTCTGGCGCAATTTTTATCCTAAACACTTTCTCTTCTTCCATTTTTTCCACCTGAAATAATTATAACATAAATTGTTTTTAAACACAAAAAAATTGGCAACTTCCTATTTTCGCTTACACTATCGTCGGCGTTAAAGAGCTTAACTTCTGTGTTCGGGATGGGAACAGGTGTATCCTCTTTGCTATCGTTACCAATTTAAATATTTAGAGAAATAATTCTCTGAAAACATGATAATGTGTAATCTATAATCAAATTATTATTTAGAAAATAATTAATAGGATTAAATCTTCGTTCTATTAGTACTAGTCAGCTCAACATGTCGCCATGCTTCCACCTCTAGCCTATCAACCTAGTAGTCTTCTAGGGAACTTATTTCATAAAGAAGGGAAAACTCATCTTGAAGTTGGCTTCCCGCTTAGATGCTTTCAGCGGTTATCCATTCCATACATAGCTACTCTGCACTGCCACTGGCGTGACAACAGATACACCAGAGGTATGTCCAATCCGGTCCTCTCGTACTAGGATTAGCTCTCCTCAATTTTCCTACGCCCACGACGGATAGGGACCGAACTGTCTCACGACGTTCTGAACCCAGCTCGCGTGCCACTTT
>ERZ777305.3017-NODE-3017-length-12482-cov-3.468979_pt1 | contig 12482 bp, 14 predicted proteins | sample MGYA00374965_ERZ777305 | MGnify/ENA primary metagenome ERZ777305 (study PRJEB29328, sample SAMD00013331) | mouse gut metagenome | study: EMG produced TPA metagenomics assembly of the Metagenome analysis of fecal microbiota from mouse which was promoted...
AGCTGGCGAAAATATGTGCGGGGAATAGGCTCCCGATAATCCTGTCTTTCGCCATAACTCCAGTCTCCGGGAATCAATCCCAACTCGGCGGCCTGACGGACCTCCTCTGCTGCCCAATCAGAAACAATGGGCTCACATCCAAGGTGAGAATGGGCTGAGGCTTCTGTGATACAGCAACAAACACATAGACCCCCCACAATAAATCTTGAAAAGTTTTTCACTAAATCTCCCCCATAAAAGTTGCATTTTATGATATGCACAAATCATATCACAAATCTTTTTGTAAAGTCAATGGAAAATCAAAGCAACGAGGAGAGAGAATCACAAGGGTTCTCTCTCCTCTATTGGAATATACTAGAATCTAATTCATCTGTTTATAATGCTAAATTTTTCGCCTCTGTCTGTGCGTTCAGTAACCTTACACTGTTCGGGGCCAACAATCCACGCATACTCTACTGCTTGGGTCGGAATACCCCAGTCCTCAAGCCACTCATAGACTCCCGTCCCTTTATGGTGAATGCTAAGATCCATAAAGGCCCCACCGGTCATAAACGTTCCATCTGTTGAAGAATTTTCATCATTGTTGAGTAGTGAAGCAAATCTATGATATCTTGCCCAGATTGTGTACTCAACTGGGACTATTTCATTGCACGGGAGACCAATTCTGGTCCCTGACACATTAAAGAACTCTACTTTAATACGAACATGGGTAGGGTCTATGGGTGCTGCAACAATCTTAGCCGTGTTGGCTCCTACAACCTTGTACCGTAGGTCGAAGTCCTCATATTTATCCAGCCGATGGTCTCCAACAACAGGTGTCCAACCATCACCCGTACTCCTAATGCCAATGTCAACAGCCTCTCCGTTTACTAAAGCAGAGCCAATTCCAAGAGATATGTAAGCTGTCCTGGGATATTTACTATTGATCCCAGTATTGAGGCCAGTAGGAATTTTTACAGTTGCACGTGCTTCATCGTAAATTGATAAATCCGAATCCCCCAATTCTCCAAAATCTCTTGTGAAAACATAATAATGTGCCCCTTTATATTTTTCTGTGTATGTTGGTACCGCCTTGTCCCCTATAGCAACAGCTTTAAGTTCCTCTTTTACCATAACTTTTCCTCCTAATAATTGAATTGTGTTTTAGAATAAAGTTTGCTAAGCGAGATTCAGCTGCATTGGACTCTCCTCCGTTTCTACTTTTGAAAACCGGTATCCTGTTTTGCCAGGAACTATTTTTTTGATCTCTCGCTCAAACTGAAGGACGATGGAGCTTGTCGAAAGCGCCTGAGCTCTGCTTCTGGCGTCAAACTACACCCGATTCCCGGATTCGTCAATACGCATACTTGCTATCAGGCAGTGTCATCCATGTGCAAAAAGTAGGCGTCCATGATAGTTTTTCTGGTTGCGGACCAAAAGGTCATGCGCACAGATGACACTATCCACTATCATCGGTGATAGTTTTACCCCCAAAAAACTATCATGGATGATAGTTTTTCGCCTCACGCATACATGAAGCAAAAACTATCATCCATGATATAAGAAATATTCAATTTTTTCTCCGTTTTTTGTGGGCAGGGCTGTTACCGACGGAAAAATCCAATCATAGGGTGGGTGTAGTCAAAGATCAATATCCCGATGATTACCGCCATAAGGACACAGGAAACGATAAACAGCCGCTTTAGCCACGCATTCTTCTCCGCAATGATTCGATCCTTGTCCTTGATGATCGCCAAATATACCTCTGGGGAGCCGCCGTTTTGCGACCCGCCGACTTTCTCTATTCCGGCCAGCTCGTCAAGGGAGCCTCCCATAGCTATGACCAGATCACAAATCGTTTGGTAGTTGGGAATGTCCGTCTGCCCGGACATGATTCGATTTACTGTGGACAAGGAGATCCCGAATTTCTCGGCTATATCCTTATTGCTCATGCCGCTTTTCTTCTTCATTTCCTGCAATTGAGCATTGATCATTCTCAAGACCACACATTCCTTTTAAAATCGCTGAGGTTAAGCAAATTATACCACAGTTTACGGCAATTTTCAAAGGTAAAACACAGGAACTGCACGGTCCTCTTATCCATTAAATTTCTCCATTCGTAAGGGGGTACAGGGGGCCGTGCCCCCTGTCGAGCTACCGTTTGTCCCCAAGCGGCGATGCTTGCTGGTATCATGCACACGGTTTGCCCGGTGGGCAAACAAAAAGGGCGCCAGCCGAAAAAGAAAGAGCCGACTTCACCAGTCGGCCCTCATCCATTCGTAGTAAATTTGTAGTAATTTGGATGTTCCGCTGCTTGGAAATGTGGGGTAATGCTTGATTTTGCAAGGTTAAGCGCCATGAGGGCCATTCTTTATATAAAAGAATGGCCCCCCAGACCCCCCAAGAAACCGCCAGGGGGAGAGAGTTTCGACTCTCTCTCCCCCTGGACCCCCTCTCTCAACGACCAAGGGAGGGGGCCTGCGGGCCCCCTCTCCTTGGATCCCTCCTGGGGCTTTTCTAACAAAAAGAGCCGACCCCAGCGGCTTACTTTGTAACGCCGCCGAGGTGAGAATGTGGTGCTTCTGTTTCGGCGTGTGCATCCCGTGGGCGACCACAAGGGTCGCCCCTACAAGTAGGAACGAATGTGGTCCCGTAGGGGACGGTTCCCTGACCTTTATGGTCGCCCGACCAGGGATGGAATTCCCTTTCGTAGGGACCGGCGCCCCCGCCGGTCCGCTTGCACGAACGCACTTCCGTAAGGGCGATTCATGAATCGCCCTTACACGTTGTAACAAACGCACATCTTCCGTAGGGGCGACCCTTGTGGTCGCCCGACCGGGGATCGTATGTCCCCCCGTTAAAAATCAAGGGGACCGGCCGTCAGGCCGGTCCCCTTTGTCTGTTTGTATTTTTTCAGGAAGGATCTTTTCTATATTCCGCGATGTCCTCCAGCTTACAGTCCAAGGCCGCGCACAGGCGGTCCAGGGTCTTTGTCTCCATATTCATATTGGCCCGGAGTCGACGGACTGTTTTATTATCGATCCCCGCCTGTTCCCGTAGCCAATAGGTGGACAAGCCCCTCTGTTTCATAACCACCCAAAGCTTGTCAAATACGACCATGTACGCACCTCCCCCATTGACAAGAATTAGTATGGGGGTTATAATTCTCCCTATTAAGGGGACATATCCCCTTTACCTGGCGGAATGATGTAGGATAGGGGGATTTACTGGTGCTACTATTTAAAAACGGTCGATTTTATGGGGAAAAAGTTTCCTTTATAATTCCTGACGGCTTTTATTTTGAGGACGATCCCGACCGGATAGACCAGTATGGGCTCTGTGCCTGGGACCCTAAGGGAGAGTTCCTTTTTTGCTGGCGCTTTTACGAGAACTGCGCAGGTACGGAGGAGGAGCTGCAAAACTGGCTTCGTCCCGACTGCGGCATGACCTCTTTGGCCGAGATCCTCCCCATCCAAATAAACGGACTGTCAGGACACCAGACGGTCTACGGTACTGAGCGGGTACAGTATTATGAGGCCCGCTTTGCCTTGGGGGAGGGCCGGGAACTGGATTTTTTGGTAGAGGGCTGGGGGAAGGCCATCCGCCGAATGGCGGCCACCCCGGAATTCGAGGCTGCCCTGCATGGGATCCGGGCGGAATAAAAATCGTTAAATAAATATCAAACGGTGTATTGCCTATTTCCGTCGGGTATGCTATGATAGAAAAAGATTCCAGGCCCCCTGGGGGGCACTTATTTTTAAGGAGGTCATTCCAATGGGATTTTTGACAGGGAAGACGGCCATCATCACCGGCGCGGGCCGGGCTGTGTTGAGTGACGGAAAGAGTTGCGGCTCCATTGGCTACGGCATCGCCACCGCCTATGCCAAGGAGGGGGCAAACATTGTCATTACCGGCCGGAACGTGAAGAAGCTGGAGGACGCTAAGGAGGAACTGGAGCGGCTCTATGGCGTGAAGGTCCTGGCTGTTCAGGCCGATGTGTCCGCCGGGGCGGACAATAAGGCCACCGTTCAGCATGTGGTGGACGAGGCCATGAAGGCCTTTGGCCGCATCGACGTACTCATCAACAACGCTCAGGCATCCGCCTCCGGCGTGACCCTGGCCGACCACTCCACGGAGCAGTTTGACCTGGCGGTCTACTCGGGGCTTTACGCTGCCTTCTACTACATGCAGGCCTGCTATCCCCACCTGAAGGAGACAAAGGGCGCCGTCATCAACTTTGCCTCCGGCGCGGGGCTCTTTGGCAACTACGGCCAGTGCGCTTACGCTGCCGCCAAGGAGGGTATCCGGGGCCTGACGAGGGTAGCCGCCACCGAGTGGGGGCCCGACGGGATCAATGTGAACGTGGTGTGTCCCATCGCCTGGACCGCCCAGCTGGAGAACTTCCAGAACGCTTATCCCGACGCCTTCAAGGCCAATGTGAAGATGCCTCCCATGGGCCATTATGGCGATCCCGAGACCGAGATCGGCCGGGTCTGCGTCCAGCTTGCCAACCCCGACTTCAAGTACCTCACCGGCGAGACCCTCACCCTGGAGGGCGGTATGGGCCTGCGGCCGTAAGCTTCCTTAAAGCGAAAAAGAGCGTGATACCCATGGTATCACGCTCTTTTTATATGCGCTTGGAGGAGGGATCAATCCTCATCCGGATTAAAGTAGTAAGGCCGCATAAGGCTGCCGGACTGCTCGGTGGAATCCTTCTGGCTGCCCAGCCGGAGGGTGGGCTCCATAGGGCCCCGGCGGCGGTCTGAACGGCGCCGTTCCTTTTCCAGGGCGGGCTCCTTCTTTTTCGGGGCGGGCCTGGGCTCCGGCTTTGTCCGGGGAGGAGGCGTTTTCTTCCCCTTGCCGCTCTCCTTTCTTCTGTCGGAGCGGGGCGGCTGGGGGTTGTGCCGGGGCTGGGCCTCCCGGCTTACAGGGGCCGGGGCAGTTCGGGAGACGGAAGTCTCCTTGGGGGCCAGGAACCGGGCGGTGGCGTCCATAATGGTATCTCCTGACAGAGGGGTGTCCCGGAATTTCTTAGCCTGGATGGCCCGTTCCTCGGCAAGCCATGCCTCGTAGGCGGGATCCCGTTTGGGGGTTGTCCGGGGGGAGATGGCGCGGGCGGGTTTAGAACCCGTCCCTACAGTGGGAGCCATGGCGGAGAGGGCCTGGTCCAGGGTCTTGCTGGGGCGGTAGCCTGCTTGCTTCTTGATGGAGGCTTTTTGCTGGGGGGCAGAGGGGGGTGTCGGGGCGGGGGCGCCCCGACCCACAAGAGCACCCCGGCCCGCAGGGGAGGCGGCCTGTTTCACAGGGGAGGCGTTCCGCCCCGCAGGCGGGGAAGCCTTCTTGGGCGCGGGAGAGCCCTCCTTTGCCGCCTGACGCTGCTTTTTCCGCTCCCGGGCGGCCTGCCGGGCCTCATCGTCGTCGGCGTTGACGATCTTGCCGTGTTTGTCCCGCTTGGGGGCCTCGAAATTCTGCATGGGGAAGGGGTGGCCCTCCACCACGGGGATGGGCTTTTTCAGCAGCTTTTCAATGGGAGCCAAAAGCTCCTTCTCTCCAAACTCGCAGAAGGAGACGGCGGTGCCGCCGTGGCCCGCGCGGCCCGTCCGGCCGATCCGGTGAACGTAGGTCTCGGGCACGTCGGGAAGGTTATAGTTGAATACGTGGCTCAACTCCTCGATGTCGATGCCCCGGGCGGCAATATCGGTGGCCACGAGAGCCTTGATCCGGCCCGCCTTAAAATCTGCCAGGGCCTGCTGCCGGGCAGTCTGGCTCTTGTTGCCGTGAATGGCGGCCGAGGGGATGCCTGCCTTGGAAAGGTCCCCCGCCACCTTGTTGGCCCCGTGCTTGGTCCGGGTAAAAATAAGGGCGTTTTTTACGTCGGGGTGCTTTACCAGCATGGAGAGCAGCTTGGACTTGTTCCCCCGGTCCACATAGAAAAGCCGCTGGTCAATGACCTCCACCGGGGAGGAGACGGGATCCACCGCCACCTTCACGGGGGTTACCAGCAGGGAATCCACCAGTCCCTGGACCTCCGGGGGCATGGTGGCGGAAAAGAAGAGGGTCTGCTTCTTTTTGGGAAGCCAGGTGAGGATCTTTTTGACGTCGTGGATAAAGCCCATGTCCAGCATCCGGTCGGCCTCGTCCAGCACGAAGATCTCCAGCTTTTCCACATGGACAAAGCCCTGGTTGTGAAGATCCTCCAACCGTCCGGGAGTAGCCACCAGAATGTCTATCCCGGCTTTCAGCTTATCCACCTGGGGCTGCTGACCCACCCCGCCGAAAATGACGGCGGAGCGAAGGGGCAGGTTTTTTCCATAGGCCTCAAAGCTTTCCTGGATCTGAAGGGCCAGTTCCCGGGTGGGGGTAAGGATCAGGGCGCGGATGGGGCGGACGCCCCGGAGGGGCTCCGGCTTCCTTCCGTTGAGCTGCTGAAGAATAGGGGTAGCAAAGGCGCAGGTCTTGCCTGTTCCCGTCTGGGCGCAGCCCAGTACGTCCCGGCCCTGAAGAGCGGGAGGGATGGCCTTCTCCTGAATAGGGGAGGGCTTTTCATAGCCCAGCTTTTCCAGGGCGGAGAGGATGGGGGGGCACAGCCCCAAGTCTTGAAAGGTCATAAAAACGTTCCTTTTTGTCGAATGTCCCATCCACGACAAAATGAGGGCGCGCCCTTTGACGCGTCCCGGATGGGAGAGCGGAACCGATAGCGACGGAAACCGTCGGGCCCTGCCTTCCGCTGGCGGGAGCCAAACACGACCGGAGCCGTGAAACCTAATAAAAGAATGTGGGGCGCATAAGGCCCCTTCCTTCTTATGATACCACAAACTGGGGAAAATTACAACTCCAAAGCGGCCAGGATCTTTTCCGCCGTATCCCGGGCCCTGGGCTGATCGGCGTCCACAGTCACGTCGGCATATCTTTCATAAAAAGGGATCCGTAGGGCGTAAAGCTGCTCCAGAGTCTGGCCGGGGGCCAAGGGAACACCCCGGCTTTCCAGATTCCATAGCCGCTTTTCCAGGGCGGGGCAAGGGAGCCTCAGATAGACCACCGGCCCCAACTCCTTCAGGCGCATGGCCCCCTTTTCCCGCAGAACGGCGGAGCCGCCGGGGGACAAGACGGTATTTTCACAGGAGAGGGTGGAGATGACCTCCGCCTCGGCGTCCAAAAAGCCTTCGTTTCCCAGGCTTTCCAGTACCTCCTGAAGGGAAGCCTTTCCGTAAGCCTCCACGATAAGGGGATCCACATCCAAAAAGGAATAGCCCAGCCGCCGGGCCAGGACCCGGCCCACGGAGGACTTTCCCGAGCCGGGCATACCGATCAGTGTAATGTTCATAGTTCCCGGCCCCCTTCCAATGGGGGAATTATATCAAAGCGGCGAAGAAAAGGCAAGCGGGATAAAGAGCCCTGAAAGCCTATTCTTCGATCTCTGCCCGCTCTACCGCATCCCGAAGGAGCAGGTTGATGATCTCGTTGCGGGAGCGGTTACTTTGGAGGGCAAGGGAATCCAGCTGCCCCAACAGATCCTCTTTGATCCGGATGGAAATGACCTTGTTTCCGTCCTCACCCCGCAGGGGAGAACGTACTTTGATGGTAATTCTGTCGCCCATACTCTCACCTCATTAAAATTGTATGTTGACAGATTTTATAATTATATGCTACACTCCGTAATGGCGATATGTATTATTATATAGAATACAAAATAAGATACATAAACGGAGGGAGAAAAAACCATGGACGCCACCCGACCCTTGCAGGAGACTTCCCTGGCTCAGGTGCAGGAAGTGAAGGAACTGAAGCGGCGGTACAGTATTTATAACAATGAAGTCCTGCTTCACTGGATGGTGGCGGTGACGGGGAGCCACCGGGAGGCCATGGCGGAGATCCTGAAGGAGAGGGGGGCGCTGTAGCGCCCCTTGTTCTTTTCGCATGACGGTTCGCCCTTGGACATATACATGACCCAGAAAGGGAGGATCGGCCATGAAAATAAGTGGGAAAGTCATTCACCTGAAACGAAAGCCAATGACGGTACTGGGCTGCGCCTTGGCGGCGGCGGTCATGCTGGGGGCGGTCAACGCCCCGGCGGTGGTGGGGGCCTCGGCAGCCCAACGGCAACTGCCCATCTACTGTGTCCAGCGGGACCAGAAGATGATCTCCATCTCCTTTGACGCCGCCTGGGGCAACGAGGACACCCAGCAGCTCATCGACATCCTGGGCAAGTATAATATCAAGGCCACCTTTTTTGTGGTGGGGGAGTGGGTGGACAAATATCCCGAGTCGGTAAAGGCCCTCCACGACGCGGGCCATGAGGTGATGAACCACTCCAACGACCACGCCCACATGTCCAAGCTTTCCAGGGAGGAGATCATTGCCGACGTTAATGCCTGCAACGATAAGATCGAGGCGGTAACGGGAGTGCGCCCCACCCTGATCCGCCCCCCCTATGGAGAGTATGACGACAACGTGATCTCCGCCATCCGATCCATGGACATGGAGCCCATCCAGTGGGACGTGGACTCCCTGGACTGGAAGGACCTTTCCGCTCCGGAGATCACCAAGCGGGTGACGGAGAAGGTGCAGGCGGGCTCCATTGTCCTGTTCCACAACGCCGCCAAGCACACCCCCGAGGCCCTGCCCACCATCCTGGAGAGCTTGCTCCAGCAGGGGTATACCTTTGTGCCTATCTCTCAGCTGATATTGCCTGGGGAATGTGGGACGGATTACACCCTGGACCATACGGGAAGGCAGTGCCCCGCCGCTTGAGGGGGAGGATGCCGAAGCGCTGTATATTTGGGATGGCGCGCTGGGGCGTGGCGGTTGGTGTGGCGCGCCGAGGGCGTCAGGGAACCGTCGCCCTACTTGACAAACCTTTCAAAGCAAGATACAATAATTTTCAGACCGCGAGGACAAACTGAATACAGGGGCGCTGGACGCAAGTCCGGCTGAGATGCAGGGGTGTAACGCCACCCCCGGTCCCTTGAACCTGATCCGGGTAATGCCGGCGTAGGAAGCGATTTGGTGACAGATATTGTCTCTTTTTCGTACCGCAGCGCGTATTCCCGGTTTGCGCCTGCGGTACTTTTTTGAAAAGAGAGGCAAACACAATGACAAGCAACACAAAGACCCATCAGGCCGTACGGGCCCTGGTGGAGGGGGCCCTTATGGTGGCCCTGGCCGAGGTGCTGGGCTACATCAAGTTCTGGCACATGCCCGAGGGAGGCTCCGTCTCCCTTATGGCCCTGCCCATCGTATTCTTTGCCCTTCGCTGGGGCCTGGGCCGCGGGCTGCTGGCAGGGCTGGCCATGGGGGTACTGGACTTTATGATCGGCGGCGGCTTTGCCATCGGCTGGCAGTCCATTCTGGGTGATTATGTAGCTGCCCTCACCGTCCTGGGCCTTGCGGGGCTGGGACATAAGAAGGGGCTTTCCGGCGTGATCGCAGGGTCCTTGCTGGGAACGCTGGGCCGCTATCTGGCAGTCACCGTCACCGGGGCTACCCTGTGGGGAGAGTATATGCATGACCTTTATATCTTCCACTTTACCAATCCCTGGTTTTACTCCCTGGTCTACAACCTGCCCGCCCTTATTTCCGCTGTTTTGGTAACGGCGGTGTGCGCGGCGCTTTACAATATTCCCTCCACCCGAAAGTACATGCTGGGGGAGGACCAGGGCTGAACCAAAGAGAAAAGGAGGGGACCGCCTTGGGAAAATTTGACGGCGTGCTGCTGGCCACCGACTTTGACGACACCTTTTGTCCCGATACGGTGGTGGTCCCTCCCGCCAACCTGGAGGCGGTGGAATATTTTAAGGCCCAGGGCGGGGTTTTTACCATTGCCACCGGACGGGCCCACCGGACCTTCGCCCCCCAGCTTTACCAGGCCCCGGTAAACGCCCCGGTGATCCTCTCCAACGGCGGGCAGCTTTATGATTTTGAGCGGGATGAACTGGTGGTGGACAAGCCCCTTCCCCCCACCATTATCCCCGACCTTCTGGAGGTGCTGGAGCATTGTCCTCAGGTGGGGGTGGAAGGGTACTACGGGGACCGGGTGTATATGTGGAACCCCAACCACTGGATCGACTATCACCTGAAAAAGGCCCGGACCCAGGCTGTTTTGTGCCCGGTGGAGGAAATGCCCCTCCCCTGGAGCAAGGCCATTCTGGAAAACGACAATGAATTCCTTCTGCCCGCTCAGGAATATATCCGCCGCCGCTGGCCAGAGCGGTACGAGGCCATTTTCTCCAACTTCCACATGCTGGAGATCACCGCCAAAGGGGCTACCAAGGGGGGCATGGTCCTGGAACTGGCGGAACGGCTGGGGATCCAGAGGGAAAACCTTTACTGTGTGGGGGACAACCAGAACGACATCCCCATGCTGGAGGTTTCCGCCATCCCCTTTGCTCCCGAAAACTGTGCCCAGGAGGTCAAGGACTGGGGAGTCCGACTTCTCCCCTCTTGTGAGAAGGGGGCCATAGCGGCCCTTATTGATATTTTGGACAAGCACTATTAAAAAACAGAGGGTATTTCTCAGGGAGAGAAATACCCTCTGTTTTAGACTTGTGGGGCCCGACGACTCGGCGGGCCTTCCTTTATAAAAATTGAAACTCCACCGTCTCCACGCTCCGCTCCATTTGTTCGCCCCAGAGTCCTACCCCGTCCACCGTCATCTCCCCCAGCTGGTTGTCATAGGGGTCGTTGCGGTAGCAGGGGTCGGGAGGGGTAAGGGGGGCCTGGAAGACCGAATTTGCAACCATGCGGCAGGGGTCCAGATTGCCGAAGTAGTGCTTCCGGCGGCTTATCTCTCCGTTCCTCCGGGCTCCGGAGCCAAAGGAGGGGTCGGCGTAGAGCCAGCCGTAGGGTGCTACATAGAACATGGCCCAGTCGTGGGCCCCCGCGTCGTCGGGCTTGGCGGAAAGGCCGCTCTGCCACCGGGCGGGGACTCCGGCAATGCGGCACAGAGTAATGAACAGAAGAGCCATGACTCCGCAGTCCCCCCGCAGCTCCTTGGCACAGGAGTCGGCGATGTTGTCCAGCAGCACATAGGCGGGCTGGTAACGGTAATCCACATTTTCTGTCACATAGTCGTAGATGGCTCCCGCCTTCTCCACCGGAGTTTTGCAGTCTTTGGTAATGCGGGCGGTCAACTCCCGCAGATAGGGAGTAAAGGCAATGTGGGGAAGTTCCTCCTGGGTGTCGAAGGTGGGCTGGACATCTCAACGCATTGTCGGAGCTTGTCGAAGAGACCGGTGGGCTGGACATCGTCGCATTTTAGTGTAAAGGGATCCACATATACGGCCCTGTGCTTATAGCGGTAAATGACCTCAAAGCTGTCCCGCTCACCGCTTTCCCAGCAGATGGTCCGGGCGGGGGAGTCCGGGGGGGCCAGGGTATAGCCGGGGGTGGCGGACAGGATCTCGATCTCGCTTTGCTGGGGGCAATCGGCGGGGATGGGAAGCCAGGCCTGGACCTTCCTCCCGGCGGAGGGAGAAGAAGCCTTGATGGAGGCCTTCAGGGTAAGGACCGCTGTCAGCGCCCCCGCCTTCTCCATGCGGGAGAGCATTTCATCCCGCTGGGTGTGGTCCTCCGGCTCCACCTTCAGGCCGGGAGCCTCCTTTTCGGCATAGAGCCGCACGCAGCTGAGGAACCGGTCATGGTACTGAGCGCGGCCGTTTACATACCGCCAATCAATGCGGCGGTGGTCCACCAGGGTATCGAACTGCTCTTCGGTAAACTCCGGCCACTCCTCCCGCACTTGGGCAAGTGCCTCCTCTTTGGTATAGGGGTAATTGGCTTCCAGCCGAAGGAGGCGGGCGCGCTCCGCCCGGAGCCGGGGGGCCGGTTCGGGTTGCTCCCCGGCGGAGAGATAGCCCTCGATAAGGCGTAAAGCTCCGGCTATGTCACCTGCCTTCACCCGCCGGTCCACATCGGCGGGGAGGGCGTCCATCAAATGGCGGAAATCATCATTTTGGTTCATATTCCTGTCCCTCTTTCTGAAGAAAGAAATGTGGCCCCTGGGCCTGCCGGGTCGTCAGGCCCCACAAAAAGGGGCCGGGAAAGATCTTTACTCCTCTTCCTTGGCGGTGACCTTGATATTCAACTCCTCCAGCTGGGCGTCGGTGACAAAGGAGGGGGCGTCCATCATCAGGTCCTGGGCGTTCTTGTTCATGGGGAAGGGGATGATTTCCCGAATGGAGTCCTCTCCCGCCAGGAGCATGACCATCCGGTCTACGCCGGGGGCAATGCCCGCGTGGGGGGGCGCGCCGTAGGTAAAGGCGTTATACATGGCGGGGAACTTGGCCTTCACGTCCTCCTCCCCCAGGCCCACCAGGCGGAAGGCCTCCACCATGATCTCGGGATCGTGGTTCCGCACGGCGCCGGAGGAAAGTTCGATCCCATTACACACCAGGTCATACTGGTCGGCGGTGATGGAGAGGGGGTCGATCTCCCCGGCAGCGGCCTTTTTCAGAGCCTCGGAGCCGCCGGCAGGCATGGAGAAGGGGTTGTGGCAGAACTCCAGC
>ERZ777305.3019-NODE-3019-length-12470-cov-2.488039_pt1 | contig 12470 bp, 11 predicted proteins | sample MGYA00374965_ERZ777305 | MGnify/ENA primary metagenome ERZ777305 (study PRJEB29328, sample SAMD00013331) | mouse gut metagenome | study: EMG produced TPA metagenomics assembly of the Metagenome analysis of fecal microbiota from mouse which was promoted...
AAACGCCGCCTGAAGGTCAGGCCGGATGATGTGTTTGAAGTCTGCGAACTGGAAGCTCCGCCCGAAACCGGCGATCCTGCCGTCTGACTATGTTCAGGCGGCTTTTTTAATGGAGGTAATTTCTATGAGGATACGCGCACCGCCTTTTAAAAATATCTCAGGATAGAAAAGCGTATGCACATAAAAAGAAAGGAGACGGAACCGGATGATGGATCCCGTAAAAACAAAAAAGCAGGCGGGATTTGCTCCTTCTTTCCTGAGAAAAATAGAAAATGACAGAAAAACGACAAAACAGACACTCCGGTTTCAAATTTTTTAATGGCATTTTTCACCAGCGCAATCGGAACCTTGAAGGTACTCGTAATCGCATTAGGCGCGGGCCTCGGCGTATGGGGCGTGATCAATCTCCTGGAGGGATACGGCAATGACAACCCCGGTGCCAAATCACAGGGAATGAAACAGCTTATGGCGGGCGGCGGTGTTGCCCTGATCGGTATGCAGCTGATCCCCCTGCTGGCCAACCTGTTTAGCTAAGGCGGGTACTGCTTATGCTGAATATCCTCGACCAGATCGAACAATGGATTAAGGATTTCCTGATTGAGTGCATCACGGGGAACCTTTCCGGGCTGTTCGACCAGGTAAACGATGCGGTCGGGGACGTGGCAGTGGATGTGGCAAAGACACCCCAGACATGGAACTCTGGGGTGTTTTCCATGATCCGCTCCCTGTCAGATAACGTGATCGTCCCCATAGCCGGAATCATACTCACGTTTGTTTTATGCTATGAACTGATCAGCATGATCGTGGAAAAGAACAACATGCACGATTTTGACACGTTCAACATTTTCAAATGGATCTTCAAGGTATATGTTGCGACTTACCTTGTCACCCATACGTTTGACATCACCATGGCGATCTTTGAGCTGTCACAGACAGTCGTGCGGCGGAGCGCCGCCGTGATCACCGGGAACACAAGCATCCAGTTTTCTGCTGTCCTGGGAAGCCTGGCTACCCAGCTTGATACGATGGGGATTGGGGAACTGTTCGGGCTTCTGGTGGAGACTGCCCTGATCCGGATTACTACCCCTATCCTGTCAGTCTGTGTCATGCTGGTGCTGGTGGGGCGCATGGTGGAGATTTATATTTACTGTTCTGTCGGTGCGATCCCCTTCGCGACCATGACCAACCGGGAATGGGGGCAGATGGGGAACAACTACCTGCGGGGGCTGGTGGCCCTGGGATTGCAGGGCTTTTTTATCATGGTTTGTATCGCCATTTATTCCGCGCTGATCGCAGGTATCGGAGCCGCGCCCAATATCCATAAAGCAATCTGGAGCTGTGCCGGGTACACCCTGCTCTTATGCTTCTCGCTGTTTAAGACCAGCTCCATCTCCCGCTCCATATTTAACGCACATTAAAGGAGGCGCTTATGGGAGAAAGACGGATGCCGGCGCGTTACCGTATGGATGAAACCGGGCGGATGCGCCGGACATGGAACGGAAAGCTGCCGGAGGAATTTACTGAAAAAGACATGCTCCTGTTTGCCATAGATACGGATATCCTGGTAAACGGGCGCGTGTCGGTGGAAACACAAAACGCAGTCCGGGAGGCAGGCTACCGTTATGAAAGCGGAAACCTCCTGCCCCTGGAAACAAGAAAGGAGGACACCATGGAAAACCAGAAGAATACGCTGGAAGTCAGCGTCAAGGTCTATCCCCTTCAGGAGAAGGGAGGGAACCTGCTCGCGTTTGCCAGCGCGACGGTCGGAGGCTGCTTTGCCGTGAACGGAATCCGTGTTATGGACAGCGAAAAAGGAAAATTTGTCGCCATGCCAAGCAGCAAAGGGAAGGACGGCAAATACCATGACATATGCTGCCCCACCACTGCGGAAATGCGCCAGGTGATCAATACGGCTGTCCTGGGGGAATACCAGAAAGCGGTAGAAAAACCTTCCCTGCGCGGAGCGCTGCAAAATGCTGCAAAAGAAGCTGCCGCGCGTCCGGCACCAGATGTACAGAGATCGGCAGACAAAGGGGCACGTTAAGGAATCCGTCCGGATACCGGGCGGAAAAAGGAGGAAATGAACATGGAATATCCGGAAATCTATAAACTTTCCGCAACGGAAGCGCGGGCCAGGGAAGAAACCGGGCTGTTCCGGGCTTCCCATAAACTGAACATTGCGTGTAAATGCGCGGTGGAGACGGCGATCCGGGAAAATTTTGACAGCTTTCACCTGAAAGGCGGCTGTATCAAACCGGTGATTGCGGAATACGGCATTGATCGGGTGGACTGGGTTTTGGCAAACACTGTCCAGACGAAGATGTCTGACGGGCGTTTTTCCAGAGATAACAAGGCATGGGCTGAGACATTCCCAATCCCAGGGAGTGATAATTCTGTCTTTGAACCGCGTCTGGATTATGTTGTGGAGAGCCACCCGGCTGTGCTGGACGGTTTTATCGGCCTTGTACGCCGGGAGCGTGACAGGGAAAAGGCGCTGCCAGAAGAGGAAAAGCCAAAACCTTCGATCCGGGCGCAGTTATCCGCACCGCCCGCAGCCGGGGAAAAGCCCCAGGCAAAAAACAGAGACCGGGAGGTGAGGTAGCGTGGCATTTGTACCTGTACCAAAGGATCTGACGAAAGTAAAGACCAAGGTGGCCCTGAACCTGACAAAACGGCAACTGATATGCTTTAGCCTGGGCGGGCTTATCGGGATCCCGACTTACCTTTTCAGCCGCGGCAGCATCGGGAATGAATCAGCGGCTCTTTTGATGATTGGCCTCATGCTGCCATTTTTTGCGTTCGGCATTTATGAAAAAGACGGACAGCCGCTGGAAAAAGTGCTGAGGAATTTTATCAATGTATCATTCCTGCGGCCGCCGGCCCGGCCTTACCGTACCAACAACGGCTATGCCGCGCTCATGCGGCAGGCGGAATTTGATAAGGAGGCAGAAAAGATTGAAAACAAAACAGCAGGCAAAGCAGGAAAAGGCCCTGCAGGCCGCAAAAAACCAGTACAAAAAAGATAAAGCAGACTTAAAAGCCCTCCGGCTTTCCCCGGAGGGGAAGCTGACAGGCAGGGAGAAAAAACGCCTTGTCGCTTCTATTAAAAAGGCAAAACGTGACGGACGGATCCCCAAATCTGCACAGGAGACGATTCCTTACCAGGAAATGCGGCAGGACGGGATCTGCGCTGCAGGCGGGAACTACTACACGAAACAGATCGAATTTTTAGACATCAATTACCAGCTGGCACAGAATGAGGACAAGAATATCATTTTTGAGAACTGGTGCGATTTCCTCAATTATTTTGACGCATCCATCCGCTTCCAGCTTTCTTTCCTGAACCAGAAGGCAGATATGGAGAAGTTTAAGAAGTCCATTGAGATCCCGGAACAGGACGACATGTTCAATGAAATTCGGCGCGAATATGCCGGTATGCTGCGCGGACAGCTCTCAAGAGGCAACAACGGTTTGACAAAGACAAAATACATTACGTTCGGTATCGAAGCGGACGACATTAAGGCAGCAAAGACCCGGCTGGAACGGATTGAGGCCGATATCCTGGCGAATTTCAAAGTGCTGGGGGTAAAAGCAAGATCACTGGACGGATATGAGCGGCTTTCCATCCTGCACCAGATGTTCCACCCTGCGGGTGAGAGGAAGTTCCATTTTTCCTGGGATGCAATCTGGAAAACGGGGCTTTCCAGCAAGGATTTTATCGCGCCGGACAGTTTCACTTTCCAGAACGGGCAATATTTTAAAATCGGGCAGACCTATGGTGCAGTTTCATTTTTGCAGATATTAGCGCCGGAACTGACCGACCGTATGCTGGCGGATTTCCTCGATTTGGAGAACAGCATGGTGGTCACACTGCATATTCAGTCCATTGACCAGAGTGCGGCGATAAAGACTGTGAAGCGCAAGCTGACCGACTTGGATAAAATGCGGATTGAGGAGCAGAAAAAGGCAGTACGGGCAGGATATGATATGGACATTATCCCGACTGATCTTGCCACTTACGGAAATGAAGCCAAGTCATTACTTGAGGATTTACAGAGCCGTAATGAGCGTATGTTTCTTGTCACCATTCTTTTAATGAACACGGCGGCAAAACGGCAGAAGCTTGAAAACAATGTATTCCAGGCAGCGGGAATCGCCCAGAAATACAACTGTGCCCTGCGCCGGTTAAGCTACCAGCAGGAACAGGGCTTTATGTCCTCCCTTCCGCTGGGAGTGAACCGTGTTGAAATACAGAGAGGGCTTACGACCAGTAGCACGGCGATCTTTGTGCCGTTCACTACTCAGGAGCTTTTCCAGTCCGGGGAATCGCTGTATTACGGTGTCAATGCCCTTTCCAACAACCTGATTATGTGCGACCGAAAAAAGTTAAAGAATCCCAATGGCCTGATACTGGGAACTCCCGGTGCAGGAAAATCCTTCTCCGCAAAAAGAGAGATTACAAACGCTTTTTTGATTACGACAGATGATATCGCTATTATTGATCCAGAAGCGGAATATTCCCCGCTGGTAACAGCGCTGGGCGGACAGGTCATTAAGGTTTCCCCCACTTCCAGCCAGTATATCAACCCCATGGATATCAACCTGAATTACAGTGAGGACGACGACCCTCTGATTTTAAAGAGCGATTTTATCCTCTCCCTTATGGAACTGATGATGGGGAAGGTGGAACCGGACGAAAAGAGTATCATTGACCAGTGTCTGCGCAGGGTGTATCATCGCTTTTTTGATGACCCAGTACCGGAGAAAATGCCAATTTTACAGGATTTATATGAAGAAATCGAAAAATACGGCGGTGAACGGGCACGGCATGTGGTAGACTGCATGGCCATCTATGTGACCGGCTCTTTAAACGTGTTCAACCACCGGACGAACGTGGATATTCAATCGCGCATTGTTTGTTATGACATCAAGGAATTGGGAAAACAGTTGAAAAAGCTGGGGATGCTGGTAGTGCAGGATCAGGTCTGGGGGCGCGTCACGGTAAACCGGGAAGCCCATAAGTCCACCCGGCTCTATGTTGATGAATTCCACCTTTTACTGAAGGAGGAACAAACCGCCGCTTATTCGGTGGAGATCTGGAAGCGTTTCCGAAAGTGGGGCGGGATCCCGACCGGCATCACACAAAATGTAAAGGATCTCCTTTCTTCCAGGGAGATCGAGAATATCTTTGAAAACAGCGATTTCATTTATATGCTCAACCAGGCCGCCGGCGACCGGCAGATTCTGGCAAAACAGCTGAACATCTCCCCTCACCAGCTTTCCTATGTGACCAATTCCAACGCTGGTGAGGGGCTTTTGTTTTATGGGAATGTGATCATACCTTTTATTGACCACTTTCCGAAACAGACCCATTTGTATCAATTACTAACAACAAGGCCCGAAGATCTGGCAAATGCTTGATAAAACGGCAGCAGAAAGGAGGGCGCAATAATGAATGAGAACAGCGCACAGGGCACACAGCTTATGGAAAATGATGCTGTCCGGCAGTTTTATAAACTGCTGATGGAGAACTGCCCGGAAGCTGGACAGGATTACTCCATTATGCTCTGGCAGATGGAACACATGGCGGAACAGCTTCAGGCGGCGGCCCGTGAACTGGCCCAAGCCAGGGAACAGCTTGCCCAAATGCAGGAAAGCCCGGAAAAAGGATTTGTCTCCCGCACCATCGACGCGGCAGATAACCGGATCCATGCCATGCAGGAGTGTATCATGGGATTAAAGGAACGGATCATAGCAGGAGCCTGGGATGCAGTCGCCGGTGCGAAACAGGTCGGCGTAAAAGCCCTGGATAAAGCAGTTTCCGCAATAGGAATAAAAAAAACGCTGGAAACCATGCAGAAAAGTCTGTCCTATTCCATTACCGAAGTTAAGCAGTCCATTGAGAAGGTGGAGGCTGTAGGAAAGGAACTGCGGAGTGTAGGCGGGCATTTGAAGAACGCAGTCCGCGCCGCTGCCGGAAAAGAAATGGTGGCGGTGGACGGAGGCACAGAGGGATGTTTCCAGGCAGCTGTCCTTACACCGCTCCGCACGGAACGAAATATCCTGAACAAACTGAATAATCTGACCCTTGCCGCCATTGGCAGCGTAGAACGGCTGGAACAGGCGGCAGGAAAAGGACTGCCGGAAGTGGACGTAGCTGCTGTTGATACGGATGTCAGGGAAGAACAGAAGGGAACTGCTTCTATAGACGAACCGGAACCGCAGACGGATAAAGCGGAGGAAACGAAAGAAAAAACTTCGGTGCTGAAAGACTTAAAAGAGAAGAAAAGTCTCGCCGCCGCCCATGCTGCCCCTGCACCGGATAAAGGGCGGAAAACACAGGAGGCGGCATTATGAGGGGGCAGGAATTCAGGGTACGGGATAAAAAAGTACAGAAAATGACCCGTGATGGGCTGACGGAGAAGAATCTGACACAGGGAACACAGCAGCGGATCAGCAGCCGCCTGGAGGAAATTTCTTTCAGGCAGGAACGGCAGGCAGATACCGCAGCTGGACACCGATCCCAGGGACGCATACAAGCACCGGAAAAGAAACAGGAGCCTAAACAGCCGTACCAGCCGCCGGAACTCCCACCGGTTCAGCAGGATGTAAATGCCCGTTTTTCGGAGGCCGCTGCGCCGGAAATATGGGGGCCGGCAAATGCCCCTGCTTCCATGCGGGAAGCCGCAGATGTTCCGATTTTCCAGGAGAAGCCTCTTCCTATGGAGGGAAATGCCATCGGGGATAACCATGCGCCCGGAGACAGCCATACGTCTTCAAAGCCGTCAAAAAGATACCGGCATCCCCCGTCCGGGCAGGAAGATGCCAAGGATATGGCCGGCACGTTACCAGAAAGCGGTTGGGATTCCAAACCAACGGCAGAACCGCAGACAGGAAAAAAAGCGCGGGTGGCGGTAAAACGGCATTTTGAAGCGGATGCACCTGTTCCGGGCAAAGATACCGAACCGGATGCCGTGTCGGGGAACGGGATTCCCGCGCATTCCCCACCGCTCCATGAAACCGGGAGGCTGCAATTCGGGCCGGGAGGAAAGAATGGAGAACCGGAAAAAGGCCGGACGGCAGTAAAAAAGAAAATAGCAGTAAAATTTTCTGCCAATGCTGAAAGAGCAACAGATGGAAGCCTGGCGGAATCTGACACGGAAACAAACGAATCTGGACGGCTCCGGTTCGGCCATGGAGAAGGGAAGGAGGTAAATCCCCAGAGCTGGGCAGAAACAAAAAAAGAGCAGGCAGATTCAAAAGACCGCACGGCTTTAAAAAAGAAGCAGGCACGGCGGTTTGCTGCCGATGCGGCAAAGCCGGAGCAAAAAGGCATAGAAAAGGAACAGGGGGTGGCTTCTGTACCCCAAGAATCCGGACGGCTCCGGTTTGAACATGAGGATAACAGGACGGGGGAACCTCCTGGAAAACGGACAAGAGAAAAGCAGAGGCTGGCGGCAAAGTTTTCGGCTGAAGAAAAAAGGCCGGAAGGCCCGCCCCGCCTGCAATATGACCAGAGCGAACTGCCGCCGGAGGAACGGAAAACTGCCGCCGCAGGAAAAAACGGTGTGCCGGAGACGGAAAAACCACCGGGATTATCCATGCAGCAGAAGAAATGTGAATCGGCACAGAACAAAGTCGAATCATCCGGGAAAAAACTGGAAAAGGCGCAGTCCAAACTGCCGACCCGCCGTCGTGCCCGTTTGCAGAAGCAGTATGACAGTGAATCCGGAAAGGTGAAGCACCGGCTACAGTTTGAAACAGAAGCCATACCGGAATATGAAAAACCGCCGCTGCCGAAACGGGCGGTAACTGCCCTGCGAAGAACGGCTGTTACTACGGCCGGATTAAAGCTGCACCAGAAGATCCGGGAGACAGAGCGGGATAACGTCGGCGTGGAGGCCGCGCATACGGCGGAACGCGCCGCAGGGCGGTTTCTCCGTTGGAATAAACGCAGGCTTCATGACAAACCTTACCAGGAAGTGCGCCGCGCGGAAAAACGTCTGGCAAAAGCCAATGTGAACGCAGCCTATCAAAAACTTCTGATGGATAGCCCGGAATTACAGAAGAAAAAAGCTTTATCAAAATGGATCCAGAAGCAGAAGCTGAAACGGAAATACGCAGCAGCAGCAAGGGAGACGGCAAAGGGGGCAAAGCACACCACCAATGTCCTGACCGCAGCCGGGCAGGTGATCCGCGCCATTGCGCAGAAAGTCATCGCCCACAAAGCAGTCCTTGGGATCATCGCCGTGGGCGTCCTTGTTTTTGCCATGTGCGGCTCCCTGTTTTCCTCCTGCTCCGCTATGCTCACCGGCGTACAGTCTGCAGTGATATCCACCTGTTATGTGGCGGAGGATACGGAAATTGAGAAAAGCGAACTGCACTACACCGAACTGGAGACCGACCTGCAAAGGAACATCAACAGTACGGAGACGGATTATCCAAACTATGATGAATACCGCTACAACATTGGCGAGATCGGCCACAACCCCTATGAACTGATGGGATACCTCACGGCGGTTTACGGGGATTTTACCTATGCACAGGTGGAGGCGGAGCTTGACCGGCTGTTCGGTCAGCAGTACCAGCTCACCCGGACGCAGATCACGGAGGTGCGCACTTATACAGACGCAGACGGCGTTGAGCAGCAGTATGACTGGTACGTCCTGCAAACAACGCTGGCTGTGCGCCCGCTTTCGGATATTATCGCGTCAAGCCTTGCACCAGGCGACCAGACAGACCGTTACGGTGTATATATGCAGACCTGCGGCAACCGCCAGTGCTATGGGAATCCTTTTGACTTTGCGTGGATCCCTTATGTCACCAGCCCATACGGCTACCGGGTACACCCCACGACCGGGGCAAAAGACCTCCACCGGGGCGTAGATATCGGCGTTGCAGCCGGAACCCCTATCAAGGCAGTGCAGGACGGGCGTGTGATATCCGCAGGAAATGCCGGGGACTATGGCCTGTGCGTGGTGATCGAAGGAGTGGATGGCTACCAGTCACGCTATGCCCACTGCTCTTCCCTTTCAGTAAGGGCAGGGCAGGAAGTGGCGCGGGGTGATGTCATTGCCGCTGTAGGAAGCACGGGAAACAGCACTGATACGCATTTACATCTGGAAGTTACCCATAACGGTCAGTATTTAAACCCCTATTATTATGTGGATAACGGCGGATACGGCTACCTTCCGGGCGGCGGAGCGGCTGGTATGCCTGATTTTGCACCAAATCCAGGAGCAGCCATGGGCGACGGCAGTTTTGAAGCCATGCTCTCGGAAGCAGAAAAATACCTGGGGTTCCCCTATGTCTGGGGCGGTTCCTCACCTGCTACTTCTTTCGACTGCTCCGGATATGTGTCGTGGGTCATCAACCATTCCGGCGTTGGGAACGTGGGCAGACAGACGGCGCAGGGGCTTTACAATCTCTGCACTCCGGTTTCCAGGGCGGATATGCAGCCGGGGGATCTGGTCTTTTTTACCGGAACTTATTCGGCGGCTACCCCGGTTACCCATGTGGGAATCTATGTCGGCGGTGGGCGTATGATTCACTGTGGTTCGCCAATTTCTTATGCCAGCATTGACACAAGTTACTGGTTATCAAAATTCTACAGCGGGGGCAGGCTGCCCTGAAAGGAGGTGTTGAGTGATAATAAAGTTTGACACAATGATAATAAAGACCGACATTTTCATAAAAAAGAGTGACAATATCAGTTACAGATAATCACTGATAAAAAAGTATGACAACCGCAAAGAGAAAATCATAATAAAGTCTGACAATATCAATGCAGATACCGCAGGCGGCAATGTCATAATCTGAAAAATGAAATAGTTGTGTTAATCAGCTTGGAGTGCAGGGCATTTCAGGCTTTTCTATTGTCAAACTATTTTATCACAGAGGCACTTGTAATTGTCAAAGTTTTTTTTGAAATGACAGGAGGAAATTACAATACAAATACAGCATCAATTCCATAAAAACGATGAATATTTCACCCCTGCCTGTGCGGTATATCCGATCATGGAACGGCTGAAGCCTGGAACTGTGATTTGGTGCCCGTTCGATACAGTGGAAAGTGCGTTTGTCAAAGTCCTGTCCGGCAATGGATTCCATGTTATTTATGGACATATCCATACTGGACAGGATTTTTTTACGGTCCAGGTGCCGGACTGCGATTATATCATTAGCAACCCGCCTTACAGTTTAAAAGGGCAGGTAATCCGACGGCTGTATGAGATCGGCAGGCCCTTTGCCATGTTGCTGAATTTTCAGGGCATTTTTGACAGTAAAGAACGGTTTCAGATGTTTTATGAAAACCGGGTGGAGATGCTCTGGCTCAGTCCAAGGGTGGAGTACACAGGAAAAGGCATGGAGGAATCAAAACGAGTGCCGTTTCAAAGCGGCTATCTGTGCAGCGGTATATGTAAAAATCAGCTGGAATTTGCCTACTTAGACAACCGACCCAAAAAAGGAGGGATCACACTTGAAAATAGGACTGATTGACGTAGACGGCCACCGATGGCCAAACCTGTGCCTGATGAAGCTTTCCGCTTATCACAAGGCGCGGGGCGACACCGTGGAATGGCATGACGGACGTAGGCGGTATGACCTTGTTTACATGAGCCGCGTCTTTACGGACAGCTATTCCAAAGACTTTGCTGGACGGATCCGTGCTGACCAGATTATCCGGGGCGGCACAGGATATGGGCTTTCCAACCGCCTGCCCAACGATGTAGAACATACCTGCCCGGATTACGGGATATACCCGCAGTTTGCCGGAACTGCCTACGGCTTTCTGTCGCGCGGCTGTCCGCGGGGCTGCGGCTTCTGCATTGTAGGAGAAAAAGAAGGAAGACAGACGGTGGCGGTGGCAGATCTCTCCGAGTTCTGGATGGGAGAAAAGGAAATCAAACTTCTGGATGCAAATCTGCTGGCCTGCCCGGATTGGGAACGGCTCTTAGGGCAGCTTGCGGACAGCAGGGCGATGGTGGATTTCACCCAGGGGCTCGACATACGGCTCATGACCCCGAAGAAGGCAGCGGCTTTAAACCAGGTAAGGACAAAAATGCTGCATTTTGCCTGGGATAACCCAGAGGACGATTTGACGCCGTATTTCCGGCAGTTTTCGGAATGGACTTCTGTAAAAGATTGCCGGAAGCGTCGGGTCTATGTCCTTACCAATTACGGCAGCACCCATGAGCAGGATCTGTACCGCATCTATACTCTCCGTGACATGGGATACGACCCTTATGTGATGGTGTATGAAAAATCCACCGCCCCTTCCGTCACACGCCGGCTTCAGCAGTGGGTAAACAATAAATGGTTCTTCCGCGCCGTACCGGATTTTAATGATTTTGTCCCTAACTGGCGCAGGAAGCAGAAAGGAGCAGGAAATGAAGATCGAACGTCTGAGGGCGGATCTTGAAAAGGCAAGACAGAAAGCCGTGGAATGGCAGGCACGAGCAAAGGACATCGAACGGCAGATCACGGAGCATGAAAACCTGGAGATTATCCAGGCTGTGCGAGGAATTACCGCCTCGCCGGAAGAACTGAAAACGATCCTGGGGCTGATCCAGTCCATGAAAGAAGTACCCCAGGACAACCCTGTAAAAGAGGAGGAAATAAGACCAAATGAAAACTAATATTCGATACGCATTATCCGCGCTTGTGCTGGGCATAGGCGCATTTTTTACTCCTGTGACGGCATTTGCGGCAGGCGGGGCCGACGCTACCCCGCCAAGGGTCAGTGCAGAAGCCGCAGATGGTATGCTGCATATTGAGGCAACCGATGATGATTCCGGCGTGGAGGCCATCTATGTTGCTGGGAAACGGGTCAACTACCGTGTGGACGGCGCACTTGACTTGGATTTTGAGGACTTCGCTCCGGACGGACAGGAAACCGTGGAAGTTTATGCGATTGATTTTGCCGGGAATCAGTCAGAGACTGTTACGGTGACAAACCCCCATTACCAGGCTCCAGAGCCGGAACCGGAACAGAAACCGATTACCCCGAATGGGCAGGCTTCTGTTCTTGACAATGCCACCGATGAAGAAGGAAAGGAATTTTTTACCTTTGTTACGCCGGAGGAAAATATCTTCTATCTTGTGATCGACCGCCAGCGGGATTCCGACAATGTATATTTCTTAAATGCGGTTACGGAGAACGACCTGGCAGACCTGGCGGAAAAGAGCAAAGAAGGAAGCGTCGGGGAGAGCGCCATGCCTGTGGTGGAGGTCTGCTCCTGTGTGAAACAGTGTGAGGCCGGAAAGGTAGATACCGCCTGCCCGGTCTGCAAGAATGACTTAAAAGCCTGCACCGGCGAACCGGAAGAAACGGAAAAAAGCGGCAGCGCAGGAATCATGATCTTTATCCTGCTTGCTATCCTGGCATTTGGTGGAGCCGGGTACTACTTAAAAATCTATAAGCCGAAGCACGACCTGGACGATGCCGAGGATCTGGACGACCTGCTGGA
>ERZ777305.3022-NODE-3022-length-12460-cov-14.008142_pt1 | contig 12460 bp, 11 predicted proteins | sample MGYA00374965_ERZ777305 | MGnify/ENA primary metagenome ERZ777305 (study PRJEB29328, sample SAMD00013331) | mouse gut metagenome | study: EMG produced TPA metagenomics assembly of the Metagenome analysis of fecal microbiota from mouse which was promoted...
ACTCCCATAAATCAAGGTTTTAGCAATAAAAAACAGGTAGTATTTGACACTACCTTGTAAAGATTGGAGGGTAGATGTATGAAAGATAAGCCATATCATCATGGGGATCTGCGACATGCCTTAATTGAAAGGGGAATAGAGTTCATTAAACAGGAGGGGGAGGAATCTCTATCTTTACGCAAAATAGCTGAAGTATGCGGCGTCAGTAATGCGGCGCCCTATGCGCATTTTAAGACCAAAGATGAGTTTATAAGTGCAATGCAGCAGTATGTTATGGATTTATTTTCTGCTGCATTAGAGAAAACAGCTGTGGAATATAAAGACAGTCCGTCATTACTTCCCATGCTTGGTAAAACATATGTAATGTTCTTTTACCAAAATCCCTTTTATTATGATTTTCTGTTTTCACGAAGAAATCTTATAATAAAATTGTCTCCAAAAGATGCTGATACAGACGAAAATACGCCGTTATCTATCTTGCAAAAAACAGCTGCGTCGGTTTTTGGCAAAATAGGACTTCCGGAAAAGGTGATACAGAATAAGGTTATTGCCATGTGGGCCTTGGTGCATGGGCTGGCGGCTATCGCTACGATGCCCAATGTGGAATATGACGGTGATTGGGAAACAAGGATAGAAGAAATTATTAGGTCTATTTCTGTACCTTATCAAATGCAGGGGGATGAAGGATGAACATTTTAATACATGATTTAAGTAATGAACATTTTTGCTCTTTATTTTCAGATGTATATAATGATGCCTATATTATTTCAGATATCGGGACAATACGACATTGTATCGGCTGTTTTGGCTGCTGGATAAAAACACCTGGTAAATGCGTATTAAAAGACGGATATGAAAATATGGGAGAATTACTCTCAAAGAGTGAAAAAGTAACCATTATCAGCCGATGTTTTTATGGCTGTTACAGTCCGTTTGTAAAAAATGTTTTAGACCGAAGTATTCCTTGGCTGCTCCCCTTCTTCAAAATAAAAAACAATGAAACACATCATAAGAGACGCTACCAAAACAATATGCAGCTTGCGGTACATTTTTATGGAGAAAATATTACCGCAGAAGAAAAGGAGACGGCTAAGAAAATGGTAAAAGCAAATTGTATTAATTTTTATGTGAAAAACTACGAAATAACATTTTCCAAATCTATAAATGAATTACGCGGAGAGGTAACTGCCATATGAAAATCTGCATTATGAACGGAAGCCCCAAAACAGCTGAGAGCACATCTGACTTGCTCATTGAGTATTTAACGTCATTTCTCAAGGGGAACGAAGTAGTGACATATAATGTGTGTAAAACGGATTTTTCTCAGGCGCAGTTTTCGCAGATTCAAAGCAGCAATGTTCTTATATTTGCATTTCCTCTGTATATTGACAGTGTCAATTCAGGTTTGCTGCGTTTTCTTATCGAATTTGAAAATAGAGGATTTAGCAATAAGAATAGTACTGTTTACTGTATGATCAATAATGGTTTTTATGAGGGCTGGCAAAATCATGTGGCCGCCGAGATTATGAGAAATTGGTGTAAAGCGGTCGGACTGAATTATGGTCAAACGCTAGGTATTGGGGCAGGAGAAATGATTCCATTTCTTAAAGACATACCCTTGGGTTATGGTCCTTACAAGAACATTGGAATTGCGCTTGAAGAACTGAGCCACAACATTTTATGTCTAAACCGGGAGGAAGATTTATACATATCGCCAAACTGGCCAAGATTTCTTTGGAAAATAGTTTCTTCTTATAGCTTTTGGTATCCGAAAGCAAAAAAGAACGGATTAAAAAGAAGAAGATTAAACGAAACAGTAGATTAGGACAGGGGTGACTTCGGGTAATGTATATAAACAAATGAGAATGCTCAAGCTAAAAAGAGTAGGCCGTAGTCTGCTCTTTTTGGTGTAAAAACATATTGACATATACCCCGTGGGGGTATATAATAAATATACCCGTTAGGGGTATATGCCGAGGAGGATGAGGGAATGCCGGATAAAGATATGTGTGAATGCTGTGGAAAGATAACGGACCGTTCAAAGGAGGAGCGCAAACGGTTGATCCATCGTCTGAACCGGATAGAGGGGCAGATCAGAGGAATTCGCGGAATGGTAGAGAATGATGCTTATTGTACGGATATTTTGATACAGTCTGCGGCAGTCAACGCGGCGGTCAATGCGTTCAATAGGGATCTGATAGCCAATCATATCCGGGGCTGCGTGGCCCGGGATATACGGGAGGGGAAGGACGAAGTGATAGATGAATTGGTAGTCACTCTGCAGAAATTGATGAAATAGGGAAGAAATATATGGAAAACGCAACAGAATATCCGAGTAGATATAAGGGAAACGAAAATTAGGAATGATATTGAGAAAGGGGGCCAAGAGTTCGATTATGGAGCAATATACAGTAACGGGAATGAGCTGCGCCGCATGCAGCACCCGAGTGGAAAAAGCAGTGTCCGGGGTGCAGGGGGTTACATCCTGTTCGGTGAACCTGTTGACACATTCCATGGGCGTAGAGGGCACGGCCGATGCGCAGGATATTATAACGGCAGTTGAAAATGCCGGATATGGGGCGTCTATAAAAGGAAAAGACAGAGAACAGCGGGCGGTGGCGGACCCGGAGGAAGAGGTTTTAAAGGACAGGGAGACTCCGGTGTTAAAGAGACGTCTTATCGCATCCTTGGGTTTTTTACTCATCCTTATGTACTTTTCCATGGGACATATGATGTGGGGATGGCCGCTGCCTGCTTTTTTTGAAAGTAATCTTCTGGCCCAGGGCCTGGTGCAGCTCTTACTCACAGCCATTGTCATGGTTATCAATCAGAAATTCTTTATAAGCGGTTTTAAGAGTATACTGCACCGTGCCCCCAATATGGATGCGCTGGTTGCCCTGGGAGCTACGGCGGCATTTGGCTACAGTACCTTTGCCCTGTTTGCCATGACGGACGCGCAGATTCATGGGAACGCCGATGCTGTGATGTCCTATTTACATGAGCTTTACTTTGAGTCCGCCGCTATGATACTGGCGCTTATTACTTTGGGCAAGATGCTGGAGGCCCGCTCCAAGGGAAGGACCACCGATGCTCTGAAGGGACTGATGAAACTGGCTTCCAAGACCGCCACGGTGCTGCGGGATAATGTTGAGGTTACGATCCCTATAGAACAGGTGGCAAAGAGTGATCAGTTTGTGGTCCGCCCCGGCGAGAATATTCCGGTGGACGGAGTTGTTCTGGAGGGAAACAGCGCCGTGGATGAGGGTGCGCTGACGGGAGAGAGCATTCCGGTGGACAAAACTGCCGGGGACAGAGTTTCGGCGGGGACATTGAATCAATCCGGCTTCATACGCTGTGAGGCCACCAGAGTGGGAGAAGACACTACTCTGTCGCAGATTATTCAGATGGTCAGTGACGCGGCGGCGACAAAAGCTCCAATTGCGAAAGTAGCGGATAAAGTGTCTGGGGTCTTTGTGCCGACGGTTATTATCATTGCTTTCATAACGATCATAGTGTGGCTGGCGGCGGGACAGACGGCGGGTTTTGCCCTTGCCAGAGGGATATCGGTTTTGGTCATCAGTTGTCCCTGCGCGCTTGGCCTGGCTACTCCGGTTGCCATTATGGTGGGCAACGGTATGGGAGCAAAGAACGGTATTCTGTTTAAAACGGCGGTTTCTCTTGAGGAGACGGGGAAAACACAGATTGTAGCGCTGGATAAAACGGGGACAATCACTCAGGGAGAACCAAAAGTGACGGACATTATTCCGTTCAACGGTTATGATGGGGAATCCCTGCTGCAGTTGGCTTATTCCCTGGAAAAAAAGAGCGAGCATCCGTTGGCAAAGGCCGTTAATCTGAAAGCGGAGCAGGACGGTGTTAATGCTGAGGGAGTTACAGATTTTAAAGCATTGCCCGGAAACGGGCTGACTGCCTCACTGCAGAATGTGCCACTGTATGGCGGCAGTTATAAATTTATAGCAGAAAAGGTTGTTGTTCCTGACAGTGCAAGAGCTGACTCGGAAAGGCTTTCGGAGGAGGGGAAGACCCCGCTGTTATTTGCCCGCGACAAAGAATTATGCGGCATTATTGCCGTGGCGGATGTGATTAAAGAGGACAGTCCCCGGGCAATCCGTGAACTGCGTGATATGGGTATCCGGGTGGTGATGCTGACGGGAGACAATGAGCGGACTGCCAGAGCCATCGGCGCGCAGGCGGGAGTGGATGAGGTGATAGCCGGTGTGCTGCCGGGAGGTAAGGAAAGTGTGATCAGGGAACTGAAACAGAAGGGCAAGGTCATTATGGTGGGAGACGGTATCAACGATGCGCCTGCGCTGACCGGCGCGGATATCGGTATTGCCATCGGGGCGGGGACGGATGTGGCGATCGATGCGGCGGACGTGGTACTGATGAAGAGCCGGCTATCGGATGTTCCCGCCGCAATCCGCTTAAGTCGCGCCACACTGCGCAATATCCACGAAAATCTGTTCTGGGCTTTTATATACAATATCATCGGCATACCCTTGGCTGCGGGAGTATTTATCGGCATATTGGGCTGGAGACTCAATCCCATGTTTGGCGCGGCGGCCATGAGCCTGTCCAGTTTCTGCGTAGTCACTAACGCGTTGCGTCTGAATTTTTTTAAGATGTATGATTCGGCCAAAGCCCATGAAATACAGGCAAACCCGGACAAATGTGATCCGGCTGACAATAAAACCGATAATGAAGTAAAATATACTGCAAAGATGGAATGTATCGCAGAGGCAGGTCAAAGCGCGGAGGCAGGTCAAAGCGCAGAGGCAGGTCAAAGCGCAGGGGCAGGTCAAAGCGCGGAGGCAGGTCAAAGCGCGGAGGCAGGTCAAAGCGCAGAGGCAGGTCAAAGTGCAGAGGCAGGTCAAAGCGCTACGACAGATCAAGCTGCGGAGGCAGATCGCAAAACGGAATTAGGCCGTGATGTAAAAACAACCGGTAATACAGAAAAAAATCATAACACAGAAAAGGAGACGAAAAACATGGAAAAGACATTGAAGATCGAGGGAATGATGTGCGGACACTGCGAGGCGCATGTAAAAAAAGCTCTGGAGGGGCTGGACGCCGTAGCACAGGCAGTCGTCAGTCATGAGAGCGGCTCGGCGACAGTTACACTTACCGGTGAGGTTTCCGAGGATGTACTCAGGCAGACGGTTGCCGACCAGGGATACAAGGTGACAGATATTCAGTAGGCTGGAGGAGTGTCGAGAGACACTCCTTTTCAGGTTGCAATGTCTGGGGAATCAAGGTACAATGAGTAAAATGTATCGCATTTAACGCTACTGAATAGATAGCGTGCTGGAGCGCACGGTCCGCACTTTATTCTGTTGATCGGAACGGATGAAAAAATCGGGACCGCGGGAAACGCGTAAAATGCGATATGGATTATCGGGAGGCCCTGATGAAAATTATATTAGTCGAGGACAATGACGCGATTATTATGGGTTTGCAATATCTTTTGGAACAGGAGGGGTATACCTTTCAGGCAGTCCGGCGCAGACGGGAGGCGGAGCGGATGCTGCAAAAGGAGCAGCCGGATCTGATGCTGCTGGATATCGGCCTGCCGGATGGAGACGGCTACCAACTCTGTGAAAGTATTCGGCAGCAATATGACTTTCCCATTATTTTTCTAACAGCCAGGGAAGAGGAAGAGGATGTGGTACATGCCTTCGACCTGGGGGCGGACGACTACATCATCAAGCCTTTCCGCAACCGGGAATTGATATCCCGTATTAAGAACGTATTGCGCCGGGGCAGTCAGGAGCGGGAAGTGCTGCAATGCGGTAATATTTCATTGGACGTGGAGAGCGGCAGGGTCAGGGTGGCAGGAGAAGAGGTGGCACTTACCAAACTGGAATACAAGATCCTCCGCAGTATGATGTCCTATCCGGGAAAGCTCTTCACCAGAGACGAGATACTTTCCGATGTGTGGGACCTGTCCGGTAACTTTGTGAACGATAATACCCTGTCAGTTACGATGAAGAGACTGCGGGAAAAATTGGGCGATACGGAGGGACGGATCATCAAGACCGTCCGGGGGATGGGGTATCGCATAGAGAGCCAGAGGTGATCATGATACTGAGATGGAATGAGGAGATAAAAAAACTGATCGTAAGCCTGGGCCTGTTTTTGGCAGCGGTACTGATCCTGGGGAATATGGGCATCGGACTCTTCCGCAATCAGACGCGCAGGGAATATACCGCGCTCGCGGCAGGCATTCTGGAAAATATACGGCAGTCATATCCCCAGATATCGGAAGAAGACCTGATCCGGCTGCTGGAAACCCCGGAGTCTACTGCCGAAGGCCGGCAACTGCTGGCCAGATATGGTATCTTTGAGGAGTACGGCAGCCGTACCTTTGGCGGACAGGAAAAAAGGTTGCTGTATTTTCAGATAGGATTAAATCTGTTTTTGATTACGGCTCTTGCGTTGGGAATATTCCGGATCGTTTATTACCTGCGTGGGCGCCAGAGCCGGATCGAGGAACTGCAATGTTATCTGGAGCAGCTCAGCAGAGGGAATTACCGTCTGGAACTGGAAGAGAACCGGGATGATGAGCTCAGCGGTCTGCGCAACGAGATTTATCGTATCACCGTTCAGCTCAGAGAATCCGCGGCGCTGGAGAAGTACAGGCGCAAGGCGTTGTCGGCCTCTGTGGCCGATATCTCCCATCAGCTGAAAACGCCCATGACCTCCATGACGATTCTCCTTGATAATTTGGTGGAAAATGAGGACATGGATGAGATCACCAGGCAGCGTTTTCTGTCGGAGATTCGCAGGCAGCTTACAGGTATGAGCTGGCTGATCGCCACGATGCTCAAGCTTTCCCGTCTGGAGGCGGGAGCGGTAGAGCTGGAGCGGATTCCCCTGCAGGCACACACTTTGGTGGAAAAATGCTTTGATAAACTGCAGACTACCGCAGAGTGGAGAGAGGTACATCTGGAGGCGGAACTGCAGCCGGGAGCCTCACTGACCGTGGACGAAAATTGGACCGCAGAGGCTCTGTGCAATATTGTTAAAAATGCTATCGAGCATAGCGCCGCAGGCGGAAACGTACAGGTTTTGACCAGGGAGAACGAGGTATACACCGAGATCCGTGTGACGGACGACGGTGTGGGCATATCACGGGAAGAGCGGGAAAAATTGTTTCAAAGGTTTTATCGGGGAAAATGCGCCGACAGGGACAGCATCGGCATCGGTCTGGCTTTGGCCAAAGAGGTGGTGGAGCAGCAGCACGGGCAGATTCAGGTGGAATCCCAAGAGGGTAAAGGAACAATATTTTCTTTGAAATTTATGAAATAAAAGATATTATCTGAAATGTCACGGAAATGTCATTTCCATTTTTTATACTGATATCGGTAAAACCCCAAAAGGGTCAATTTCATGGAAGGTATGGTGATGACATGGAGATATTGAGAACGGAGCATTTGACTAAAAGATACGGAAAGGGTGAAAGCGGCGTCCTGGCGGTGGATGATGTATCCATATCCGTGGCGAAGGGAGAATTTGTGGCAGTGGTGGGCAGTTCCGGCAGCGGGAAGTCAACTTTGATGCATATGCTGGGCGGAGTGGACCGTCCCACTTCCGGCAGGGTATTGATAGAGGATACGGATATCTATGAAATGAATGACGACAGGCTGGCCATGTTCCGCAGGAGACAGGTGGGGCTGATCTATCAGTTTTATAATCTGATTCCGGTGCTGAATGTGGAGGAGAATATCACTTTGCCCTGCGAACTGGACGGGCGCAGGCCGGACCCGGAGCTGGTGAGGGAGCTGGTACACACGCTGGGGCTGGAAAAGAGGCTGGATCATCTGCCCAATGAGCTGTCCGGCGGGCAGCAGCAGCGGGTGGCCATAGGCAGGGCGCTGATCACCCGGCCGGCTATTTTGCTGGCGGACGAGCCCACCGGCAATCTGGACAGCAGGGCCAGCGATGAGATCATGGCGCTTCTGCGTGAGGCCAACCAGAGATACAGGCAGACCATCATTATGATCACCCATAACCCGGAGCTTGCCAAGCAGGCAGAGAGAGTATTGGTCATTGAGGACGGGCGCGTCAGCAGGGGGAAGGACCAAGCGTTACATGACTTGGAGCTGAGGACGGGCGATGTGCGGGGAGGTGCGGAGCGATGAATGTATTGCAAAAGTGCTGTTTTCGTTCCCTTAGAGAGAACCGCAAGCGGACGCTGGTGACCATCGTGGGTGTGATCCTGGCTACAGCGCTGATCACAGGCGTGGCTTGTCTGGCCACAAGTTTCCGCGCCAGCATGATAGCCTATGAAAAAGTGCAGAATGGGGACTGGCATTACTGCTTTTTGGGGGTAAAGCCTAAGGACCTTAAGTATTTCGAGGAAAACCGTCATGTACAGGATATCTCACTCAAGCAGTCTCTGGGTTACGCCGTATTAGAGGGCAGCCAGAATCCGGATAAACCCTATGTCTATCTCTGTGCAGTGGGAGGGGATGCCGTCTCTGTCCATGGTCTGAGGCTGACGGAGGGGAGAATGCCGGAAAACGGCTCGGAGTTGGTCATCAGTCGGCATATCCTATACAATGGTATGGTGGATCTGCGGGTGGGGGACAGCATCACCCTGGATGTAGGGCCAAGATTATCCGGCGAATTTTCTCTAAGGCAGAGCAATGGGTATATCCAAGGAGATGAGAGGCTGGAGCCTAAGGAGAGTCATACTTACACCATCGTGGGAGTGATCGAACGGCCCAACTACAAGGTGGAGGATCGGGTGGCACCGGGATACTCCGTATTTACCTATCTGGAAGATCCCATGGAGGCAGAATCCCTGGAGGTTTATGCCAGCTACACGGACTGGGGACTTAAACACGCCGGACAGGTGACTACGGGGCTTAGCGATCTGGCGGATTCTGTAGTAGAGAATTACTATCTGCTCAAATGGATACTGTTTATTTTTTCATCCAGTTCTATGGATATGATATACGCCATGGCTGGGGTGGCCGTGCTCATTATTATCGTGACCAGCGTATTCTGTATCCGCAACAGCTTTATGATCTCTCTGACCGAGAAGATGAAACTGTACGGCAGACTGGCGTCTGTGGGTACTACTGCCAGGCAGCAGAGAAAGATCGTCTATTATGAGGCGGCATTTATAGGGGCAGTGGGGATTCCGCTGGGTGTTCTCGGCGGGGTTCTGGCGTCTGTGATCCTGGTGAGGTGTGTCAGCAGTCTGATGGAGGACGCAGTGGATATTCCGCTGGTATTTGGTATTTCCTGGACGGCGGTGTTTCTGTCTGTGCTGCTGGGATCGGTCACGATCTTTTTCTCGGCGTGGAAGTCGGCGAGACGCGCTGCCAGGATATCGCCCATCAGTGCCATACGGGCCAACGCCACGGTAAATCATGGACAAATGGGCGGCAGAAAGCGGAGGGATGGACGCAGGGAGCTGCGGTGCCCCCGATGGATATCGGGACTCTTTGGCATAGGGGGCAGGGTGGCCTATAAAAATCTGCGACGTGCCCGCGTCAAGTATCGTGCCACTGTGGTCTCCATCGTGGTGGGGGTGGCGGTATTCATCGGCATGACTACTTTTATGCAGGCGGTGCAGCATATATCCGACGTCTACTATGAGGATATGCAGTATCAGCTGCGGATTGACTGCCATGATTCCGACAGTTACACAAAGCTGCTGGCTGTAACGGAGATGGAGGGGGTGGAAGAGGTGGAACTGATCAGATCGGGGTATCTGTACGTTCCGGGTAAAAATCTACCGCTGACCCAAGGTTATCTGGACTTATGCCATGATGAGAACAGAACAGAGGAGAGTATTCGGGTGTATTCTCTGGGAGAGGAAGGATATGCCCGCTACTGCAGCCGGGCAGGATTGTCCCCCGGTAAGGATCAGGCGATCGTTTTGGCCCAGTATGAGTATATATCCTATAATGAAAAAGATATCAGGCATGAGGAGAGCGGAGACGCAGCCGGTTTTAAAGCCGGAGATGTGATCGCGGGAGAAGGAGAGGCGCAGGTATCAGTGACTGTGGCAGCCCAGACAGATATAAAGCCCCTGTTTATGAATCACTGGATTTATAACGGGATCGTACTGATCGTCAGTGAAAGCTGGATGGACGAAAATATGGAAAAATTGCATGTAGCAGACAGGAAGACCACAGGGGCGGTCATTAAATGTCAGGATGCTTTCCGGCTGGAGGAAGACTTGCGTGGGAACATGGAAATGCTTAACTATTCTATCGTTAATTATGAGGAATCCCATCGTGCGGAAAAGAGTACGCAGCTGCTGGTATCCATCTTTCTGTATGGATTTATCACAGTGGTGGCACTGATCGGTATCACAAATATTTTTAATACCGTTACCACCAATCTGGAATTGCGCGCGCCGGAGTTCGCCATGCTGCGGGCCGTGGGTATGACCGGCAGGGAGTTCCGCCGGATGATCTGGCTGGAAAGTCTGTTCTATGGCGGCAAGGCGCTGAGCATCGGCATTCCCCTGGGCATCGCTGTCTCCTATTGTTTTCATCTGGCAATGAAACAGGGGATCGACATGAGATTTCTTTTCCCGTGGGACGGTGTCCTCATAGCGGTGGCGGCCGTGATGATATTGTTGTACGGGACTATGTGGTATTCCATGGGAAAGATTAAAAAGAAGAATATCGTAGAGACCATACACAGCGAGAATTTGTGATCAGATAAAATGATAGTGGGCCAGGGCCTGGCGAACGCCGCCCTGGCTGGCTTTTGCCGTCACATATTCCACCTGCTCAAACAGGCTGGCCGGGTCGGCATTGCCCATGGCGATGCTGTGAGGCACAAAGGACAGCATGGGCAGATCGTTGTTGCTGTCCCCCAGAGCGCAGGCATCCTCCAAAGCCAGGCCGTAGTGATTTAATACGAATCCAATGCCGGACGCCTTGGAATAGCCTTTGGGCACGAATTCCCGGAAAGTACCCCCTCTGTCGATGCAGTCGAACCACTGATCGCTGATACGGCGGAAGGCGGTGAGCTGTGCCTCCTCCTGATACCAGATCACGAACTTATCCGCAAAAAAATTGGGGTTTTCCAGTTCCTCCGGCATGTGGTAGCGATGTTCCACAAATATCCGGTACTGGCGCACAGCCCGGGGATGGTGCAAAGGACGGGTCAAGTCAAAGGCCACCTGTGCCCGGGACTCAAAGAGGATGTCCACATCCGTGTGCCGGGCTGTATCCAAAATACGCATGATCCTGTCATGGGGCTGGGATACATAGAGGACATCCCGACCGTCACAGTAGATGTTGGTGCCGCAGCCACACACATAACCGTCCCAGCCGATGTCCCTGAAACGGGGTTCCACGTTCTGGAAACAGCGGCCGGTGTTGATAAACATCAGATGACCGTTTGCTCTGGCCTGGGCGATGGCCGCAGCCGCGTCCTCCGGTACGGAGCCGTCTGTCTCGGAGGTCAGCGTTCCGTCTATATCAAAAAAGGCAATCTTTCTGGACATTTTAATATTCTCCCTGTAAATAAACGATAATTGGCGGTTTTTGGGTGATCAGCCGGATCTGACTATAGTTTTAGGCTGAATTCCAGAACATTATACTGATAACCGTTCCTCGCATCCGTTTTTGGCTTGGAGTCGATGCATGTAAAGCCCAGCGACCGCGCCAGGCCAATGGACGCCTCATTTTCTTTTCTGCTGGAATAGATAAACTCTGTGGCGTCCAGACTCTCCCTGCAATATTGCAGCAGCGCCCGGACGACCTGCTTTCCCAGACCTTTTCCCACATAGTCGGGTCCCAGACAGATTCCTGTATCCTCATATACATTGGGAGATATCTGCACTATGCCCGCAAACCCGATGGGTGTGCCGCTCTTTTTTTCGTAGACAATGAAACATTCATGATTTTTTTGATATTCGATGGTTTTCTGTATCCTGATCCTGGCGTCCTCCTCGCTGGTGGTGAGATTCCACAGCATATGTCTGGCGCTCTCCGGACGGGACCATACATTGCGGTACATCCCCTCCCAGTCAGAATATTTTGCTTTGTCAAGAATTAGATCGGTGGTTTCAAGCATGTTTGTACCTCCTGATATACTGCCTATTTTATCACATGGGGAAACTTCGTACAAGAATCTTATTTTTCACTGCGCATTGACTTTTTTATACAACTTTTGTGTTAGATGTGAATCGTGAGTAAAGTGAAAAAGGAAGTACTCCGTTGGTGCTTGTCTATGCCAAAGCGTTTCAGCATATTTTCAGCACCATCATGGAGGATAAGCTCTGTTTTATGGCGGCGGTATCCCAGTTGATTGGTGCTGAAGATCCCCAAAGTATCAAAAATCAACTCAGGGTAGAATTTGGACATATATTGTGAATATACCGTTATTGCCTGTCCTGTGGGGAGCTGCTACAATCCTGTCTTTGACAGTAATGAAATGATAAAACTGCAGAAACCCCAGAGTT
>ERZ777305.3023-NODE-3023-length-12457-cov-3.387276_pt1 | contig 12457 bp, 10 predicted proteins | sample MGYA00374965_ERZ777305 | MGnify/ENA primary metagenome ERZ777305 (study PRJEB29328, sample SAMD00013331) | mouse gut metagenome | study: EMG produced TPA metagenomics assembly of the Metagenome analysis of fecal microbiota from mouse which was promoted...
GCCTGTTTTGCCTGTTTTGCCTGTTTTGCCTGTTTTGCCTGTTTTGCCTGTTTTGAGAGCCGCCGCAGTTTTTGCTTTCGGCGGAAGCCAGTAGTCTTATATGATTATATATTAACACACACTATTCTATTTTGCAATATACTTTTCAAAAAATTTTATTGTGCGGGCAAAATCCCGCACAATTCGTCTCTTCTTCATCCGCGGGCAAAGCCGGCGCCCCATGTCAATGGAAGCGCAAACCGGATCCCCGGGCATTCCCTCTCTCTTATCACAGTTTTTCATCTTGACATATTTCCCGAAAAATCTTACCATTAGACAAAACATCGGGCATGAATATTTTTCCTTATATGCCTGATATTTCCATTGATTATAAATTATTCCAGATCGCGCCGGATTTTTCCATTCCGGCGGCAGTTAACAGGGTGGTGATCCATTTGAAGCGCAAATACCTTGGCATAAATGTCTATGAAGCCTTTCAGGAAAGAATGGACTTTATTTTCCGGGAATTCGACAATATTTATGTATCTTTCAGCGGCGGCAAGGACAGCGGACTGCTACTGAACCTTGTCCTCGATTATATGAAAGCGCACGGCATCCGGAAAAAACTCGGCGTTTTTCATCAGGATTTCGAGGCACAGTATTCTGTTACCACAAAGTATGTTGAGAGCACCTTCGAAAAAAACCTGAACGAGATTGAGCCTTACTGGGTGTGCCTTCCGATGGCGACGAGAACGGCGCTCAGCAGCTACGAAACTTACTGGTATCCCTGGGACGACGCCAGGGAGGATATCTGGGTCCGTCCAATCCCGGCAAAGCCTTATGTCATCCGACTGCAGAATAATCCCTTTTATTACTATAAATATAAGATGCACCAGGAAAATCTGGCGAAGCAGTTCGGACGATGGTATCGGGAAATTCACGGCGGCGGAAAAACCATCTGCCTGCTCGGAATCAGAGCCTCCGAATCCCTGCAGCGCTACAGCGCCATCGTTAATAAAAAATACGGCTACCGGGGACTCTGCTGGATCTCGCGGATGTTCAAGGAGGTCTGGTGCGGCTCTCCGCTGTACGACTGGGGCGTGAGCGATGTCTGGACAGCCAATTACAAATTCGGCTACGAGTACAACTCGCTGTATGATCTTTATTACAAGGCCGGGCTCCGGCCGGATCAGATGCGCGTGGCGTCGCCGTTCAACGACTATGCCAAGGAGTGCCTGCATTTATACCGCGTTCTCGAGCCGGAAACCTGGGTCCGGCTGCTCGGCAGGGTGAAGGGAACTAATTTCACCGCCATCTACGGCAAGACAACAGCGATGGCCTACCGGAATGTCAAGCTCCCGGAGGGACACACCTGGAAATCCTATACGGAATTCCTGCTCGGCACGCTGCCCGGCCGTCTTCGAAGAAGCTATATGGAGCGCTTTAAAACCTCGATCCGGTTCTGGCACGAGACGGGCGGCGGCCTGTCGGAGGAAACCATCCGCGAGCTGATCGAGAAGGGCTATAAAATCCGCAGGAACGGTGTGTCCAACTATACGCTTGACAAAAAGTCACGAATTGTTTTCGTCGAAAAAATTCCGGATCACACCGACGACATTCTTTCCACCAGGGAGATCCCGAGCTGGAAAAGGATGTGTATCTGCATACTGAAAAACGATCATGCCTGTAAATTTATGGGTTTTGCCGAAACCAAGGCGCAGAGAGAGCGGATCGACCGCATCAAACAGAAATACAGGAGCATTGAAACACTGCAATACGGAACGCAGCCATAAGCTGTACGTGCCTGAAATGCCGCTCATGCGGCGGAATGAGAGGAAAAATTGGAATTCAGAAGCCCGGTCTATCAGATCAAAGCCGTACCTGTCGAAAAAATTATCCCGAACACCTACAATCCGAACACCGTGGCTCCGCCGGAGCTGCGGCTGCTCTATGACAGCATCCGGGAGGACGGCTACACCATGCCGATCGTCTGCTATTACTGCCAGAGCGACGACACCTACATTATCGTGGACGGCTTTCACCGCTACCGCGTGATGCTGGAGCACCGGGATATCTATGAGCGGGAAAAAGGGCTTCTGCCCGTGTCCGTCATCGACAAGCCTCTCGCCCAGAGAATGGCCAGCACCATCCGCCACAACCGTGCACGCGGCTCCCACGATGTGGATCTGATGAGCAATATCGTGCGGGAGCTCCATGATCTCGGAAGATCGGATGCCTGGATTTCCCGGCATCTGGGCATGGACCGCGATGAGATCCTGCGGCTCAAACAGATCACTGGTCTGGTTTCGCTGTTCCGCGAGACAAATTTCAAGCAGGCCTGGATTCCGGAGGGAGACGCAGCGGAGCGAATGGAAGCAGCAGACGCGGAAGCCGCTGCGGCCGCGGAGGAAAGCGTGGAGCAGACCGGCTCTCCGGAAGACGCCACAGAGAAAGCAGGCCCGGAACCGGCGCCTGGGGAATAGCCGAAGCAGCTGCGTAAGAAAGCTTATCCGAAAACCGGCGCCGTTCGTTCCCCATATCAACCGTTCATTCCGAAATCGGAATGAACGGCTTTTTTATGTTATCATCTCAAAAGAAGCCGCTAAAAACATATCTGCAGCTGGGGGGTAACAGAATGGTAAAGGTTACAAAGCAGGACAGAAAAAATATAAAAAAGAAATAACCTCTTCTTTTAATCAAAATCAATCCGGTAATCTTTTTCCTGCGTATGGATTGTCAGAACGGACAGATTAAAATCCTCATCCATAACGCTGAGCCGGTATTCATACCATAGTTCATCCGTCTTTTTTGACATCAGAACATACTCACCGTTTTCTTTGTCCTCAATCTGACTGCATAAGTCGTCGTAAATCTCAAATCCATCCACATCGCCCGGATATCCGGCCGAACGGATTCTTTCCTCTATTGCCCGGTAAAGTTCCTCCACCTCTCTGCCCTCCTCCGCGGTTCCGCCCGGCTGAACCGCCGGGGCTGTCCCGTTTTCTTCCTTCTGATATCCTGCTGTGCGGCCCGGACATGCATTTCCTGTTCTGCACCGACCTTTTGCCCTGGTCGCCTCCGGTTTATTCCTGACGTTTCTCCGCAACCTCGCCGGCCCTTTTATAAATGCTTCCGGCCGGGATGCAGCCGCGCACTGCGGAGAGCGGATAAACGTTGGAGTTTTTTCCGATAATCGTGCCCGGATTCAGCACGGAGCCGCAGCCGACCTCGACATGATCGCCGAGGATTGCGCCCATTTTTTTCAGCCCCGTCGCAATCTCCCCTTCCGCTCCGCGGATAACCACCAGTGTTTTATCGGACTTCACATTCGAGGTGATCGAGCCCGCACCCAGATGCGAGCCGCAGCCCAGAATGGAATCTCCAACATAATTGTAATGCGGTACCTGCACCCGGTTGAACAGAATCACATTTTTCAGCTCCGTCGAATTTCCGACGACCGCTCCGTCCCCGACCAGCGCATTTCCGCGGATAAACGCACAGTGCCGCACCTCGGCTTTCCTGCCGATTATCGCCGGCCCGCTGATGCCTGCCGTCGGCGCAACGGACGCATCCCGCGCAATCCAGATATTTTCTCCGCGCTGCTCATATTCCTCCTCCGGAAGCTGCGGACCGAGCTTCTTTATAAATTCCCCGATGCCGGCCAGAGCCTCCCACGGATAGGTCACGCTCCTCAGCAGCTCTGCGGCCATGGTTTCGCTCAGATCAAACAGGCTTTCAACCTCCAGTTCCTTATGCGTCATTCCGATTCTCCCTTCCCGCCTGCGGCAGTCCTGCCCGCCGCGCTTTCATAATTTTTTGCCGTCTCCGCAAAACACCGGCTCAGTGCTCCCTGATTGTTCAGGCCTTTCACTGCATTCGTCAGCTTCCCGACAAAGCCCTCCAGCTTTTTCTGGTACTCGCCGCGGCTGATCGTTCCCTCCGCCACATAGGTCAGTCCTTTTTCCCAGCTCGCCGTCAGCTCCGCGTTCAGTAGCGAGCGGATCGAGGCGTTGACCACCTCGTAGACCAGCTCGCCCATCTGTGTCGGCGTAATGATCTGCGTTTTTTTATTCAGTCCAAGATAATTTATTTTTACCAGTTTATTCAAAATCTCCGCGCGCGTTGCACTGGTTCCGATGCCGCTGCCCTTAATCTGTGCGCGCAGTTCCTCATCCTCGATCAGCTGTCCCGCGTTCTCCATCGCCAGAATCATGGAGCCGGAATTGTAGCGCTTCGGCGGCGCGGTTTCACCTTCCCGGATCGTAAATCCGCACACCGGGAGCTTCGCTCCTTTTTTCAGGTTTTTGATTGCTTCGAAGAAATCTTTGCCGAAGCTCTCCTCTCCGTTTTCATCCGTGCCCGTGCCCGCAGCCGGCGGGGCGGCCACCTGAGTTCCGCTTCCAGATCCTCCGGATACCTCTCCCGGCTGATTTGTTTCGTTTCCGCTCTGAGCCCCGGCTGTATCTTGGGTTCCCGGCGTTCTGACGGCCGCCGTGCTTTTGGCGGAAGTGATTTCCGCTCCGGGAACTCCGGATTTACTTCCCGGTGCTGCGGATGCAGTTCCTGACTGGCCGGCTCCGTTCCCGGCTCCTCCTGCAGCTCCTCCGGATGCAGTTCCTGACTGGCTGGTTCCGTTCCCGGCTCCGCCCGTATCGTCCTTAGTCTTCCGGCCGGCGTTCGCCACCTTCAGATATCCCTCCTCAACCAGCACACGAAAGCTTGCAAAAAAACTCTCGCCGCCGATTTTGACGGTCAGGGAAATCTTCTGATACACCGCCGGCGGATAAAAAATACTTAAAAACCGCTTGACAATCGCAACATAGACCCGTTTCGACAGCAGCGACAGCCCGCTCAGCGCGCCGAAGCCCTGTCCGGTCGGAATTATGGCGTAATGATCGGTAATCTGCTTGTCGTTGACATATCGTGTCTTCGCAATGTTTTTATACGATCCGCTCTTAAGGATCTCGCCGGCAAACGGCGAAAACTGGGACAGTCCGTTCAGACCGGTAATATTCTTGTCGATCTCCTTCGCCACAGCCGACGACAGCACCCTCGCATCGGTACGCGGATAGGTGACAAGCTTTTTCTCGTACAGTTCCTGCACAATTTTGAGCGTTTCATCCGGGCTGATCTTAAACAGCTTGCTGCACTCGTTCTGAAGCTCCGCCAGATTAAACAGCAGCGGCGCATTTTTGTTTTCCCTCTTTTTTTCTATTGACGCAAGATCCGCCATAAGCTGCGTTTTGTTATCCCGCAGTACGGCCGGATAGCTGTTTTTCCCGTTTTCCGTCACCGTTCTGTATTCGGGCGAGTAAGACAGCAGCGAGGCAATCAGTTCCTCCGCCGTCTCCCTCTCCCGGAAACCGTTTTCCTTGTAAAGCTTCGGAGACTGGTAATAGCGGGAGCCTTCAACTGCTCGGAATTCGGCTTCCAGACGGTGTTCCTTTACCGCAAGCTCCGCCATTACGCGGAAAAACGGTGTCTTGACAAACGCGCGAATCTCTCTTTCCCGACGCACCACCATGCCGAGGACGCAGGTCATTACTCGTCCGACCGATATGGCCGCCCGCTTTTCGTTTTTCATAAAATTGCTGATGGTATACCCATATTTCAGAGTCAGCACACGGGAGAAATTGATTCCCATCAGATAATCCTCCATCGCGCGCAGATACGCTGCGTCCGACAGGTTATCATAATCGGAAATCGGCTTTGCCTGCCGGATTCCCCGCAGAATTTCCTCCTCCGTCTGCGAATCGATCCAGACGCGCCGCCTGTCCTTCGTTGCCGGCACCTGTGCCATCTGGTCAACCAGCCGGTAAATATATTCCCCCTCGCGCCCCGAGTCGGTGCACACATAGATCCGCTCGACATCCTGCCGGTTCAGCAGCAATTTCACCGTATTGTACTGCTTGCTCACCGACGGTATCACCTCGTATCGGAATTCCCCGGGCAGAAACGGCAGCGTCTCCAGCGTCCAGCGCTTGAGCGCCGCGTCATACACCTCCGGATAGCTCATTGTCACCAGATGTCCCACGCACCATGTGACAACGGAATCCTCCGCTTCCATATATCCGTCCCTGTTTTGAAAATTCCGTTTTAATGCCTTCGCAAATTCGCGCGCAACGCTCGGCTTTTCTGCGATATATAAATATTTTCCCATGAAATTCCGCTGTCTTTCTTCTGATTCTGAATTTAATTTTGCTTCTTTAATTTCTGAGTCTTTATGCCCTGTGAACAAATTTTTGTTTTCGACCCGGTTTTCGTTTCACCGCATCTTTGGTTATCAGCCAGATTTTTGTTTTCGCTGCAGCTTTGGTTTTCCATCCGGTTTCTGTTTTCACGAAGCTTTGGTTATCAGCCAGATTTCTGTTTTCGCTGCAGCTTTGGTTTTCCATCCGGTTTCTGTTTTCACCGAAGCTATGGTTATCAGCCAGATTTTTGTTTTCACCGAAGCTTTCGTTTTCAATACACCTCGAAAGCCGCTTCTCTGCTTTTATTCCGCATTTTTGCCGGCTCTGCGGTTAAGCATAGCATACCTGCCGGATTTAGGCAAGCGGAAATTACCATGCACTCTTCCTGCCATTCCGCCTGATTTCAGCAGGCGGAAACTGCCATGCGCTCTTCCCCGCCATTCCGTCGGATTTCATCTTGCATTTCCTCCGCAGACTGTTTAAAATAAACTAAAAACAGCTCAAGGAGGTTCCCATGTCGCCCAAAAAGCAATATTACGAAAATCTCGCAGACAGTCTGATTGAAAAATTTAATCTGCGCAGCATTGAAAGCTACTACTGCGATAACCGGGAGGAAGCTCTCGCCATGGCCAAGCGCTTTCTTACACCCGGCTGCTCCGTGTCGTTCGGCGGCTCCATGACGCTCAACGAAATCGGTCTGATTGACGAGCTTAAAAAATCGGATTATATTCTGTACGATCGCAGTTCCGCCGTCACGCCGGAGGAGAGAACTGCTATGTACGGAAAAATTGTGACCTCAGATTATTTCTTTATGAGTTCTAATGCAATTACGCTGAATGGTGAGCTGGTCAATATTGACGGCAACGGCAACCGCGTGGCCTGCCTGATTGCCGGGCCGAAGAATGTTATTGTGATTGCAGGAATGAATAAGATTGTACCGGATGTCGAAAGCGGTATTGCCCGCGTCCGCAATATGGCGGCGCCGCCGAACACGGTACGCCTGGGAAGAAAAACGCCGTGCGCGGAACTCGGGCGCTGCGCCGACTGCCTGACACCGGACTGCATCTGCTGTCAGACGGTCATTACGCGCAAATCCTCCGTCCCGAACCGGATCAAGGTAATTCTTGTCGGAGAAGAGCTTGGATATTAAGTTTCGGACTTCTGTGCTTTTTCACCAGACTTCTTTGTACCCGGCCGGTTCTGCGTCTGCTTTCGCTTTTCCGGCCGGGTATTTATCTTCCCTGTTCCTGCGCTTTTCTCTTCTGCAGATCAGTCGCTTTCCTTCCGTATTTCCGCTCCGCCCCCATTCCCGCACTTATTTTCGGACAATATCGTTTCCGTTTCTTATTTTCCGTCTCCTCTTTTCCGTTTCTTATTTTCCGTTTCCTCTTTTCTGTTTCTTCTTTTCCGTTCCCCCTTTTCATCTCCTCCTTTTTCGCACCCCTCTTCCGTTCCCTTTTTTCCTTACTCCTCCGTTCTCAGCTCCGCGCCTTCCATGTATTTCCGCCCCATATCATGCCGCAGCTTCCGGTTTTCTGCGGAATCAAAGACAATCGAGAAATCATAGTCCGGCGGATACAGCTTTTCCGCGGCAACTACCAGCTTGACACGCTTGTGGTTGATCCATATTTTCTTATCACGGAGCTGCACGCGCAGCACGCCCTTCTCATTGACCGGCTCGCACACAATGGCCAGCTTTTTGTCCGGATAAAGCATCACGCTGTCCCCGAGATGAAATTTTTCCGCCAGCTGCTTTCCAGCAGTACTGCGCTTCTGCCGCTGAAACTTCGGAGCCTGCTGCCTTAAAATACTGCTTTCCTGCTCCTCCTCTGCCGCGCCGTCCTTTTCCCATTCGGCCGCCTGGCCTCCGTACGCGGCACGGGCAGCTGTCCGAAGCATACCGGAAGGCATTCCCAGCCTCTCCGCAATATAGAACGCACAGCTCTCCCCTGCCTCCCCGATTACAAGACGGTAGGTTGGCCGCAGGCTCTCCCGGTCGAATGTCATACGCGCATTCCGGATTCCTTCCCCGCGTGCCGCGTACTGCTTTACCTCCGGATAATGCGTCGTGACAACAAACAGCGCCCCGCTTTTTCTCAGTTCCTCCAGAATCGCGATCGCCAGACCCATTCCCTCCGCCGGATCGGTTCCGGAACCCAGCTCATCCAGAATGACCAGGCTGTCCGGAGTAAGCTGCTTCAGAATGTTCAAAACGTTTGTAATATGCGCGGAGAAGGTGGACAGATTTTCAGAGAGGCTCTGCCCGTCCCCGATGTCGCACAGATAATTGCTCCGCATGCACAGCTCTGCCCTCCGGCAGGCCACATGCAGGCCGCACTGCGCCATCAGGCAGGTCAGCGCCACCGTTTTTACGGCGACTGTCTTGCCGCCCGTATTCGGCCCGGTTATGACAATACCGCGAACCGGCGCCGCTCCCGGTCTGCTGCCGCCGATCGAAAACTGCAGCGGCACGCAGATCTGTCTGGCCATCAGCGGGTGCCTGCCGTCCTCTATCAAAATCCTGCCGTCCAGATTGATTTCCGGTTCGATTCCGCCGTACTCCCGGCTCAGCCTTCCCCGGGAGAAAATGAAATCCAGCTTTTCCATCGTCCGTATATTTTCTGCGGTGATATCCGCAATTTCTGCCACCCGCGCGGTCAGCGCATACAAAATGCGCCGGACCTCCTGCTCCTCGTTCAAACGGAGCATCGCCAGTTCCTCATAATATTTCGCGGCCGCGGCGGGCTCCACAAAAACGGTATTTCCCGTAGATGATTTGTCAACCACATTGCCCGGAATCCGGAAACGGTATTCCTTTTTTACCGGCACGCAGATATGCCCGCCGCGCTTTGTGCTGAAACTGTCTGACATGCAGTCCCGGTTCGCCCGGAGTACGGAGTCCGCCTTCTCCCGCATGGACTGCTCCGCCCGTTCAATCTCGCCGCGCAGGGATCGCAGAAGCCGGGATGCATTGTCGCAGACCGCTCCGCTGACCACCTGCATGGAAATCTCCTCCTCCAGCTCTGTCTGCGGATCTAGATTCTCCTCATAATACGGCAGGGACAGCGCCAGCTCGCGGCAGCGCGCAAGATATGTCTTGAGCCGGCGCACCGCCGTCAGCATTCCGGCGAAAGCCTCCAGCTCGCCCGCTCCAAGACATTCCCCCGCTCTGCCGCCGCCGTCATATTCTCTACGCCGCTCAGCGAAACAAGGGGTGGATTTCCGTATTTATCCAGAAGGGTTCGCGCCTCCGTCGTCTCACGCAGCTCCCTTCTCAGCTCACTCTCCGCCAGAAAGGGCTTTACCGCTGCAATCCGCTCCCTTGCCGCTTTTGTTACGGCAAAGGATGCCCATTGCTCCTTTATTTTGTCAAATTCAAGAATGTGTTCATAATCGTACATGGCTTCCTCCATAAAAATATTTTTCCAGAGATGTCCTGAATCATACACCGCATTTCCCGGCCTCCCGGCAGCGGCTATCCGCTGTTTTTACAGAGTCCTTCCTTCCCGGATTTCCGCACAAAAAAAACATGACCATACTGTCATGCTTCCGAAGCACAGAATATACCAGCTGTGCGCAGAAAATCCTCCGTTCCGGAACAGCAAAATCTGCTTCTCCCGGCGGCGGTTTTCCGCGTCTGTTTTTATGCAAGCACTTGTAAGGCAGAATACGGCCAGGACATATCTTCCCAACCGAAGGGCAGACCTCTCCTTTGGGAGTACAATCCGTCCTTTCTTTCAGCTATTTAATTCGCCGAAACTCCGTTCTCCACAATGCTTGTCATAAAATCCTCGCTTTCATTTATCATTGTAACTATTATACACAGGCTGACGGAAAAATGCAAGAAAAAACAGAACCGCTGCAGCTCTTTCTTCTGCGGCGGCTCTGCCCTTTTACGAATAACGGCCTCCCGGCTCTGCTTTCCGTCAAAAGCAGAGTCCCCTCAGGCGTGCTTCTCCCTCTGGCTGAAATAACCGTCAATCACCTCTTTGATCTCCTCCGGCTTCATGGTTTTAAGCATATAGCCTGCCGGTTTCAGGGACATAACATTTCTGACGCTTTCCTTATCGCCCCTGCCCGTCAGAAAAATTACGGGAATATCCGCCATCTCCTCCTCGGAGCGCAGCATCTCAAGCGTCTGTTTGCCGTCGCAGATCGGCATCTCGTAATCCAGCAGGATCAGCTCCGGTTTACTCCTGGCTATGCTCTTAATTGCGGAGCCGGCAGAATTGGCGAGCGCAACATCATAATCGCTTCCCAGCAGCATTTTCATCGCATGCTGCACAACATCCGAATCGTCCACCACCAGAATCTGCTTTTTCTTCGCCGTTTTTTCCTTTTTCAGGTACCTCTGAATTTCATCCGTCACATTTTTCGGCGTCAGGCTCAGGCCGAGATCTCCGCCGGGGCCTCCGGCCGCAAGAATGCAGAAACCGAGATATCCCACGCCTGTGTTGAACAGAAGACTGCATTCCGGCGTCTGCTCCTGGAAGCTTGTAATAAACTGTTCGTAGGTGAGCAGACTCTCCTTCTCCAGCTTCGACAGACCGATGGAAGGAAACGCTTCCCTCACATATTCCACAAACTGCACCGCAATCTGTCTTGTCGCGTTGACTACCAGATCGTCGATCTCGCTGAAGCGGACACCGAGCATTTCGCCGACGGTGTTGATCAGCAGTTCCTCCTCAAAGATCAATATGACATCCCATCTCTTTTTTCCCTTTTCCGGAGAATAGACCAGCTTATAGTACACGCATCTTCCGAAGTCTTCTCCGCCGTACTGATCGCTCACAACGCGCAGTTCCAGCTGGAACATATCGTTGACGATCTTCATGATCGTCTGCTCCAGCGCGGTGATGGATTCCTCCGAAGTGCGGTTTACCCACTTACTTTTTACCTTTCCGGTAATCGTGCGGTCCTCAATCAGAGTATGTGCGGTCATCCAGCCAATGCACACTCCGAGAAAATGATGAACCGCCTCCATCGAGTAATTGCTCTTGACAAGCTCCTCCTCCATGGAAGGAAGCGTCTTCTTTTTAAAAGTATCATGAAGGCGCTTGTGCAGCTCGTATCCTCCGAAGTGAATGGAATCCATATACTGCTCTTCCCGCGCAAAATGTTCCTCCACATGATTCTTGAAATACTTGATTCCCTCGACGCCGACCCACTCGTTTTTGGTATCGTTCTGGCTCAGGGTCAGCAGTTTATTCATAATGCTAAACAGCTGCTTATGATCTCTGTCAATAAAATCCACGCCTACATTGAAGCGCGGCTGCCACGCCAGCTTATCTTTCATACCAATCCGCCTTTCCCATTCATTGAGTTTTATTTTCCCCCTGCGGATTGCCGGCATGCCGCCCGAAAAGCGGGCACAGTTTTACTGCCCGCAACATACAAACTCTGCCGCGGACTCTCAGGCCTGCCCGGACGGGCGTACAGACCGGATATTGTCTGCACAGGGGCTTTCGACACGACGCACTTAATACAGCGGATACGAATCCGTCAGCATTTTTACGATCGAGAGCACCTGCTCTCTGTTTTTATCCAGATCCCGGATGGCAAGCGAGATAGCCTCCGCAATGAGATCCATATCCTTCTCCTTCATTCCGCGCGTTGTGACCGCCGGAGTGCCGAGACGGATGCCGCTTGTCACAAACGGAGATGCCGGATCGTTCGGAACCGTATTCTTATTCGCCGTGATATTGACCGCATCAAGGGCATGCTCCGCATCTTTTCCGGTAATCCCCATGTTCTGCAGATCAACCAGCATCAGATGATTGTCCGTGCCGTCCGAAACAATTTTGAACCCGCGCTCGATCAGGCCTTTGCAGAGAGCCTGTGCGTTTGCCACGATATTTTCCGCGTAGGTTCTGAATTCCGGCTCAAGCGCCTCCTTGAAGCAGACGGCCTTGGCGGCGATCACATGCATCAGCGGGCCGCCCTGGATGCCCGGGAACAGCGCCTTGTTCAGCTTGTGCTCCGCCGCGAACTCCTCGCTCGAGAGAATCAGGCCGCCCCTCGGCCCGCGCAGCGTCTTGTGTGTGGTGGTAGTCGTAACATGAGCGTACGGAATTGGACTGACATGACAGCCGGCCGCAACCAGCCCTGCAATGTGAGCCATATCCACCATCAGATACGCCCCCGCTTTGTCAGCCACCTGGCGGAAACGCTTAAAGTCAATGGTCCTGGCATAAGCGCTGGCTCCTGCCACGATCAGCTTCGGCTTTGCCTGCAGGGCGATTTCCCTCAGCTGTTCGTAATCAATAAAGCCTTCGTCGTTGACGCCG
>ERZ777305.3026-NODE-3026-length-12451-cov-3.553404_pt1 | contig 12451 bp, 12 predicted proteins | sample MGYA00374965_ERZ777305 | MGnify/ENA primary metagenome ERZ777305 (study PRJEB29328, sample SAMD00013331) | mouse gut metagenome | study: EMG produced TPA metagenomics assembly of the Metagenome analysis of fecal microbiota from mouse which was promoted...
CGGGAATCTTTGGGGGCGCTTAACTTAATGGCATTGCCCAACTTGGGACGCATTACTTTTTGTCCTCGTGAACTTTGAAAACTGAATAAGGCAATTTGCAATATTTTGTGATATATGATACAATAGTGGTGTAAGGATGTACCTTGAAAACAGAATACTGGGGCATACACCATTCCTAAAAATATTGCGAAAGGTGTGTGCTGAATGAATCAGAAACGAGTATATTGTTTGTACCGCGTATCAACCGTCGGGCAGGTGGAGAAAGACGATATCCCCATGCAGAGGCAGTATTGCCGGGAATTCATCGAGCGAAACCTGGAGTGGGTCTTGACAAATGAGCTTTACGAAAAAGGCATTTCCGGTTTCAAGGTCTCCGCAAAAGAGCGGGACGCTATCCAGGAAATGCAGCGGGACGCGGCACAAGGCAAGTTTGAAATTTTGCTTGTCTATATGTTTGACCGCCTGGGCCGCAAGGACGATGAAACCCCTTTTGTGGTGGAGTGGTTCGTCCAGAACGGCATAGAGGTTTGGAGCGCCGTGGAGGGCCAGCAGCGGTTCGACAACTATGTGGACAAGCTCTTGAATTATATCCGCTACTGGCAGGCGTCCGGCGAAAGCGTCAAGACCTCTGTGCGTACCAAGACCCGTCTGGAACAGCTCACGCAAGAGGGCTGCTTTACCGGCGGCAGCGTGCCATATGGCTATAAACTGGAAAAGCGTGGTCGTATCAACAAGAAAAACCGGGAGGTTTGCGATGTGGTGATAGACGAGGACGCCGCGCAAATCATCCGCCTGATTTTCCATAAGTACGTGTGCGACGGTTACGGTTCCCAGCGGCTTTGCCGGTACTTGTCAGAAATCGGCATACGAAAGCCGGACGGCAAAAATATCCCTACAACCTCTATCAATCGTATCATCAAAAATCCCATGTACATGGGAGTGATACACAACGGCGACGCCCGTTCGGAACCTATACAAGAGTTACAAATCATCGACCCCAAGACCTTTCGACGGGCCCAGGAGCTGATGAAAGGCCGGGCCACCAAACACAGCGACGTACCGCTGAACATGAGCGGGCACTCGCTTCTTGTGGGAAATGTGTTCTGCGGACATTGCAAGCACCCGCTTACGCTTACTACAAACGGACACAAATATGTCAACCGTTTTGGTGAAGTCACGCGAGAGATGAGGTTCCGCTACACCTGTACCTACAATTCCCGGCACCCTGGCGAGTGCGGAGGACAGTCCGGATATGGCATGACAAAACTGGATGGCATTATGGATAGAATCATCCGCTACCAGTTAGGCAAGGTAAAGGCCGCGTCAGCGGACAAGATCATAGCAGAGGGCCACGAAAAAGCGATTGAATTGGCCCGGGCGCGGTGCAACATTGCCAGTAAGCAAATCGACGAGAAACAGCGAGAGCTGGCCGACTATGAAGCCGAAACCATCAAGGTTATCCGGGGCCAAAGCAAGCTGAGTATGGAGCTGCTCAATGACCTTGTTGCGAAAGCCAAAGAAGAAATAGTCAGTCTGACGGCTTCTCTTGCAGACGCACAGGAAGAACTTGAAAAGTGTCTGGCCGGGGCAGAGGCCCAAAAGCAGGAATACGCCCAACTGGAAACCTGGGCCGACATCTATGCCAGATGCACTTTTGAAGCCCGGAAAATGATTGTCTCGCAGTTTGTGAAGTCCGTGTACGTTTACAAGGACTACACGTTGGAGGTTGAATTTAATGTTGCCTTTGAAGATTTCCAGAACCTTGTGGCCGAGTGCGATGGTCTCCGTCAGACCGAGCCGGATATCTATGTTACTGCGGTTACAAAAGAAAACAGACCTGCTTAAAAGCAAATATGCTTTAGCAAGTCTGTTTAGTGGTGGACCCAAAGGGGATCGAACCCTCGACCTCCAGATTGCGAACCTGGCGCTCTCCCAGTTGAGCTATGGGCCCGGATATTAAGCTATTAAAAAAGGTGCAATTATCTAACAAAAAACTTTACTATCGCCCTTGAGGTTGCGAACCGAGTGGCGACCACATGAGATACATCCCTAAAAATAGGGTCATATAACCGTACCGGGTGGGCTCCCAGCTGAGCCACGGGCCCATACAGCTTTCTTAGTTTACCACACTTCGCGCAGATTGTAAAGGGGGTTTTTCAGATTTTTTTGCAGTTTTTAGGTTGCTTTTTCCAGTGCGCTCGGCTATAATATAGAAAAGACGTGCCGGGGAACCGGCGTGAATTCAAAATCGGAGGGAAATCGCTATGTTAGTTTCTGCAAAGGAAATGCTTACCAAAGCCAAGGCCGGAAAGTATGCCGTGGGCCAGTTCAACATCAACAACCTGGAGTGGACCAAGGCTGTGCTGCTCACCGCCCAGGAGTGCAATTCTCCTGTTATTTTAGGCGTGTCCGAGGGCGCGGGCAAGTACATGTGCGGCTATAACACTGTCGTCGGTATGGTGAAGGGAATGCTTGAGACCCTTAATATCACCGTGCCCGTGGCCCTGCACCTGGATCACGGCAGCTATGAGGGCGCTTTGAAGGCTATGGAGGACGGTTTCTCCTCCGTTATGTTCGACGGCTCCCACTATGCCATTGAAGAGAATATTGAGAAGACCAAGGAGATCATCCGCATCGCCGGGGAGAAGGGCATCTCCGTCGAGGCCGAGGTAGGCGCTATCGGCGGCGAGGAGGACGGCGTCGTGGGCGGCGGCGAGGTGGCCGACCCCGCCGAGTGCAAGCAGATAGCCGACCTGGGCGTCACCATGCTGGCTGCGGGCATCGGCAATATCCACGGCGTGTACCCCGAGAACTGGACTGGCCTGAACTTCGACGTTCTTGCCCAGATCCAGGAGAAGACCGGCACCATGCCTTTGGTGCTCCACGGCGGCACCGGCATACCCGAGGAGATGGTGAAAAAGGCCATCAGCCTTGGCGTTTCCAAGGTGAACGTGAATACCGAGTGCCAGCTGAGCTTCGCCGCCGCCACCCGCAAGTACATTGAGGAGGGCAAGGACAAGCAGGGCAAGGGCTTCGACCCCCGCAAGCTGCTGGCTCCCGGCACCGAGGCCATAAAGGCCACTGTCAAGGAGAAGATGGAGCTGTTCGGCTCTGTGGGCAAGGCGTAAACGCGATAACTAATAAAGGGGCGGCACTTTTGTGCCGCCTGTTTTGTTATGGGCGCAAAAAATAAAGCTTTACAAAGGAGGATTTTTCATGTACAATTAGGCTATGTATATGCGCAGGGCGGGCCGCCGGGATGCAGCCGGCCCGGAAATAATCATATTCAAGAAACGGAGTGTGAGACTATGACGCCAAAATACAAGAGGGTGCTTCTGAAGCTCAGCGGGGAGGCCCTGGCCGGGTCCCAGGGCCACGGCATCGACTTCGATACGGTTATGGACATATGCAGGCCGGTTAAGACCCTGCGCGATATGGGCTGTGAGGTGGCCATCGTGGTGGGCGGCGGCAACTTCTGGCGGGGACGCAGCAGCGGCAAGATGGACCGCACCCGGGCCGACCACATGGGTATGCTGGCAACGGTCATAAACGCCCTTGGCGTGGCCGACGGCCTTGAGCAGCTGGGCCTTTCTGTACGAGTGCAGACCGCCATCGCCATGCAGGAGGTGGCGGAGCCCTATATCCGCAACAGGGCCGTCCGGCACCTGGAGAAGGGCCGGGTGATAGTTTTCGGCTGCGGCACCGGCAACCCCTTCTTCTCCACGGACACGGGGGCGGCGCTCCGCGCGGCGGAGATAGAGGCCGACATTATCCTTAAGGCCACCATGGTGGACGGCGTTTACGACAGCGACCCCAAGAAGAACCCGGAGGCAAAGCGTTACGAGGAGCTGACCTTTATGGAGGTTCTGAACCAGAACCTGGGGGTCATGGACATGACAGCTGCCTCCTTCTGCAAGGACAGGGGCATCCCCTGGCTGGTGTTCAGCATTGAGGACCCGGAGAACATCGTGCGGGCGGTAAGCGGCGAAGCGGTAGGCACACTGGTGAAATAAAAAATATTAACTTCAATATCAGGAGGGAAAGAAAATGGCAGAGATGAAGGACGTTTTTGAAAAAGCCGAGAGCAAAATGAAGAAGGCCGTGGGCCATCTCCAGGAGGAGTATGCCGCCATACGCGCCGGGCGCGCCAACCCGGCGGTGCTGGACAGGATAATGGTGAACTACTATGACACCCCCACGCCCATAAACCAGCTGGCGGCAGTGGCGGTCACAGAGGCGCGCGTCCTGACCATACAGCCCTGGGATACCTCGGTGCTAAGGGGCATTGAGAAGGCCATACAGACCTCTGACCTGGGGGTGAACCCCCAGAACGACGGGAAGATGATCCGTCTCACCTTCCCGCCGCTGAACGAAGAGCGCCGACGGGATTTGGTCAAGGAGACCAGCAAGCTGGCGGAGGAGGCAAAGGTCGCGGTGCGCTCTATCCGCCGGGACGGCATGGAGAAGCTGAAGGACATGAAAAAGAAGTCCGAGATAACCGAGGATGACCTGAAGCAGGCGGAGAAGAAGACCCAGGAGCTGACGGATAAGTATATAAAGAACATTGACGCCTGCGCCGCAGACAAAGAGAAAGAAATTCTGGAGATCTGAGGAGAACCTTATGCCTGAGAAGGATATATCCGCGCAGTACGTGCCCGCCCATGTGGGCATAATAATGGACGGCAACGGCCGCTGGGCCAAAAAGCACCTTCAGCCCCGTTCCATGGGGCATAGGGCCGGGGCCCAGAACTTTCGGACCATAACCCGATACGCATCGAAGATAGGAATCAAATTCCTGACGGTGTACGCCTTTTCCACAGAGAACTGGTCTCGGCCTGCCGACGAAGTGGGGGCGCTGATGGGCCTTTTCAAGGACTACCTGCGGGAGGCCCTAAGGGACTTTATGGACGAGAATATCCGGGTGCGGTTTATCGGGGACGTGAGCGCCTTCTCGCCGGACCTTAGGGAGCTTATCGCGGAGGTGGAAAAGGCCTCGGCCCCAAAGACCGGCATGGTGCTGAATCTTGCCATGAACTACGGGGGGCGGGCGGAGATTCTGCGCGCCGTCCAGTGCTTTGCCGGGGAGGTGCAGGCGGGCAGACGCAGCCCGGAGGACCTGACGGAGGAGCTGTTTGACGGATACCTCTACACCGCGGGGCAGCCCGCCCCGGACCTTATAATACGGCCCAGCGGGGAGCAGCGCATCTCCAACTTTCTTTTATGGCAGTGCGCCTATGCGGAGTTCGTCTATTTCGACCTCCTCTGGCCGGACTTCAAAACCGGGGACCTGGACCGTGCCATAGCCATTTACAACTCCCGCCAGCGGCGCTTCGGCGGGGTGTGAACTATTCACAAAGGAAAGGTGAACTTCATCATGGTACAGCGAGTTTTATCCGGTATCGTGCTGACGGTTTTTATGGCCGCCATAGTAGTTTTTGACAGGATATTTCCCTTGGCGCTGAATATTGCCGTTGCCGTGATATCTGTGGCGGCGGTCCATGAGCTGGCCAGCGCCCTTGGGCTGCAAAAGAAGCTGTTTTTGCTGCTGCCCTCTATGGCGGCAGCGGCGGCGGTGCCCTTTTGCAATGAGGAGTTCCAGTTCCTCACCTACTGTCTCTATACACTTATAGTCTTTTCGGCGCTTATCGTCTATCACCATGAGACCACCTTCAAGGAGGTGGCCGTGCTGTACAGCATGGTGGTGATAATACCCTGTGCTCTGCACACGCTGGTGTCTTTAAGAGAGCTGAACCGTGGGCACGGTATGTTCTACGTGCTCATAGCGGTGCTCTCCGCCTGGGTGGCGGATGTGGGCGCCTACTTTGCGGGGACGCTGTTCGGAAAGCATAAGCTCTGCCCGGAGATAAGTCCCAAGAAGACCATCGAGGGGCTTATCGGCGGCACGGTGGTGGACGTTCTGGTGATGCTGCTGTGCGGGGTGTGGTTCTCGGCGGTGTTCTATCGGGGCGCTGTGGAGGTCAACTATCTGGCCCTGTTCCTTATAGGCTTTTTCGGCTCGTTTATATCCGTTTTGGGAGACTTGAGCTTTTCCATTATAAAGCGCAGCTGCCATATAAAGGATTTCGGACAGGTGATACCGGGTCATGGCGGGGTGCTGGACAGGTTTGACAGCGTCATATTCGCGGTGCCTTTTGTATATTTATTGGTAACGTTCCTGCCACTGGCGGGGGTGTGAAAATGAATATAAGCATAAAACCCCTGATGCCGGGTATGTCGGGGGAGTTTTTCCGCTACTTTGAGGAGAGCGCTTTCCCGCCCGGGGACCCCAGGGCCAACTGCTACTGTCTTGAGAGCCATCTTATTGACGAGGCCCGCTATACTGAGGTATTCGACCGAAGGATGGCGGCGAAGGAGCTGATAGACTCCGGCAGGATGACCGGCTACCTGCTCTTTGACGGAGATAGGCCTGTAGGCTGGTGCAACGCGGGGGATAAGAGCGCTTATGAGACCGTCTGCGGGGATGATAGCTTCTTTTCGGAGGACTGCGGGCCCGGGGTTATCAGTATAATGTACTGTATGGATATAGCCGAGGGGTATCAGGGTAAGGGGCTTGCGACGATGGCTTTAGAGCGGCTGCTGTCCGACGCGAGATCAAAGGGATATCGTTACGTCGAGGGATATCCTTTTACAAAGCGTGACTACCCCTGGCAGTATCACGGCACGGTGGGGCTATATGAGCGGCTTGGATTTGTGCTTTTTGCCCAGCGGCAGGGATACTATATCTACAGGAAGGAACTATAAGAGACGTAAAAGAGGAGCGTGAAGGATGAAGACGCTGTCGGTTTTAGGCTCTACGGGCTCTATCGGCACCCAGGCGCTGAAGGTGGTGCGGAAACTGAACCGGGACGGGCGCGCCATGTTCCGAATAGCGGCGCTGGCGGCTCATCATAACGTGGAGCTGCTGGAGGAGCAGGCCAGGGAATTCCGCCCGGAGATTGTGGCGGTATACGACTCCAAGGCTGCGGCGGACCTGCGGGTGCGGCTGAGAGATATGAGTGTGCGGGTGCTGGAGGGCATGGAGGGCCTTTGCGAGGCTGCGGCCCTGGAGGGCGCGGAGGTCACGCTGAATTCCGTGGTGGGAATGGTGGGTCTGCGGCCCACTCTGGCGGCAATAAAGGCGAAAAAGACCATAGCCCTTGCCAATAAGGAGACCCTGGTGGCGGGGGGCGCGCTGGTAATGGGGCTGGCCAGGGAAAAGGGCGTGGATATTTTGCCGGTGGACAGCGAGCACTCGGCCATATTCCAGTGCTTACAGGGGAATAATAAAAAGGAGCTGCGGCGCATACTGCTGACGGCCTCCGGCGGGCCCTTCTTTGGCAGGACCAGGGAGGAGCTGGAGGGCGTAACTCCTCAGCAGGCCCTCAACCACCCCAACTGGTCCATGGGGGCGAAGGTGACTATTGACTCGGCCACCATGATGAACAAGGGCCTGGAGGTGATGGAGGCCAGCTGGCTGTTCGACGTGCCCCCGGAGAAAATACAGGTGGTGGTTCACCGGGAGAGCATAGTGCACTCCATGGTAGAGTATTCGGACTGCTCGGTGATAGCGCAGATGGGGGCGCCGGATATGTGCCTGCCGATACAGTACGCCCTGACCTACCCCCGGCGTCTGCCCTCCCCGGTGGAGGAGCTGGACCTGTTTAAAGTTCAGTCCCTGCACTTCTACCCGCCGGACCTTAACGCTTTTCCCTGTCTGGATATAGCGATAAGGGCGCTGAAAAGGGGCGGTCTTGCCCCGGCGGCGGTGAACGGCGCAAACGAGGAGGCCGTGGGGGCGTTCCTTGAGGGGAAACTGCCCTTTATGAGGATACCCGAGCTCTGTGCCAGGGCAATGGAGCGCCAGCCTGACTGCCCTGCGGACAGCATAGAGGCGGTTCTGGGGGCGGATATGGTCGCCCGTGAATTTGTGAGATCGGTAATTTCCCAAGAGAAGATATAGTTTAGGAGATGGTACATTGCAGGTGTTTTATACGGTTCTGCTTATTATTATCGGCGTGCTGCTCTTTGGCTTTGTGGTGTTCTTCCACGAGCTGGGGCATTTCCTTATGGCTAAGCTCTCGGGCATCCGGGTAAACGAGTTTGCCCTGGGCATGGGCCCGAAGCTCTTCAGCTTTCAGAGAGGGGAGACTCTATACGCACTGCGGCTTTTCCCCATAGGCGGCTTCTGTGCCATGGAGGGAGAGGACGAGGAGAGCAGCGACGAGCGGGCCTTTGGCAACAAGCCGGTGTGGAGAAGGCTCCTGGTGGTGGTTGCCGGAGGAGTGTTCAATATCATATTGGGCTTTATCATGATGCTGATGGTGCTGGCCCCCCAGGACGTTTTTTCCACCACCACCTTCTCAAAGTTCACCGAAGAGTCGGCCACCCAAGCGGCGGGGGCCCGGGTGGGCGACAGGATAGTGGAGGTGGGCGGCTACGCGGTGTATACGGACCGGGACCTGTCCTTTGCGCTGGCCCTGGCCGACCCAAAGGCCGTGCGCATGACGGTGGAGCGGGACGGAGCGCGAGTGGAGCTTCAGGAGTTTGCCATGCGCACCCAACTTCTGGAGGACGGCAGCGAGGTGCCCGCCCTGGACTTTTATGTGCTGCCGGAGTCCCGCAGCATTTCCTGTGTGCTGCGCCGTGCCGCTACCGATACCCTTTCCACGGCCCGCATGGTGATAGAGAGCCTTAAAGGCCTGCTGACAGGGCGGTTCGGGCTCAATGAGATAGCTGGGCCGGTGGGCACGGCCCAGGCCATATCCCAGGCGGCGGGCGCGGGCCTGAGCCAGGGCTTCGGCAAGGCGGTGAGCAATATTGTCATGATGATGATAATGATAACGGTGAACTTGGGCATAATCAATCTCCTGCCTCTTCCGGCCCTGGACGGCGGGCGGCTGCTGTTCCTCATATGGGAGGGCGTGACCCGCAGGCCGGTGCCTGCGAAATATGAGGGGTATGTACACGCGGCGGGCTTTATGCTGCTCATAGGCCTGATGGCGCTTATCACCTTCCACGATATATGGCGCATTGTCACAGGATAGAGAAAACCCGGTACAGCAAGGTCCCGCTCCCAGGGGGTGGGGCCTTGTATTTGTGAATTCGCTGAAAGGAAGTATAAAATGAACAGGAAAATCACCCGGCAGGTCAAGGCCGGTAACGTATTTATAGGCGGCGGGGCCCCAATACCGGTCCAGTCCATGCTCAGCACCCGGTCCACGGATATCCCCGGCAGCGTGGCCCAGGCCAGGGCACTGGAAAAGGCCGGGTGCCAGATTCTGCGCATAGCGATACCCGACATGGCGGCGGTGCGGGAGCTGATACCGGCCGTAAAGCGGGCGGTGCAGATCCCGGTGGTGGCGGATATCCACTTCGACTATAAGCTGGCCCTGGAGTCGGCGGCGGCGGGCATTGATAAGATACGCATAAACCCAGGCAACATCGGGGAGGACAGCCGGGTGAAGGCCGTGGCGGACGCTTGCCGCCAGAGGAACATACCCATACGCATAGGGGTAAACGACGGCTCTTTGGAGAAGAATATCCTGGCAAAATACGGCCATCCCACCCCCGAGGCCCTGTGTGAGAGCGCGCTGTATCACGCGTCATTACTTGAGAAGTTCGACTTTACGGACATAGTTCTCTCCATGAAAGCTTCTTCGGTGGATTTTGCCGTCAGGGCTTATCAGCAGGCCTCCGAGCGCTGTGATTACCCTTTGCACCTGGGCATAACCCATGCGGGCACGGCGCGTATGGGTATGGTAAAGTCCTCTATAGGCATCGGGAGCCTGTTGCAGCAGGGCATAGGCGACACCCTGCGGGTGTCCCTGGCGGCGGACCCCGTGGAGGAGGTCAAGGCGGGGATAGATATTTTGAAGGCCCTGGGGCTCCGGGGGGGAGTGAAGCTCATAGCCTGTCCCACCTGCGGGCGCACGCGCATAGACCTGATACCCCTTGCGAACCGGGTGGAGCAGGCCCTCTCCTCCTGCCAGAAGGACCTGACCGTGGCGGTGATGGGCTGCGCGGTCAACGGCCCGGGGGAGGCCAGGGAGGCCGACGTGGGCATTGCCGGAGGCAAGGGCGAGGGCCTGATATTCAGAAAGGGGAAGATACTTCGTAAAGTGCCGGAGAACCGGCTTTTAGAGGAGCTTTTGCTGGAGATAGGAGAGGCTGTAGATGGTTGAGAAAATATTTCATACCTCGTTTGGAGACATACGTTACTGGGTAAACGCAGCGGGTGAAGCCAGGCCTTGGCTGGTATTTCTGCCGGGGCTTACGGCAGACCACAGGCTTTTCGACAAGCAGATCGAGTATTTTGAGGGTAAGTATAACTGCCTTGTGTGGGACGCTCCCGCCCACGGCGGCTCCCGGCCCTTCAGGCTGGAGTTTTACATGGACCAGCTGACCGAATATCTCCACAGCATTTTTGAACGCGAGGGAGTGGACAGGCCGGCGCTCATAGGGCAGTCCCTGGGCGGGTATATCGCCCAGGCGTACATAAGGCGTTTTTCCGGCACGGTGAGGGGCTTCGTTTCGATAGATTCCGCGCCCCTTAGCCGTGATTATTTTGCGGGAGTGGAGTTGGCGCTTTTGAAGCACGCCTATTGGATATACCGGCCTATCCCCTGGGAGCTGCTGGTTAAGCTGGGCGCTACAGGCACTGCACAGTCGGAGTATGGGCGGGGGCTTATGGAGGGTATGATGCGTGTGTATTCACCAAAGGAATACTGTGAACTGGCTGCCCACGGATATAAGCTCTTGAGTCTTGCGGTGGAGGCCCACGGGAACCGTGAGCCGGACTGCCCGGTGCTGCTGCTCTGCGGCAAGAAGGACGGAGCGGGCTCGTCTAAGCGATATAATAGGGCGTGGACGAAGAAGACCGGCTTCCGGCTGGTGTGGCTGGAGGGCGCGGGACATAACTCTAACACGGACGTGCCCGAGAGAGTAAATGAGCTTATAGAAATATTTATAAAGGAGAACAGCCGATGAAGCGCATAATCACCCTCCAACACTGTCAGTCAGAGCAGCATATAAACGGCATGATGGGCGGCTGGAATGATTGGGAGCTGACGAAGCTGGGCTTTGAGCAGGCCCGCCGCATTGGGGAGCGGCTGGGGGCGGAGCTTGAGGGGCAGTCCGTAAAGATATACTCCTCGGACCTGAAAAGGGCAGCGCATACCGCCGCGCCTTTAGCTGAAAGATTGGGAGTTGAGGTGGAGTACAGAAAAGAACTGCGGGAGAAAAACTTCGGCCCGGCAGTTATGGGGAAGAGCAAGGAATGGTACAGGGAGCACTGCGATAATTTTGGCGACAATATAGATGAGCGCTGTATGCCCGGAGCCGAGACCAAAAGGGAGATTTACGAGCGCCTTATGCCGCTCTGCGAGGAGATGCTCGGGCGGCCCGAGGACACGTTGGTTCTGGTGTCCCACGGCGGGGCCCTCAGCGTGTGGAACGTGGTCTGGCTGGGCCTGCCGCCGGAGGTCATGAATACCTGCGGCATCTTCGGCAAGGCTGGGGCCGTGGGGGAGTTCAATATATATGAGGGCTGGGAGCGAAGGATAGTACGTGCGGGAGATCTGTCATACATCAGGGACTGAGCGGCAGGGGGAGGCTAATTTGAGCAGTATAGGAGCGTTTTTTCAAAAGGAGATAAACGGTGTGACCTTTCCCCGGCCGCTTTTGGAGGGGGAGATAGAGAGCCTTGCTATTGACCGGGAGGATCGGTCCGTGCAGTTGGCGGTAAGGTTTCCCGGGTTTGTGGAGTACGGCGAGCTGCAGCGCTTTGGTGGGCAGGTGGCCGGGAGAGCTTACAGGCGGGTGACGGTGCGGCCGAGCTTTCCGGCTGAAGCCTTCGACCCGGAGCAGCTGGAGTCCTTTGCCGCTGCCCTGAAGGAGCGGGACGCGACTCTTAACGGCAGTCTGCGGGGAGCCCAGGCGGCCTTCGAAGGCGGTAAGCTTACCGTTACCCTGGCCCACGGCGGCTATGAGCTGCTTGCCGCCCGGGGCACGGCGGAGAAGCTGGCGGGGCTTATCGGGGACTGGTTTGATATCGGCTGCACAGTGGAGTTTGCTGGCAAGCTCACGGTAAACGAGGGCGACGGCTCCCTTCTCGAGCGGGTGCACAATCAGGAGGTCAAGCGCCAGCGGGAGGCCGTAATCCGGGAGATGGAGGCCTATGAGGAGTCCATGGCCAGGGAGACAGCAAAAAGAAAGATAGAGGTGCGCGAGGGGGATTACCTTCTTCCGCAGATAATCCCGGAGACGGCCCGGCCCCTGCTGGGGCAGGCCCCAAAGGGCAAGCCTATACCGCTGCGTGACTTGAGCCTGGATTTGGGCAGCGCGGTGGTATGGGGGGAGATATTCGACATAGAGAGCAAGGAGACCAGGGATAAGACCAAGAAGATATACTCTATAGACATAACGGACTATACCGGCTCTACCACAATAAAAA
>ERZ777305.3028-NODE-3028-length-12449-cov-6.937389_pt1 | contig 12449 bp, 8 predicted proteins | sample MGYA00374965_ERZ777305 | MGnify/ENA primary metagenome ERZ777305 (study PRJEB29328, sample SAMD00013331) | mouse gut metagenome | study: EMG produced TPA metagenomics assembly of the Metagenome analysis of fecal microbiota from mouse which was promoted...
GCTGAGGGATTCGAACCCCCGACCCTCTGCTTGTAAGGCAGACGCTCTGAACCAACTGAGCTAAGCTCCCCTGCGCTGATTGCGATACAAAGGTATCGCTTTTTTCCGATTCTCCAAAAACCAGGGAGATTTTTTCTGCACTTTTTTATGAAAAACCATGCAAGTGGTTAACAATCAGTGTTAAGAAAATTTAATCTTTTTGCTCGAATGTTTTGAGGGCCGCCGAGTCCGTTGCGCTCAGCGAGTCGGCCGGTGGTAACATTTCTGTCGGAGCGGCCATTTCGGGTGTGATGCGCAGCGAACCGTCGCTCGCACTCCGGGCTCCGCGGACGAAGACGTCGCGGATGTAGTTCCGCAGGTTCACGCGCGTGGTCTCGATGATCGCCACCCGGGTCGGCAGGTTCGAGTCTTTGTACCGCGCCCGCGTGATCTTGAAGTCGAAGTCGTCGAGGTTGCCGAAGATGTCGACCCCGAGTCGGAACGGAATCGGCGATTTCAGTACCGAAATGTGGTAGTTGAAGGTCATGTCCATCTTGTGCACCCCGCTGACGGCAGCCCGGTAACGGTCGATTTCGATGACGAACGGGAAAATCTCGATCTGCGAGTCCCGCACCAGAAATTCAGCCGAAATGTGGTCGATCAGGTTGCGCTTTTTGTTCTTGAACATCAGCATCTTCGAGATTTCGGTAAAGGTCTCGCCGTCCAGCAGCACGAGGCTGTCGCCCGAGATGTGGCACGCGGCGTCGACTGTCGGCAGGAGGATGTTCATCGCGCTGTCGATCCGTGTCGTCGCCGCTAACTGGCAGTCCACCACGCCCGAAAACGACCGGAGCATCGGCATCAGGGTGTCGATCGACGGAATCAGTTCGATGAGCCGTGCCACCTGCATCTTCTCCATCTCCAGGTCGAACCCGGCCTGGATGTCTTTCGGTGTGCGGGTCGAATAGAGGCCTGTCATCCGCAGGTTGCCGGCATTGCTGCGCATGGTGAGATCGGAGAGCTGCAGCACCCGGTTGCGGGCGATCACTTCGCCCGAGAGGCTGTCCAACTGCAGGTTGGCGTACATCCCCCGACGGATCGTCAGGTCGAACCGCATGTCGATGTTGCCCGGAATGACCAGCAGTGTGCCGGCGGCGGTCGTGTCGGCGGACTGGAGGATGCGTTCCTCCAGCTGGTCGTCGCTTTCGGTCTCACTGACGCCGCCCTGTGCCACGAGGGTTGAACCGGCATTCGCCACGCGGATGATTTCGTTCAGGTTGAGCGTGTCGGCCGCCACTTCGAGGTCGCCGCGGATGCGGCCGCGGCCCAGCATGGCGCGGCGGAGGCCGGAGATTTCGCCCGTCAGCACGGCCTGCGATTCGCCGGCTTTGACGAACGTGCGGTTCAGGCGTACTTCATCGGTGTTGAATGCGATGTCGATGTCGCGCAGGGTGGTGGGCAGCGGGAAGTAGGGGGTGACGATCCGTCCCGACCGGGCACGGATCGCTCCGTTCAGCTGCCACCGCCGCAAGGCGTTGCCGATCTCCGACGAGACGCGCATGTCGATGTCGTTTTCCGCGAATTCGTCGACCGGTCGGCTGGCGGTTCCCTGCAAAGCCCGGGCATGGGCGAACAGCGAGTCGCGCGGTACGTCGGGATAGATCCGCTGCAGCGAGTCGAGCCGATGGGCGCGCCGCTGCAGCCGGGCGGTGTCGGGCCGGTTGAGGGTGGCGTTCAGCGCGACGCTGCCGCGGGTGACGGAGAATCGTCCGGAGGGCTGGCGCAGCGAGAGCCGACGGGCCTCTATCCGGAAATCCAGTTGCGGAATCTTCGGGTTGTCGTCGGCCGGCAGGATGCTCCACTGCGAGTCGATCCGACGACCGATAACGGTTGTCGAGTCGCCCAGGACGATCCGCAGGCCGGCGGCGGCGAGTGTCCCCTGCGACGGGTGTACCGCCGTGGTGTCCCGAACCAAATTTTTGGTAGCCGTGGTGGCGTGTATCCTGATCTTCTGGCCTTTGACGCAGAGGTCGTGTCCCATGTCCATGTCGATGGTGTCCAGGCTGAGGGTCGCTCCGACAGCCTCCGTGCCGGTCGCGATCAGCGAGTCGCTCGCGGTCAGTCCGGTGCCCATCCCGAAGCGTCCGCCGTCGACGGTCAGTCGGAACTGGCGGTTCGGCATGACGACGGCCAGGTCGTCCATCGTCAGACGGCCTCCGATGCGTGCTGCGCCGATTTGTCCCAGATTCAGCTGGCTCAGCCGGGCGTGGCCGCGCAGGTCCATGGCGATCCGCCCGCCGAAGGTCGAGCCGTCGGGAGCGGGGAAATGGCGGCTCAGGTAGTCTAACGAAAGGTCGCCCTTCACCGCGCCGTTGAAGCCGGCGTCACCGGTCAGACGGTCGAGGTCGCCGTGTGCCTCTAACCGCATGCCGATGCCGGACACTTTGAATTTCCGCAATTCGACGCCTGTCGAGTCCGGGTGTCGCGGCCGGAACCGGAGGGTGGCGTCCAGTGCCAGCGTGTCGATGCGGCTGCCGTTCCGGTCTTTGACGTAGAAGAGGTAGCCGGCCGGCATGCGGTAGTCGGCGGTGATGTCGGGCAGGGCGCCGGTGGCCGGATTCCACGGGCCGTCGATCCGCAGGTCGAGCGCGGCGGCGAGGTCGGTCTCGTAGTCGCGCGCGAGGGGCATGACGGAGGTGGGGATCAGCCGCAGCAGGCCGGCGATGGGAAGCCGCGGACTCTGTACGCCGATCGCCGTCACGATGCTGTCGCCGCGGAAGATGGCCTGACCGGCCGCCGTGACGAGTATGTCGTTGAGCCGGAGGTCGAAACGGTTTACGTTCAGCTCCCGGCGGTCGGGCCCGTCGAAACGCAGGGCGGTTCGCAGTTGCAGCGAGTCGAGCCCGTCGAACGCACCGGCGTGTATCTTTTTGGCGTCGAGGCTGATCCGGAGTCCTTCGCGCCGTCCGCCGTCTGCCGTGAGGCTGTCGATCCGCAGGCCGGCGGATTGGCCGCCGAGGCTCAGCTCGGCCGTGCACTCCCGCAGCCGCAATCGCCGGATTTCGTTCCGGAACAGGTCGGTCGAGAGCTGGCCGCGGACGAAGAAGCTCCGCAGGTGTACCGTCCCGGCCATGCTGTCGGGGCGACTGTCGTAGACGGCGTGCAGCCCTTTGCGCACGGATATGCGTTCGATGTCGATCTCGAAAGCGTCGCCGGTGGTGTCGGTCTCTTTCCGGGCGGTGGTGTCGGCGCGGTAGATCTCCCAGTTGGCGGTGCTGTCGGGTGCCACAAAGGCGTGCAGGTGCGCCGCTTCGAGGGCGATGCGCCGGATGTCGGCGCGGCCGGAGGCGAGTTTCCACGGGTTGAGCGAGACGGCGAGACGCCCGATCCGGGCCAGGGTGTCGGCTTCGGCGGGCAGGGTGACGCGCACGGAGTCGGGCAGCCGGTCGAAAGCGTGGCTGACGACCTCGGCGCCGTGCAGTTGCAGGGTGACGTAGGGGAAGTCGCGGAAGAGGGCGACGCTGACGGTGTCGAACCGCACCTGGGCGTCGAGGTAGCGGTCGCAGAGGTCGGTGACCAGCGGTGTGAGCCGTTTCGGGGTGAGGAGCAAGGCGGCTGCGCCGATGACGAGTCCGAGGAGCAGCATGAGGCTGCCGAGGGGGATGAATATGAGTTTTTTGATTGTCTTCCGTTTCATACGGACAAAGATACGAAAACTTGGCGGGAGGTCGGGTGCGGTTCGGGGGCAAGATACGGCGAACATAGTTCCGGGTCAATAGCGGAATTTCGGAAAGTTTGGCCGAACTTTGCCGGCACAATACCCCGCAGAGTGTTGTTTGCGGCGAAACATTTTCTATCTTTGTCGGTGTCGGGCTCTTCCGCGAGGCGGGCCCGGCGGACATATTTCGATGAAAGTGTTTAGCTTTTATCCTTGCGTAGAAATCTGGTAAATTTCAAAAGAATCAAGGATAGCAATAACACTCGTCACTTGTATTGGTATACTTCGTTCTGAAGGTATACTCTTACAGGTGTGGGGTATTGTTTATTTGATTCTTAGGTTTGCCAGAACCTCTACGCAGATAAACTAACGACTCCACACTTTCTTTTTTTCTACACACCCCTGTCTTTCGCGGAGCCGGAAGGGCGATATTTTTTCGAAAAAGATGAAAAAATATTTCCTCATCATTTTAACGCTGTGGTTTGCCATTGCGCTGTCATCGTGCAGCAAACCCGAAGAGATCCGAGAACCCGACACCGACAAGGTCGATCCGGGCAACAAACCCGCAGACGACGATAACTCAGACGATTCGGACGACGATTCGGATGATTCGTCGGACGACGAAGCCGAAAAATCGTGCAGTATCGCCGTTACGATAAACTACATTACGGATACCCCTCAGAGAGAGGCGGATAAAAAATTTTACTTTGAGATCGCAGGTGATGCGGAAGGCGTGGTTACCATCGACTGGGGAGACGGCACGGTCGAAGATTTAGAATATATAAAAGTTTACAGAGGGTCTTCCTCCATGTACGGAAGCAACTTTTCGCACGCTTATGAAAAGACAGGAACCTATAAGGTAAAGATATTCGAAAAGCATGGGTCGATAATGTTGTTCGGATGCGACCGTTACCAGTGCAATTATGAAAACAGATACAGCTCCCTTAAAATCATCGACTGTCCGCAATTAGAATATTTATATTGCTATAACGGTCGGTGGTGGTCCATCATGGAATTATCCGATAATAAGCTGGATGTGCTGGAGCTAAGCGGATGTCCGGACTTACGTTATTTATACTGTTATCATAATAACCTGACCTCATTAGATATTAGCGGCTGTCCGAAATTAGAATATGTATTTTGCGGTGGTAATTCGCTGGCTGAACTGAATATCAGCAAAAACACAGCATTAAAAGAGTTATATTGTGCAGTTAATCAATTGACAGAACTAAATGCTGACAAGTGCACACAACTGCAGCGACTGGATTGCAGTTATAATAGACTTATTGCATTGGAAGTCAGTGAATGTCTTGCACTACTACTTTTAGATTGCGAAAACAATCGACTGACCGCATTGGATGTAAGGAGGAATTTGGCATTAACATATTTGAAATGTTCAGACAATCGACTGGCCGCATTGGATGTGAGAGAAAATGCGGAATTATCTTCTTTATATTGCTTTCGTAATCAACTAACAGCCTTAGATGTTAGTAAAAATTTAAAATTAGATGCATTAGATTGCTCGAGCAACCAATTGGCTGAATTGGATGTCAGCAAATGTACTTTATTGAGCGGTAAATTACACTGTGAAAGCAATAAATTGACCTCTCTCAATGTGACGGGATGTGAGCATATAACCGAGTTGTATTGCCAGGAAAATCAATTGACTTCCTTGGATGTCAGCGGGTGTACGGCCTTGATGACTTTATGTTGTCAGGAAAACCAATTGACGTCTTTAGATATTAGTGGGTGTTCTTCATTAGGGAGCTCTTCTTATTATAGCAATGCATTGGTTTGTTATCATAATAAACTGTCGGAATCCGCAATGGAAAATATTTATAATGATTTACCAACTACCGGAAATCGTCCTACAATTCAGGTAGATAAAGCTACTGTCGGGGACTATGCGATTGCTGCTAAAAAAGGTTGGACAGTTTGGCTGCAGGAGTAATTTCTCGTTTTCTGTTCGGCAGAGGTAAAAAAAGCGGGCGGGTTTCCATATGTGGAAACCCGCCCGCTCGCGTTGTAAAGGGTAAGGCGGCAGGGAACCCCGCCGCTAAAAACTACTTCCGAATGGCAGCAACTCCCGGCAGCTCCTTGCCTTCCATATATTCCAGCAAAGCCCCGCCGCCGGTCGATACGTAGCTCACTTTAGTCGCCATTCCGAACTTGTTGATGCAGGCCACGGAATCCCCGCCCCCGATCAACGAGTAGGCGCCTTTCGCCGTAGCCTCTACGATCGCCTCGGCAATCGCTTTCGACCCGTTGGCGAAGGTGTCGAATTCGAACACCCCGACCGGCCCGTTCCACAGGATGGTCTTCGAGTCTTCGATCACTTTGCGGAATTTCGCTTCGGTCTTCGGCCCGATGTCCATCCCTTCCCAGCCGTCCGGAATGTCGTTGGCCGGGCAGATCTTCACGTTGGCGTCGTTGCTGAACGCGTCGCCGCACCGGGCATCTTCGGCCAGTACCAGGTTCACGCCCAGCTTCTTGGCCTTTTCGATAATTGCCAGGGCGGTGTCGAACTGGTCTTTTTCGCAGATCGAGTTCCCGATCTTGCCTCCCTGTGCCGCCATGAAGGTGTAGGTCATTCCCCCGCCGAGGATCAGGTTGTCCACCTTCTCCATCAGCGACTCGATGATCGTGATCTTGGTCGAGACTTTCGAACCGCCCAGAATCGCCGTAAACGGCTTCTTCGGAGCCTGCAGCACGCCGTCGATGGCTTTCAGCTCCCCTTCCATGATGTAGCCGAACATCTTGTCGTTCGGGAAGAATTCGGCGATCAGCGCCGTCGAGGCGTGTGCCCGGTGGGCCGTCCCGAATGCGTCGTTGATGTAGCAGTCGGCATACGAGGCGAGTTTCTTGGTGAACTCTTTCTGGGCCTCTTTCACCTTAGCTTTGGCGGCTTTCTTTTCGTCGTCCGTGGCGTCTTCTTTCAGGCCGCGCGGTTTCCCCTCTTCTTCCGCGTAGTAGCGCAGGTTTTCGAGCAGCAGCACCTGCCCCGGCTTCAGAGCGGCCGCTTTCTGTGCAGCCTCGGCCCCCATGCAGTCGCCTGCGAACTCGATCTTCTGACCCAGCAGTTTTTCGACGGTCGGGATGATGTGCTTAAGCGAGTATTTCTCTTCCGCGCCCTTCGGCCGTCCGAGGTGCGACATGAGGATGACCGATCCGCCCCCGGCCAGTACTTTCTTGATGGTCGGAATCGCGGCCCGGATGCGGGTGTCGTCCGTCACGTTGAAGTTGGCGTCCAACGGCACGTTGAAGTCTACACGGATAATCGCCCGTTTGCCGGCGAAATCGAATGTGTCGATTGATTGTTGCATGGTTGTTTATGATTCGTTTTACGTGAAAGCACAAGACGGTTTACTGTGACAAAAATAGGGATTATTTCGGATTATCGTGCAGAAATAATCGGGAACCTCGTCCGGAGGGGCGATGCCGGGGTGGACGGACGGGCGGAAAAACGTAATTTTGGGGCGGATAATGCTCGGACATTTCGGTATGCGCAACCCTTATATCAGTTTTCTTCAGGCTTTCGGCATCCTGCTGGTGGCGGTCGGCCACGCCTTTCCGACCGACGGCCACGGGGCGCTGCTTTACCGCTGGATCTACAGTTTCCACATGCCGCTGTGGATTTTTCTGTCCGGTTATCTGCTGCGGTATACCGCAGCCGGATCCGGCTACACCGAATCCGGCTCTTCTTTGGTAAACATCCCGGTCGGGGCGTTCGTCGCCAAAAAGGCGAGGCGGCTGCTGGTACCCTATTTCGTGCTCAGTACGCTGGTCTTTCTGCCCAAAGTGTGGCTGAGCCGGTGGGCGGTGAAACCGGTCGAGCTGTCGTGGGGCGCCTACTTCGAGATGCTGCTCGTGCCGTCGAAAAACGTGATCGTCTACTACTGGTTTCTGCCGACGATCTTTCTGCTGCTGGTCGGGACGGTGCTCGCGGCCCGGGGGTTGAGGCGGCTGGGAGTCGGCGGACGGGTGCCGCTGTGGGTCTGGGCGGTGGCGGCGCTGGCGTTGTCGGTCTTCAATCCGCTGGCCGGTGTCGGGTGGCTCAATCTGGGCGGGGTGGTCAAGTCCGGCTTTTTCTTCGTGCTGGGCATCGTCTATTGCGCGTATCAGCGGGAGATCGACGAGGGGCTTTCGTTGGGCAGCCTGTGGGCGCTGGCGGGCTGGGGGGCGACATCGGTGCTGGCGACGGTGACCGGCTACGGGGCGGCGAATCCGCTGGCGGAGCGGCTCACGGCGGTTTGCGGCATCCTGTTCGCGCTGTCGCTGGGGCGGTTCTATCTGCGGAGCGGGTGGCGGCTGCTGGCGCCGCTCGACGGGGCGACGTATGCGATCTTTCTTTTCTCGTGGTTTCCCCAGTCGGCGCTGCGGGTGGTGCTCTACGACTGGGCGCACCTCGATCCGTGGATCGGCGTGCCGGTCAGCACGGCGGCAGGGGTGGCGGTGCCGTGGCTCGTGTGGCGGGGGCTGCTGTGGGCCAAGCGGTGGCGGCTGGGACGGATTTTGGCGGCGGGGTGCGGACAGTAAGTTTTTTTCTTTATCTTTATAAGGTTTTAAACCGAAAACGAGTCGATACGATGAAGAAAATCTCTCTGATTTTGTGCGCTTTGCTGGTCGTTTGCGGAGCAAGCGGCGCCAGGCGGCCCGCTGCGGAACCGGCGCCGGTACGGGTGGCGTGCGTCGGGAACAGCATCACGTACGGTATGCTGGTCGAAGACCGCGAGCGGAACTGCTATCCGGCGGTGCTGGGGCGGATGCTCGGTGTGGGATACGACGTCCGCAATTTCGGCCACAGCGGCGCCACGCTGCTCAACAAGGGGCACAATCCGTACACCAAGACGAAAGAGTATGCCGAGGCGATCGCTTTCCGGCCGGACATCGTGGTGATCCACCTCGGTATCAACGACACCGACCCGCGCAACTGGCCGAATTTCCGGGACGAGTTCATTCCGGACTACGCGGCGCTGATCGAGAGCTTCCGCGAGGCCAATCCGGCGGCGAAGGTTTACATCTGCCGGATGACGCCGATTCCGCACCGCCACCGGCGGTTCAAGGCGGGGACGCGCGACTGGCACCACCAGATTCAGGAGGCCATCGAGCGGGTGGCGGCGTCGCAGCGGACGGGGTTGATCGACTTGGAACCGGTACTGAAAGACCGGCCGGAGCTGCTGCCGGACGCCGTGCATCCGAATGCGGAGGGGGCGCGGCTCTTGGCCGAAGAGATTTATCGCGCGCTGACGGGTGATTACGGGAAACTGCGGATGTCGCCGGCCTATACGGATCGGATGGTGCTCCAGCGGGGAGTGGTGACGCGGGTCGGCGGCCGGGCGAATGCCGGCCGGCTGGTGACGGTGACGGTGGCCGACACGGTGCGGAGGGCGAAGTCGGGGCGGATGAAATACGGTAAGGTCTATGCTACGGACACGGTGACGGCGGGTGCGGACGGCCGGTGGGAGGTGCGGCTGCCGCTGGAGGAACCGATGCTCTCGGGGGTGCTGGCGATCGCGACGCCCGATACGGTGGCTCTGTATCGGGATGTGGCGGTGGGCGAGGTGTGGATCGCGGCGGGGCAGTCGAACATGTCGTGGCCGGTGGCGCGCGCGGCGGAGCGGGCGGAGGCGAGGCCGACCGACCGGATCCGGCTCTTCCGGGCCGATCCCACGTTTGCCGATGAGCGGGGGCGGCTGGATAGCACGGAGCTCGATCGGATGAACCGGCTGGACTATATCCGGAATCCGCGGGGATGGGTCTCGGGCAGCGACACGGCGGCGGTCGATGGATTTTCGGCTGTCGGCTGGTTCTTCGGGCGGATGCTGGCCGACTCGCTGGGGCCGGAAGTGCCGGTGGGGCTGATCCAGATTGCACTGGGCGGGGCACCGGCCGAGGCGTTCGTCTCGCGGCGTATCCTGGAGGATGATCCGGTGCTGGTGGACGTGCTCTACGACTGGCGGAACAACGAGATGGCGCAGGATTGGGTGCGGAGCGTGATCCGCGGCAATCTGGAGGGGGTGAAGAATCCGTTGCAGCGGCACTTTTTCGAACCGGCCTACCTGTACGAGAGCCGGGTGGCTCCGCTGGCGGCGGGGTACGATGCCGATGGGGTGATCTGGTACCAGGGGGAGAGCAATGCCCACAATGTGGAGTTGCATGAAAAGGTTTTCCCAGCGGTGGTGCAAAGTTTTCGGGAGGCGTTTGATAAGGCCATACCCATGCCGTTTTATTTTGTCCAGCTCTCGTCGCTGAACCGGCCGAGCTGGCCGCACTTCCGGGACAGCCAGCGGTGGTTGGTGCAGCGGCTGCAAGGGGTTGAAATGGCAGTAAGTTCGGACTTGGGGGATTCGACGGATGTCCATCCGCGGCGCAAGAAGCCGATCGGCGAGCGGTTGGCTTTGTGGGCCTTGCATAAACAGAGTCCCTGGTATCACAGTCCTAAGGTCAAAGGCACATTATATAATAGACGGGGTACGGTAAATGTCTATTTCGATCAGCCGCTGGCCTCTTCGGACGGTGAGGCGTTGCGTACTTTCGAGCTGGCTGGCGAAGACGGGATATTTTATCCGGCGACAGCCGAGATAGACAGTATCTGTCGGGCGGTCAGGATCTCTTCGCCGGATGTGGAAGATCCATATACGATCAGATATGGCTGGCAGCCGTTCACGCGGGCCAATCTCTGTGGAACGGGGCCTCATAAATTGCCTGTATCCACTTTCGAAATACCGGTTTTTCGGGAATAGAAAAATCAATCGATAGAAAATGGCTGAATTTAAAAAGGTGGAGACCCCGATCGAAGGACTGTTCGTCGTGGAGCCGACGGTGTTCGGCGATGCGAGGGGATTTTTTATGGAGACCTATGCCAAACGCGATTTCGATGCGATGGCGGGCTGTCCGGTCGATTTCGTGCAGGACAACCACAGCAAGTCGCGGCGCGGGGTGTTGCGCGGGCTGCATTTCCAGACGCAGCATGCGCAGGGCAAGCTGATTCGGGTCGTCGCGGGGGCGGTCTATGACGTGGCGGTCGACCTGCGGGCCGGGAGCCCGACCTACGGGCGGTGGCACGGGGTGGAGCTGTCGGCGGAAAACAAACGGCAGTTCTATGTCCCGGCGGGATTCGCGCACGGTTTTCTGACGCTGGAGGACGACACGGAGTTCCTCTACAAATGCACGGACTACTACCATCCGGAGTTCGACGGTGGGGTGCGGTGGAACGATCCGCAGATCGGGGTGGACTGGCGGCTGGCCGAATACGGCTTCGATCCGTCGGGCGAGGGGCTGCTGCTCTCGGCGAAGGATCGGGTGCAGCCGCTGTTGGCGGAGTTGTAGGCTCGGTACCCATAACAAAGCATCCCGGGCGATGCCTCGTCTCTGTATTTGCGAGGTGTCGTCCGGGATGCTTTTGTCTCGGCGGGAGCCGGTTACCACTCGACCGGGTCGGGCAGCAGATTGCCGTCGGCGGCATCTTCGGCCGTGAAGGTGGCGCCGCGGTATTGCACGCAAAGCATCGTGAGCGGTTCGGTGCCGTTGTTGCGCACGGAGCGCCGGCCGGCGGGAGCTACGCGGACGACGTTCCCTTCCGATACGGGGAAGACCTGGCCGTCTACCTGAAATTCACCCGATCCGCTGAGGAAGAAGTAGAGTTCTTCGTGGGTTTTGTGGGTGTGGAGGAATCCCGTTTCCGTCCCCGGCTGGAATACCTGGAACGAAAACTCGCCGCCCGTCGCGTTTACGGCGCTGCCGCCGAACACTTTGCCAGGAATCCTGACTTCGGGCCCCAGTTCGAGTACATACTCTCCCAGTTCGTTCAGCTTGCCGATCCGGATCGCGCTGAAGTTGGCGCCTGTCGCCGATTTTTCAATCTGTTTCATCATTGTGTTGGTTTTGGTTCGTGCTGCAAAACTATGTGGTTTTAGTATGTCTGTCAAGAAGTTACATTTTTGTCCGATGGTAACCTTTCGGTCGCTTTTGTTGAGTGACAGCGGGTTGTAAAACGAAAAAATGTCGATTTTTTCGACTCGTTTATTAACTTTGTAAACGAGAGCTGCTAACTTTCGGTTAGCGGGTTCGACGATAATCAGTTCAGCATATGCGAAAAGCGGAAGAGAAAAATTCGATCCTCGAAATCTGCCCGATTCGGAACGTGGTCGCCCGGTTCGGCAACAAGTGGTCGCTGCTCGTGGTCTTGATCCTGAGCGAGCGGGAGGCGATGCGCTTCAACGAGTTGTGCCGGGCGATTCCGGACATCTCGTCGCGTGTGTTGTCGAGCACGCTCAAGATGCTCGAAGCGGACGGGCTAGTGAGTCGCACGGTCTATCCGGAGGTGCCGCCGCGGGTCGAATACCGGCTGACGGAGATCGGCCGTTCGCTGGTTCCGCTGATCGGCCAGCTGACCGAGTGGGCTCAGGCGAACATGAAGTCTATCGTGGCGCATCGCCGGGCTTATGAGACGGGGAGGGAACCGGCATAAGGATTTGTTGTTGTGGGGTAAACCCGGTTTGAGTCCTGCGGAACGTGAGGCGCGCGGACAAAGAATTGGGGTAGAGGCTGCCCATTGGGAGTGCGGCACGCACCGCCCGCCCGGCGGACGCGTTCGCGCCACGGCGGGCGGCCTTTATTACTTTCAAGAACCCGCGCGCCGACGCCTGAAAAGGGAAATCGTCAAAACTCGCTTGCGTGTTTTGACTGGATTTCCCAAAGGCGCGCGGCAGAGAACGGGGCGAGGAGTGGGGCTACTCCAGCCATTTGCCCA
>ERZ777305.3033-NODE-3033-length-12408-cov-9.677568_pt1 | contig 12408 bp, 18 predicted proteins | sample MGYA00374965_ERZ777305 | MGnify/ENA primary metagenome ERZ777305 (study PRJEB29328, sample SAMD00013331) | mouse gut metagenome | study: EMG produced TPA metagenomics assembly of the Metagenome analysis of fecal microbiota from mouse which was promoted...
TGTCGTAGAATACTTTGGTCTGCTCTTTATTATACCTCCAATCGGAGAGCGGAGGCGTGTCGGGAAGCGAGAACCCGTGTACGATGTAGCGCAACAGATCCTGAAAGACGGTCCTCACGTCCAGTCCGTTCCGATACGTGAAGTCGTTGATCAGTTTTTCCAGTTCCCGGACTTCTGCCGGAGCGTTGTATCCTTTACTCATAACAGTTGAAGAATAAAAAAAGCGGAGAACTTTCGCTCTCCGCCTCGGGTGAATAAATTGGGTTTACTATGTCGTTTCATCGGGTATTTCGTTACCCGTATAAGGGTGATATAACGGTGTGTTGCCGACAGCTTCCGCGTCAATGGCAAAGCTGCCGAGCTCCACATCATAGAAGAGTTCCAGTTGCATCGGTTCGGTGGCGGCGATGTGTTCGGCCTCCGATTGCGACAAACCGGAAATCATCAGGCTTTTTACCCTTTTACGGAAAGTTTTCGGATTGGTTTGGGGTGTCGTCCAAACCTTAACGATTTCCTCTTCGTCATCGGTAATGGCGACAGAGTGGTCGAGAGTATGCAATTCTTTCATCATTATGGTTCCTCTTACTCTTCGTCCCAATAGTTTTTCTTGTACATCTCCCGCTGCAGATCGAAAGACAGAGTGTTCCACCAGGCCTTGCGGTCTTCTGCCCCTTGGGACAGACGAACTGCCGTATCATCGTCGAGTGAATCCCACCACGCATTGATTGTCTCCTTGTACTCTTTGAGGTTGGTGCCATAATGCTCCTCTTCGCAGTCTGGGCACCATGTCCGAGTATTCCAACCGTCGTCATAAGGTTCAGGAGCGATATTCCGACCGCCGCAGCATTCGCATACGTCGATTTGGCTTTCATCTCCCTCCTCCCTTTCGGTAACGAACCTTTGTCCGTCATAGAGTTCGCACGCCCGTTCCACGATTTTGTCGCGGGCGTTGTTGCCCAGTTCGGCATAAAAGCGTTCGGCCGCACCCGACAACGTAGTGCTACTCAGACCACACCATTTTGCCCAGAAATGGCCGGCCATGCTTCCGAATACGGTTTCGCATTCCGCTTTGCTCCAGCGGTTCCACATGTAGTAGAAGAAGCTGGAGACGATGTTTTCGTTTGTTCGTTTCATATTTTGAATATATTAGAACTGTGTAAATCTATTGTATAGATTATTGGCGGTTAAAAAATGAAATCGACGATGACACGTTTGTCGCCGGAGAGTAACCGCTCGTGATTTACATCACCGCATTTGTGGGTAATGTATTTCTTCGCTTGACGGATATATTCTCCACGTACCCAGACCGGAGCGGTTTCGCTGTCTGAGAGGCGGAAAAGCTCTCCTTTTTTGAGCTCTCGGATTGGTCTCTGTTCCATAGCCAGCAGTCGTTTTTATGCGGCTATTCCGAGTTGTCGGGCGGCATTGCGCATTTCCTCATAAGCAATGCGATGACAACCGGCTGTCATGATATCGTTCTTGTATGAATTGATGGCCCATTGGTGCCTATCGGCATCCTTGACAAGATCATGGCGGAAGTCCGTTTCGTTTTTGTGGTATCGTTCGACCAACCTCCAAAAACGTTCGGCTTCCTCCGCCTTGACCCGAATTCCCATCGAGGTCTCGATATATCCGTTGCGCACCCGGAGCAGTGCATTGAAGTCAAGGCCGTAAGGGATGGTGAACCATCTATTTGAGATTTCCCCCGAATACCACAGTTCTTTTTTCTCCTCGAAAGACATGTTGGCTATACGGTGTCGTTCCTCCTCCTCACGCAACCATCTCTCACGACGTTCGGCATATCGCCGTTCTCGCAGTTCTGCGTTACGACGGTTGATTTCTTCCTGCCGTTCTTTGCGTTCCTCGAAATGTTCCCACAATAACGGATCGCCGGTGTGGTCTATGAAGAGCCGGGACACACAGGCTTCAAATCCGTCGATGGAGGCAGGCTGGAACAAGCCACGGGAAAGAATGTCGAGAAACAGCTCCTGATATTCTGATTTGTTTTCCCGTGGGAGTTCACTGGAATAGCGAAGGCGTTCGCCTGTTACGGTCCAGAATTTCGCAATGTCTTTTTTTGCGGTACTGCTCAATTTGGTCAGGACCGGCATGAGCCAACGACCGGTTGTAGACTTTTGCCGTTTGTCAAGTCCCCAGAATTCAATCCAGCGACCGATGTTGAGCAGGCATTCTTCGACTTGTTCCGTATAATTCTGAGTACGGGACCTCTGCTGTGCTTTGATGTATTCGCTGATTTTTTCCACTTGATCGACAATGTAATATGCCGATTCATAGTAGCTGTTTTCCGACAGTCTCTCGTTGTATAGGGAAACCGACCGGTGCGTATCGAAAATCCGTGCTCCGCAAGGAATCGCATGCCGCACCATGCCCATGTGCTTGGCGGTGGTGCTGGAATAAGTTCGGGTCGTTAGCAGATAGACTCTTTGCCCTTGTTGATTCGTTTCTATAGAGGCACATCGGAAATGTGAACCATAGGAATAAATATCTTTGCCTTCGAAATAGAAGTTGTGCCCACTCCGTGCGCTATCCTGACTTTGATGTGCCCATAAATGGGCGACCATCGGGGCATCTACGACGTATCTCATAATGTTTCTGTTTTATCTGTTGAAGAATAGTTGGAAATGAAAAAGAGAAGGCGACGGCCTTCTCTCTCGTGTTAATCTTTATAATCGTTCGAGAACTTTCCTGAGGAATTTTTTACTCAGAACCTGTTTGCAGACTATGACGCCGGACCACCCGTTACCGGAGTTCTTGTCGAGCAGTTCCCTTATGAATGTCTGCCAATCTTTAACCGGCTTTTTGTTCAGTACCATCAGCAGGCGTTCCGCTTGAATCGTCCAGTCGTGAAATTCCGGAGACCAAGGGGCGTTTATCAGTTCGGACATGGGAATCGTGAACATGTTTTTCCCGATTGGCTTGACAGCCGGATTTTGCCCTACGCTGCGCACGGTATCGGCAATAGCCTGTTCAATACGTTCTTTCTCCCGTTTATACTGTTCTTCCAAACGGTCGAGTGCGTTGATTTGGTCAGCTAAAATACCCATCCGACAAAAGGTCTTTTTATGCCGAGTTCCTCGCTGGCCTCATCGCTTCCGCATTCACATTCGCCGACGGGTTGTCCTGAACCGCATTTGCAGAGATCGATGCCCCAATGATTGACGCAATGATTGCAATTGCAGAAAACCTGCGGCAGATGTTCTCCCGTAAATCCGATGCGGTCGAAAACTTCGCGGCTCATGCTGTTACTTGCGCCGTTCTCGAATGTTACAGTCATCGCTCCGCATACGCATTCCTGAATATATTGTACGGGCGTCATATTACGCAGTTTTAAGTTGGAATTCGATGCCGGAAGGCAGTTTGGTGTAGTCCACTTTTTTCAGGAAGCGGTCAAATTGTTCCTGTGTAACGATGTCGTTCTTGGAAGCATAGTCCCGCCAGTTGAATACGCCCGTGTTTCGGTGGTCGTAGTAGATGAAGTTGTCGAGTGGCATTCCACAGCGAAGCACGTGTAGTTTAACGGCGAGTTCCTGATCGATTTTCGCCTTTGCATTTGCCGCATGGGTTTTAAGGTCTTCTATTTTCTTCCGTTTGGCGGCAAGCCGGGCTTCGTGTCTGCGTTTTTTTATGTTGGCGGGCAGATAATACCCTTCGGCAATTCGGGATTCCACAAGCTGGAATTCTTCTGCTGTGAGAGGGGTAAACTGATAGCGAACGGAGGTGTCCTCGAATTGTTCTCCGGTCAAGTCTTCGAGTTGCCGGATTGCGACACGAGCTTCCTCCTCCCAACGAGCGGGTATTCCCATCGTCTGAAGCAGGTAGGTAAAGTAAAGTTGGTCTTCCGCTTCACGAAGGAATCGGTCGTACTCTTGTTGGGTAATACGGAGTTCACTCATTGTAACCTCCTGGGAGCTGTTTCGTAAGTGGTAGAATCCGTTGCCTTGCGCATACATCGGTGCACCTTTGGCATCGCACAGGTGTAAGGCGATGAACGGACGCAGTTCGGGAAAGGCCACAGCAATTTGTTCATGGCAACACCCTGCCATGCACCATTTCCAGATGCCGTATTTGTCCTTTTCGTAGATGGTTGCTGTAACGCCGAAGTCGGCATGCCCGTTGCGGCAGTCATCATCGAGCCGCACCTTAACGTCTATTTTGTAGCCGTTTATGGTTTTTGTTGCGTTATATTTCAGTTTATCAGCCATTGCGTTATGTGTTAGTTTGTTGATAATGTAAAATCCGGGAATGGGAGTTCCAGACCGAATATACGGAGATGCTCGGACTGTTTTTGCCGGTTGTCTTCGGTAATTTTATCATCGATGTAAGCCTGACATTCGCTTTTGATCTGTTCGAGCCCGTCATCACCGAAGAAGCCCCAGCAACTGTCCAGAATTTCCGTGTCGTCATCTTCCGGCGTAACCTGAAATCCGTACACTTCACCATGCAGGTATTCATTGTACGTGTCGATTTCATTTTGGAGGTATTCCTCGATTTTCTTGCGGCGGGATTGCGTGAGCACTTTCCAGCCGTATTCCTTTTTTACCTGTTCAACATTGACCGCCACAATCCCGAACCATCCGCTGTCCCATCGGCACGAGAAAGGGCCGGATGAAATGCTGAGACCACTATGGTCATAGAGGAAAAGGTTCAAAGCGATATGCTTTTGCAGGAATGATTCCCGAATGTTTCCGGGGCGGCCGTCGCATACTTCGTCGAAGTCGAAATGTTCGTCGAACTCCTTTTCGGGATGATAACGCCGGTGTGCCGTGTAGAACGTTCCGAGGTTGCTCCACTCGCGCGGACTTTCGGGACAGTCATCGTAGTAGATATTGATGTGGTGTCCTTTATAGGTTATTTGTTCGTATCTGTTCATATCAGTATGTATAAGCGGTTTCCAACTCGCTTTCGTAATTCTCGAAAGCTATAAGATTCTCTTCGTCCGTCACATCCTGATCCCAGAACAGTTCGACAAAACGCTCTATCACATCCCGCATGGCGCGGGTGTATTGTTGGAGGTATTTTACGGCCCTCGTGCGCCAATCTGTCGTTTCGTATTGCATGATGATTTATGTTTTTGATTGTTCATTCAAATGTCGTTTCGATAGTCGAGCAGGTATTGCTCGAAATGGTTCTCACAAATGATCTGGTTACGGTCGATGTCTGCGGAAAATCATCCCACTTGTAACCGTAATCTTTCAGTAATTCTTCTTGCTCCGAATATTTAGAGTGAACATAATGATGCGCCTACCGATGCGGGGCATGGCTTTATCCGTTCGATGTATGGTCTTCCGGAAGGATCCTGAGGCACGGCGGGTAGCCAGCGCCTCAGGATCCTCTCAAGGAAGACAAACTGAATGTCTCGGTCCGGCGCATCGAGCTTGCCAGGCAATGAGGGAATTACTTCTTCCTACGCCACTCTGCCATCTTCTTTTTGATGTCGATGCCGTTGTCGTCGAGCATTTTTTTCAGCGTGGCCAACAGACGCCATCCGTCACCGTTCTTATACTCTTCGGCCTTGGCCGAGAGGAATGCGAGCGACTGGTATTTGTCCAACCGCCGCCCTCTGTCGTCGATGGCCGTACAGTTGTGAAAGCGGATGAGGTTTTGCATCGTGTAGAATGCGCCGGCACCCTTATAGGCATCTATCCACGCCTTGCTTTGGGGTGTGGCGTGCTTCATCTTGAATCGCTTGTCGTTGAACTTCTTGACGGCATTATAGAGCTGGGTGGCATTTTTAGCCGCTCCGATATGGTAGGCTGCAAGACGCAGCGGGCTGTAGAGTTTGGAGTTCAGGTCCTGCACGAAGACGTTGTTGCTGCCGAGACGCTTGTAAGGAATGCCCTTGCATTTCTTGACCGGCAGGCTCTCGACATGCGCTTTCAGTTGTTCGATGTAATCTTCCGCCATAGCCGTAGCGGCCTTGGCGTTGAACCAGCGATTCCTGTCCGCGAAGTTCTCGGGGTCGTTGCGCTCCATCTTCTGTTGGACACGCAGTTCGTCGAGCAACATCTTCCACTGGTATTCATAACCCAGACGGTGGATCATCTCGGTTACGCCGACCGGACTCCAAGCGCCGTAGTCCTTGTAGGAAAGCATGTGGAACATCTGCGCCATGACGAAGCGGCGGAACAGACGGCGGTTGGGTACGGTTCCCTTTTCGAGGATGTAATCGAAAATCGGGTCGTTGTCGTCCAGAATCGACAACTTGCCGTCCTTATTCGAGGCGACATAATCGCCGCCGTTGGCCCCGTGCATGGCGAATAGGCAGCTCACGTCCACACCGGCATTGCGGAGTGCCTCGATACGTTCATGCGCCGTCTTGGGCAGTTGCGCCGAAACGATTGATGTCGCAGGGCTTTCTGCGATGGTAACTTTTTTGTCTGCAAATGCAAGTTCCGTCCCGCATGCCGGGCACGTAACATTCGTCTCTTGTTTTCTTCTCATGATTAAATAGTTGATTGATTATTATTCGGCTCTACCCATTGTCTGAGTATTATCAGTTCCTTGTCTTCTTTGCTCTGCCAGAACCACCGGCCGAACTTCTCTGGATTCCAGTTAAAGCCGCCGAGCAGCTGGCAAAGGATGAATAGTTCCAACTCGATTTGTGATTTGTCGCGCCGCGCTCCGTAGAGCATGTCGTCGTCACTCAGTTCTCTATCTGGCAATGCCATGAAATAGCGGCGCGGTGTACTTTCGCTGCGTTCCGACGGAATGGAGTGCTTGTAGCGATGGTACAGTTCTTCCACTTTCGAGAAGAACTCCTCTTCACTACACTGCGGTACTCCGAGAACGCCTTCATACGAGCCGTTCCTGATGACGTACTTGCCGTCTACTTTGAGGCTCCGCATTTGGAAATCAACCTTGAAGCGCGCCCCGTTTTCTACGGCACGGACAGTTTCCTGATAGATATTGCCCATAGCTCCTACGAATTGGTTATGAAAGCGGGAATGCTCAGTTTCAGATTGTCGTTAATCAGGAATTTCCTGTCGCACTCGCAGATGATGTGGGTGTCCGTTACCCGTTTGATTCTCCGTGTAACTTCGTCATGGGAGGTGTATGGTTTCCCGTCCTTGGTGCCGTTATCTATATCTCCCGAGATATGATACCGGTTTCCGATTTCGATGTCTTTTACGTTCATTTTTATTGGGTTAAATTGTTTGCTATTAAATGCACTCGAATCGCTGACGCATGGCTTTACTGCTCTGATGAATACAGTATGTCCTGGATCCGGAGCCAGGTAATCGCCTGGTGCAGGATCCAGGTAGAATACTGTATGTTAAATTCGATTCCTCGTGCAAAATCGAGCTGCGTTGCCCGTAAGTCTCAATCAGGCCGGCACATTGCTTTATCAGTTCGATATGAGCAGCTTATTCAGCTACGGACCTGTCCAGAACCATCTAATCAGATGGTTTGGGACAACGGTCCTTGCTGTTATTAGCTGCACCATTAAACTCCTGACCCTTGACTTTTTTCACTTCGTGCTAAGTTTTTTGCGGTTCTTAGGATTGCGGCACGTTGCTCTAATATGTCGATGTGTGCTGCGATTTGAAGTCCGGGCAGCGACGTCGGGTTCCTGATAGTGAATAACGACGTCAGGCAGCCGGGACTTCATTGCTTACGGCACGCTGATTCTTCTCCCCTGAACCGCAGTTTTCCGTGCTGAAAATCTCATTCGGACGGTACATTCCTTTATTTTCCTGATGTGCGCAGCTCTGTTCTGCTGGCCCGGGACTCTCCTCCATCCAATCGGATGGAGGGAGGCTCTGGCCGCAAGTTGGAGAGCTGTATCATTAAAGTTCCGACCTTGATTTGTAGCCGTGTACTCAGCTTCTCATGATTCTCAGAATATCGGCACATTGCTTTATTGTTTTGATGTATGCCAGTTTCGGAAGCCGGATGGTCGCCGTCGTATGACGTTAGGGATACGACGGCGCCGGACGGGCTGTATCGAAACTCGGCATGTTGAATCATATCCTTGAATCATGCTTTCGTGCTAAAGAAGAAGTTCTCATAATGGCGACACATTTTCTTTACTTACTTGATGTTGTCCCGCGAGAGCCAAGCTCTTGAGGAGTCTGAAGGTGATGGTGCGATCACCTTCAAGACTCTCGATAGAGCTGGGTTACACGCAGGAATCTCAAATTCATTCCTTGAACTTCTGCTGATGTGTTTCAGTTTCTTTCGTGCGGATGTCTGGCCGGATGGCACATTACTTTATCACTTTGATGGTTACAGGCTATTGCCAGAAGAAATCCTGAGTGAAACCGGTCGATAAAACCGGATTTCACTCAGGATAATTCTGGTTAAATTACCTGTAATATGAATTCCAGCCCTTCATCAGCTTGCCGTGTACTCGGCATTGTTACAGTGATGCTACCAGCGTGTTATACACAGCTCGACTTGTTAGCCGTGCATTCCGCATACAGCCAATCGTCAGATAGCCGGGGAGGTTACCCTCGGTCTTGGAGCGATTGGCTTTCACATTGCGGCCGCGTCCACGAACGATGCAGCCGTCGGATTTGTTTCTGACGTATCCCAGTCCTCCGACCTTGCGTTTGCCGGTTGCAATAGCCCGTAAACAATCCATGACAAACATATTCAGTTCGTCAAGGTCTTTCCGCACGTTGCATACGGGAAGAATCTGTGTCGCCCAACTGAACTCGCCGTTGCCCTTGTACAGGTAGCGGTTCACGGCATGGACGGCTTTCGTAAGCGTCGTGTCCCGACAGCGAATCGTTCGTTGTTCAATCTCTTTCTGGAAGGTCTTGATACGACTGAACGAGAGCGAAATCATCTTGCCTTTGATGCTGTACCCGAGAAATTTGAACCAGTTGTCCGCGGTGAGATACTCCACCTTTTTCGGATTGAGCTTCATGGCTTTCTCGGCAAGTCGCTTTTGAAGCAATTCCATTGCTTTTTCATAGTCGGCACCAACGAAGAGCATGTCGTCCGAATAGCGGACATAGTAGCCGTTCAGTTCCGACAATTCTTTGTCAAGGTCATACAGGAGAACATCGGCCAGCCAGCTCGCTACGGCGCAGCCCTGCTTGAGGGACTGGTATTGACTTCGGAGCCTGTTTTCCTCGTCAAAATACAGATCCGAATGATAATATTTTCGCAGCACGTCGATTAAAACGGAATGACCGTGTTTGGCCTCAACCTTATCGAATGCCTCATCGATGAATTGAATCGGTACGCTGTCGAAATATTTGGAAAGGTCGGATTTCCAGCCCAAAACTCCGGTTTTTGCCGCGTTCACGATTTGATGACTGACTTCGGTAACCACTCGACCGCAACCTATTCCTGTCTGGTAGGATTTGCAGGTTTCGTGGAGCATTTCAGGCATCAGGTCGAACAGGAGGTCGTTGGCAATGCTCAGCACCACACGATCCATCGGCTCGTTTACATACACCATGCGGAACTCGCCGTTGTCTTTGGGGATTTGAGCCGTGTGGGGCGGCGAGATTTCATACTTTCCCAGCATCATAGCTTCAGCCATTGCCAGCCGGATGTGTTCGTCGGTCAGCCGGATGAGCTGGTCTTTCCGGATGTCTTTGCCCACACCTTTCTCGATTGCTTTCGTCCATCGCTCGATGTCGAAAAACATTTGCAATATCTTATCTTTCATTTTATATTCTGCCTTTATGCTCGGATTTCCACAGCCGATATGCCCTCTGTCTGCGTTTTTGCGGACTTAATTTTTTGCAGGTTTTGCAAAACGCATCAAATCCTTGGCTGATGTATTCCTCGCGGGTAATAGGTTCTCCGCAGCATTCACATCTGTATTTTTTATCTGCACCTGACACTTTATCCATAGCTACTTGATTTGTTCGTCATTGCACACGAGCACATCTCCGACAATATAGTCTGATGCTCCCGGGTGGTTTCCTTTGAAAATGTGTGTAGCCGCAGGATTATATGCGAGGTCGTTTATTTTCCCCTCTTCGTTCACGACCATGATTTCCGTTTCGTTCAGAAATACAAGTTCGATGTCTCCGCCGACTATTGCCTGCATTTCTTCAAGCGTAAAGTCGGTTCCATTGGCAGGCTGCACCGGCTGGCGCATCCCGTCGGTTTTAATGATTTCAGCCATTTATTTCTTATGTGTAAAAGTTATTATGGTTTGACCGTCATTACCGAATTTTGCTTTTAGACCGAAAGCCTCGGCATCGGAGCTGATGCAGCAGATGTCCCAGACGTTCAATTCGGTTGCACAGGTTATGACGGTATTGTTTTCTGAGATAAGCGGTGATTTGCCTTTCAGCGCAGCACCGCCGCATATTCCACGCAGAATGACTCCGCGCTGGTGGGTTGTAAGTTCTTTTGTTTCCATCGGCAAATCGGAATTTGTTAAAGAATAGATGCTATCCGAATAATCCGGTCGGAATTCGGACATATTTTTTTGTCGGCATACGTTCAAACTGCACGTATCCGTTTCATGCTGTTAGCAGTTTCAGAATCCGAAACACGGAGCACACGGAGCCGTCAGCACACGGATTCCGACCCAGACAAGCAAGAGCAAGCCTGCGACAAATACCGTGTTCAGAATGGTATCCTGCCGTTTGCGGGCAAAGGCGATTATCTTTTTCATGGCTTTGATTATTATGGTTCAACTACAATCGGGCATAAAAAAGGCACGAGTTTTCCGCCCGTGCCTGCACCGAATATTTCACACTATGCTATGCCGCCGGTGTCGGCATCGGTGGCATTTTGATGATACGGCAACCCTCTCCCGTGAGTACACGATATACCCGTATGAGGTTGCGCCCACGAAAACTGCTGACCGTTACACTTTGCACACCTGCTTCACCCAGACGTTTCAGCGTGGGTTTGGCAGCTTTGAGATGCTTGAAGCAGCCGTAACTCTCGGTTCCGGCATTGTTATATACGTCTATCATATTCTGTTCTTATTACATTCGTTTTTTGAGGAATTTCCAAGCCTGCGGGCTATACCTCCGGCACACGAAATTCTCTAACGATTCGGTGCGTTCATATCCGCAGTTATGGCATAAGTACCGCACGAATTTGTGCGTGATAAAGTACAGTTCCCCCGTTTCATGGCTTTTGCAGCGGTCGAAATACGGGGAGATGCCGAGTGCAAAGTGGGCAGAAAAATTTCCTGCCACTTCGTTGAAAGCTATGAGTTTATACATGGCATGAAACAAAAAGGACAGCGCACATTTTCTGCACACTGTCCAGCTTCGATTGTATAGGGTTCGTTATGCCGTTACGCTGCAATAGCTACGGTTTCCGCACCGTTTCTCGGTTTTCTGCCACGTCTGCGGGCAGGCTGTTCCGCCACCGTTCCGGCAACGGCTACGGGTGTCGCACTTTCGGCGACAACTTGTTCGGCAGGCTGTTCGGTCTGCACCTCTTCGGGCTGGGCGATGTCTTTGGGCAGTTCCACACGGAAATTCAGTGCCTCCATGAGTGCTTTGGTGGCATTGTGGATATACTTCTTGCGATCGCGGGCGGAGCGTTCCAAGTCCTTTTTGGTCGGCATTAACCCGATTCGCGCCCATACGCTCGCATCGAGGTCGAAGACTTTGACCGTAATGCCTGCGGAGGTGCGGATGATGAGCCGGTGCGGAGTTCCTGCACGGAGTTTCGAGCGGATACCGTCGTTCGATTCACGGAGCAGCGATTCTTTCGTCTTCACTTCCCAGAAAGTCGTTACCACGTTGCGCAGTACACGGAACATTTCGTCCTGCGTTTTTACTTTCGCTTCGTAATCAGCACCGAAAAAGTGCATAGCCGTGTTTTTGCCGTCTTTGCCGGCATACTCGAAAACCACACCTGCGGCATTAACTGCCATGTTTGCAAACTGTTCTGCATTTAACTTACTGATTGCCATAATGATAAAATTTAGTTGGTTTCTATGCGATAGTGCATATTGCGGGCACTGCGGAATCGAACCGCACGTTCTGCGGATGGCAAAACGGCACGACCTGTGCGTGCCCAAAAATCGCACGCTACCTTTCACCCGATAGCGTGCAGATTTCATCTCAATTTGCACCTCACTAAAACGCGCCCTATACTCGCTATTTCAGAAAAAAGCCTTATATTTGCATTGTTCACACACAAAGACGATTTTCTGCTTCATGGCAAGCCCGACATACTCCAATTTCCGACGGGTGCTTCTTTGGCACGTCCCCCGTCTTTTCCAACGGGGCAGCTAACATTCGGGCGGTTGGCGGCTGGTGATTGTGGGCATAATCTTGGCAATGCTCTTTTCTCAAGCTCCGTGCGGATTGTTTTTCCCGCATGGCGATTTTTATCTCCGGCTGCGCAAGGGCAGACTTATGGCATTATTTTATCGCTTCCCTTTTCCATACGATGCATCTAACATTTGAAAAGGGACCCGGATAGCATTTGAAAATGGGACCACCC
>ERZ777305.3034-NODE-3034-length-12407-cov-2.539670_pt1 | contig 12407 bp, 15 predicted proteins | sample MGYA00374965_ERZ777305 | MGnify/ENA primary metagenome ERZ777305 (study PRJEB29328, sample SAMD00013331) | mouse gut metagenome | study: EMG produced TPA metagenomics assembly of the Metagenome analysis of fecal microbiota from mouse which was promoted...
TATCTCCGTTTTCCAGTGCCTGATGCAGTTTCACTTTTGGAGAGGCGGCCAAAGAAATTTCCGCCATTGAAAAGTATCCGCTGGCTAGAATGAGCAGAACGATTGAAATAATTCTTCCGGTCAGATCGAGTTCCATTCTCTTCACCCGTATTGCCTAAGGGCAGTAAGTTTAATAATGTTTTGTTAACTTACTAATTTTAGTGGCGATACCGGGGTTTACCAATTCAGAGTCTACAGAATGGGCAAATAACGGCCGCTTTTAACAAGAAAAAAGAGACAGCGTATCCGTTTTACCTATTCCATAAGGTGATCGGGGAAGGCCTTGAAATGTTGTCCGGAAATGAAAATTGGAAATCTTTTCGCACGACAACGAATAACTCCATGAATATAGATGACAGCTCTCGTCTGAATGACTCTGACTTGAGCTGTAATCTGAAAGATATCTGCTGAACAGTTGAAGAAAACTAGGTGTGTCCCACTGAATTTGATTCGGTGGTTGTCAGCCCCTCTGCACTTGTCCAAGTATCTGGAGCAGGCATCTTCGAAGACACTCCCGCTGCTCACGAGGGTCGAAGAAACTCTGGAGAAAAAAAATGAGGCAAAAAGTTGATCCGGCAGATGGGGACAGAGCCAAAAACTACATTGTCGAGAGAGGTAAAAACCTCTGGACAAAGAATATTGAAATGCTCTCCGAATACATGAATAAGGCCGCACTGTGCGAACAGCAGCCCAAACAAATGATAAGCATCAGGTCGGAAGACTCGGTTCAACCCCGCTCGCACGGGGAACTCAATCGTTGAATACGTTGACCTGCTGGAGCAAAGCGGTTCAACCCTGCTCGCGCGGGGAACTCCTTAAGTATGGTATAAGATGTTTAGACTAATTTTTAAAGAACTTTTTTGGAGTTTAAAACCTACCAGTCGAATTCCAGTCTTCTCTGTAACTTGTCTGGAATTCTTTCCAAGAATCATAAATTCAAATCTTGATCCATGATTTGCTTGCAACACAATTACAACATTTTCATACCCACACAACTGTTGCGATTGCCTCCTGATCATATCCTAAAAGTCTTCCAATGGGTACGACCTGACTTTCCGGAGCAATGAGTTCTTGACATTCTATGCTCTTCTATATTTATGTTAGAATCGCTTTTCTCTGGAGAGATGGCAGAGTGGTCGAATGCGCCGGACTCGAAATCCGGTATACGGTTATACCGTATCGTGGGTTCAAATCCCACTCTCTCCGCCACCCCCCCCATTAATTCTCCGCTTATCGCAAATCGCTGAATATCTGTGACTCCAATAACGCCGAGCGACTCTCCTTATTAAGTTATGTCATTGGCTAACATTGGGTTTCATTGGCTTGCATTGAGTTTCAAACAAAATGGTCCCTATTTAGGAACCAACTTTGGCTCCTAAATAATGACAGAGCAGCCAAAGGACAGTTTCAAATTTAAAGACAAAAAAATTGATTAGTTTGATTGCAATCCAGAAATCCAGGCGTAAGCCGTGAAATTTTGTCATGTTCTTCGCCATCCCGAAGTGCAATTCAATACGACACTGCAAACACAATTACAACAGCCGACGGCAAACCTATTCTCAAAATTTCGAAGACAAAAATTGACGACACCGGCACCACTGCAGAAACAGCACTTGTGAAATATCTGATCCAAATTTGAAAATATTTTGTGCAGCTTCAGGAAGATTCAACGGAAATCAGAGAATGCCCGACAAGAATTTAGGAATAAACAACGAGGCGTCAGAAATTCTCCTCCATCTAAACCTTAAAATCCTCTCCAAAACCGCTTCTGTCGGTAACCAAAACAACACTTCCGCAAAAATACTCCTTTTAACCCAATATTCGCCCTCTCCTTCCTCTCAGACTGCGTACACTAAAGAGCTAAAAACGGGCTAAGAAGCCAAAGGCTTTCTCTAATGGCAATTGTTTCTGCCCGCGGCTAACCCAAGGCGACTGAAGCCTAAAATTTTGCTTCCTGTAAAAAATTTATCTGCATAAAAGCAAATCCGTTGCAAAAAAGCAATATTTCCAAGAAATTTTTCCTCATTCAGAGTTTTCTTAAACTTGATTAAATTCTTAAGTATTTCTTACGTAGAACACTTCACCCTCAGGGAATATACGCATATTGATTAGTTAAATCTTGATTAAATATTTAATAAGGAAACCAATTTTTACAACCTAAATTAGGGTCGGGTTAGTACTTACAAAAGATGTCGCTTCCTACACTGTCCCCATGGAATAAAAGTTCCAACGATTTTTAACCCAGTAGTTTTAAGTGCAGGTGTTGATATGACAAAAAAGACATTATTAGCGCTGACGATTTCAGCTGCTTTAGTCCCGGCTTTTTACGTATCTGCTGCTGAAACAGATACAACTTCCGGCGCCACCGAAGCTGCGGCGGCCCAAGACAGTTCCACAGCAACTAAAGGCGTTCGCTTCCGCTCGGGTCCTCAGAGACACGCAAGAGGCGTTGCTTTCGGACGCGGCCACTCCGGCCACTCCATTAACGTGAGCCACGCAAGCTCCGCGATCGCAAATATCCCGATGGATGCGACAACTTCTTCCATCACACTCTTCGGTGAATTGGACGCCGGTATCAAACTGCACAAGACAAAAGGTAAGTCCGCAACAGTTGAACTGACAAGCGGCAACTGGTATTGGACCAGCTGGGGTATCAAAGGTGTCGAAGATATCGGCAACGGCAATGCGGTCATCTTTACATTGCAGCAGGCCTTCAGACTGAACAACGGCGAGTCCATCGCGACTAACCACTCCACTTCCTCATCAGGCGGCTTTAATAATCAGGCTTTCCTCGGTCTGCAGGGACATTGGGGCCGTTTAACATTCGGTCGTCAGGGCGGCCTCTCCTCCGGTGACGGTGACTACAGTATGCTCGGCGGAAGCGCTATCGGTACAGGCATGTCTGTGATCGGTGACCTTCAGGGCGTCTTCTATCTGACCGGATGGCAGAATAACTCCATCGCATACCGCACCCAGGAATGGAACGGTCTGCAGTTCACGGCCATGTACTCCAACGGCATCAGCTCCGATACTGATAAGTGGTCTAAGAACTCCCACTACTACGGCCTCGGTATGACATACGATGTCGGTAACTTCAATTCGAACCTGATGTACGAAATAGAAGACCATAAGGGCAACACCACTAAGATCGATAAAACAAATATCATCACGGCGGGCGCTTCTTATGACTTCGGCAGCTTCACACTGTACGGCGCATATCAGTACACACAGCACGCAACAAGAATGCCGAACTACAACCAGTTCCCGGTTAACGCATCTTCGGGCGCTTCCACTTCTGCAAGCGCAACCTCCGGAGCTTCTGCCGCTTCTTCCTACACCAAGGGAGCAAACCAGAACGCGGCTTCTATCTCTGTGGCAACACCGCTTTGGGGCGGCAACCTGATGCTGCAGCTCAACGGTGTTAAGGGCAAGATCAAGGACGACGGTACGAAATACAGCGCATGGTCTGTCGGCTCTGCATACACGTATCCGCTCTCCAAGAGAACTCTGCTTTACGGCGGAGTTGCTTACGGCAACGCCTATAAGGCTCTCGACGGATCCGACCTCGACGGCTACACAGCTGTTGTAGGTATGGCAACGTCCTTCTAAGCCTTACGGCTGATGCGGTGCCTCTCGGCACCGCAGAACATTTCCGGGCGCCTCAGGCTTTATGAGACGCCTCGGAGTTGGGGAACATTATGATCACTCTCAAAACAAAGTGGACACTATTCTGGATCCTCTGCGCGGCATTTATCTGCGGCATCCTCTCCGTCTGCGGACTGGTTTCTGCGGTTAACTGGCTCGGATCCGAGAAATTCTGCAGCACCGGATGCCACACAATGAACGGTGTCGCATACGCATGGAAACAGGGCTCACATGCGCGTACCGCGAGCGGCAAAACCGCCGACTGCTCCGACTGCCACTTGTATAACGCCTCCGAAAACACTCTCGGACCAATCGGCTATATCAGCCTGCTCGGTCATAAAGTGGTCGCCGCTTCTCACAGCGCTTTCGGACAAATCATTGGAAACTTCAGTACCCCGACACTCTGGATGCAGCAGCGCCCCGGTATCGAAGCCGGCGAAATACAATGGTTCCGCGAAACGAACTATCACACCTGCAGAGGCTGTCATGACCTCTCCAGAATGTGGGATAAAAACAATCCTTCAATCGGCGCTTGGCATGCTCTTTACCAAAACCAAACACTTGACTGCCTCGCCTGCCATAAGGACGTAGGTCACAATTACACAAAGATTGACGCTTACATCAAAGATAACGGCACATACCCGAATCTCGATGAAGCTTGGCTCTTCCCGGTAGACGCTTCCTCAAGCGCAAGCCCGATGCCGCCCGCCAATCTGACACCCGAACAGCTTCAGAAAGACGCTCAGCCTTACAACCCGTCTTCTGTCAGCGGCGCTTCAACCGGCAATACTCAGACGGTTAACCAGTCCAAGGACGCAGCTAAGATCGCTCAGGAACTCTATCAGAAGACTAAAGAGCCGATCGGTGCCGCTTCCAACACTGTGAAGTCCGCTCCTGCGGCAGCGCCTGCTCAGTCAGTATCCGGCGCCAGCGCTCCTGCTGCAAAACCCGCTGCCGCTCCGGCTCCGGCAACTAAAGCAGCACCGGCTCAAGCCGTATCGGGAGCTTCAGCTCAGAAAAAGTAAACCTTTAATCTGATATCTGCGTAAAGCGGTCACTGTCAAAGCGGCCGCTTTATTTTTTTCTCCAAAGGCTCTTCTGAGTGCGCCTTTTCGTCAAACAAAAAAAGATCAGACCGGAAAACATCTCCGGCCTGATCCTTTCTTTAATCAGAAAATCTTGACTCGCTACTTCTGATCGCCTGCTTTCGGTTCACTCGCCTTTTGGCCCTTATCCGCTTCTAACGGCTCAATCACACCGATCCTAAAGTTCTCATTAGTGAACTTGATCTCGTCGTCCAAATTCGGTGTGTACACAACGGTTTTCAGCGGCTCATCCACCAATACGGCTTTAAGTTCCGGATGCGCTCTCAGAAAATCAATCGCGCCCTGCCAGCCCATCACAAAAAGAGAAGTGCATAAGCCGTCGGCATAAGCCGAGTTCTTATGAATAATCGACACGGAAGACAAGGTCGCGGGAACCGGACGTCCCGTCCGCGGATCCAAAATGTGATGATATTTCTTTCCGTCTTTAATAAAAAACTTCTCGTAGTCGCCGCTCGTCACAACCGATTCGTCGCGAGAAGGGACCGCCGCAAAATATCCGCCTCTCTTGAGATCGGGCTCCTGCAGACCAATCAGCCAAGGATTGCCGCTGTAGTTCGTCCCGCTTGTGATCACATTGCCGCCAAGACTGATGAGCGCGTCTTTACAGCCGGCCGCTCTGAGTTTCTCAATCACTTTATCCGCGATAAAACCTTTGCCGGTCGCGCCAAGCGTTATTTCCTGACCTGCCCCGATCTTTCCGTAATACTGATCGCCCTCTTTCTTTACTTCTATCTTGGTCCAGTCAACTTTCGGAAGTGCCTCCGCAATTTCTTTATCACTCGGTACGCGGTGATTGTCATGGTCGACGCTCCAAAGTTTGACCAGAGTGCCGACGGTCGGATCGAGCGCGCCATGAGTCATCGCGCAGACTTCTTTGGTCCTCTCCAAAATATCCGCCGTGTCTTTGGAAATTTTGATCCACTCGCCTTTGGCCGCGCCTAAACGAGATAAGTCACTGTCGGGCTTATAAGCGGATAGCAGAAGTTCAAGTCGATTGACTTCGTCTTCTGTCACCTTCTCACAGTAATCGGCTTTCTCCTGGCTCTCCGTCTTAAACTGCGTTGTGACCACCGTACCCAACGCGTCAAACGCATGATGATAGACATCAGTTTCCGCATATGCCGAGGCAGAAAAACCGGCGCCTAAAACCAAAGCGGCGCAAAGTGGTTTGACATTAAACATAAAAGGCATCCTTTCGAAATTTATTCTTAGTGCATTGAGCCTGCATGCGGCTTCAGATGCGAGCATCCGAGCTCCTCACCGAGATCGCACGCGCGCTGATAATAGGCGCGGGACTTCTCTTCTGAAACCTCTGCACCGAGGCCGAGGCGATAATTATTTCCAAGCGACAGGCAGCCTGCGGCATACCCGGCCGAGCAGGCCTTTTCATAAAACGGATTGGACTGCGCATGCTCCCCTTTCTGCTGACGAGCAAAACCAAGATAGAAGCATCCGCCGCCGTGGCCTTCCATGCAGGATTTTTCCGCACACAAAAGCGCTTTGTCATAGGCTTGAGCGCGATGATATTCAATCGCCGCCTCAAAACACGCCTGACCGCCTTCAGCATCGCACTTCGGCGCCTGATCAGAAGCGAATACGCACAAGGGAACTGCTGCTAAAGCTAAAAGAAGGGATTTCATCATTTTTAAATTCCATACCAATGAGGCCGCTCATTGTCAAAAATGAATATTTGCTTGAAATTATAGGTAAAAGCACCCGTTTATTTCAGGTGTTTTTCAAGAATATCGCCGAGAATATCGATCACTCATATGTCCGGTCGAGTCCGTTCCCGGCGAAACATCAAAAATCTGTTAAAGCTGTTTTTTCTGCTCTTTTATCTCTTCGGCAATCAGCTTTCTTTCATGCGGAGAAAAGGGTTTCAGCGCGTCTCTTTTAAAGTTGCTCGGATTCTCTCTACCAAGACCGTCTTCAACAGCTTCTTCAATGGTTTCAATATAACGTTTAAATTCTTTCACAATGCCGGTTTCTGTCATTTACTCATCTCTTTTGTATCGCTGTAAAGTTTATATTGAGTATTGCTTTATAGCGTTCTTGTTCATCCGTTTTGGTGCCTAAGTACCAAGACAGACGCTCTCTTTAGACTTTATCCAAATCACCGACCACGTCCTCTGAATCCCAGAGTTTTCCAAACACGCGCCAAAAGTCCTGAATATCCTCTTCTGAGATTTCGGCATCGCCATGAACAAGCGTCACAAACTTTTCTCCGCGCCACTCGTGCAGACCGCCAACCTCTCTAAAACCGTTTTTACGGTAAAAACATAAACGCTTCACACGCTTGGCCCGATCCGTGCATCCCGGATAAATGCCTTCGCAGTCAAGAAAGATGACTTTGCCTGCTGCCATCTCGATTGCGGCTTTGATTACGTCGCTTCCAATGCCTCTGCCCCGTTTTTTCTCATCAACCGCGATATAAAAAAGATAAAAGAAACGTCCTCTTTTTAATGTACAGAAGAAAGCTTCCGCTTCATTTTCCCGAAGCAGCACGAACATCTCTGCTCCGTTCACAGAGCAGGTAAAGAAGGGCTCAAGAGAAACTCGTTCAAAGAGCGGAAAGGACTGCATGTAAATACGACGGACAGCCACTCGATAAGGGTTGTCGCCGCAGACTTTTTTAATTGTGAAATCCGACATTTTTCTTCGTGACAATTGAGATAGGTTTTATCCTACAGAATCGGATTCTTCCAAAACCAATCCCTGCTAATTATGGGAATGCTGTTCTGCGCCGAAGAAATGACTATGACGATGCTCATGGATCTGAGGCGCTTTAATCTCAGAAAGCTTTTTATCGGTAATCGTAAAGAAGCGGCTGCAGGTCTCGGCCAGCATGTCCGGATCATGACTGATGATGATCTTCTCACCCTCAAAGCGATTAATAATCTCAATAAGGCGCTTTCTTGCTGCCGCGTCCAGCCCGTTCGTGGGTTCATCCAGCAGAAGAACGTCCGGTTTCATCGAAAGAACCGCCGCCAGCGTCACAAGTTTTTTCTGTCCGCCCGAGAGCTCAAAACTCAGAGAATGCTCCAAATGTTCAATACCTAGAGAGACCAGCGTTTCATGCGCCCGTACCCAAGCTTCCTCCTCTGATAAACCTTCGTTCAGCGGGCCAAACGCCACATCATCAATCACCTCCGGAAAGAAAAGCTGATCATCGGGATGCTGGAGCACAAATCCCACTTTCAGCCTAAGCGCCCGGAAGTCTTCTTCCGTCTGTACGGATTTTCCATAGAGCAGAATTTCTCCGCTCTTGGCTTTTAATAAACCGGTGATGATTTTAAAAAGTGAAGTTTTACCGGTCCCGTTCGGGCTCCATATTCCTGCACTGCAGCCCTTCTCGAGACGGAAATTTAAGCCGCTCAGAAGTTCCTCTCCGTCAGGATAGGAAAAGCTCAGATTTTTAATTTCTAAAACCACCCGGTTTTCTAAATCGTCCATCCGTACACACTCAGAAGAATAGCCGCGGCACAAAAAAGCGCCGTCATAAAAACATCCGTCCGTGTGGACGGGTATACATTCAGTGTTCGGATTTTACCGTTGAAACCGCGAAGTTTCATCGCTTCGTCCAGCACTCGACTGCGGCGAACAGCCTTTGCGAAAAGAAGAGAAATCATCGCCGCGACTGTTCGGTATGTTCTTCGATCCGCTTTCAGCACAAAACCGCGGAGTTTTGCGGCTTCAACCATCTGGCGATACTCTTTTTCAAAAATATCGATACCGCGGGCACAGAACAAAATAATCGCCACCAGTTTGTCAGAGAATCCTATCTTATGGAATCCATAGGCAAGCTGAGAAAAACTCAGACTGCTGACAAGCGTAATGAAAATCATAAAGAGCGCATTCGCTTTAATTGTCACCAATGCGGATAATTCAACGCCCTGCTTTGTAACCCAGCCCCAAAGCGGTTCACCCGGCGTTGTCCAAGGCGTCAGAAGCCAAATGAAAAGAATAAAAATATTGATTTGGACGGCGCGTTTCACAAAGTGAGACGCGTTCGGTTTGAAAAATAAAACCGCGGAGAGCGCAAAGACCAGGGCGGCAAAAGCACTTTCGCAATTAGGAAGGACAGACACCGGAGCCGCAAAAATAAATGCGCTCAATATTCTTGCGGCGGGCGTAAATGTCCTCGCGTCCATTATTTTTTCCGTCTTGCGCTCAGCCATGCAAAGATTCCGCCAAGTCCGATAAGCCAGCCGAGACCGCCGACAATATCTCTCAAAGAAATCTCAGGATTTTGAGCTTGAGCAAGCTCACGGCGAAGCGGAACAATCACTTTTGTCTCCTGATCTTCTTTGGCAAGCCGAACCGCGTTGTCTAAATCCTTCTGTGTGTAAAGTTTCGGATCCGAAGAAGTGACGCTATCCGTTTTCTTCGGCTCATACGTCAGAAGAAGCGGTTCTTTAGAGGCTTCCGCTCCGGAAAACTCTTCTCTGCTGATTTTCCATCGATTCTGATGTCCCTCTCCCGCGTTCACGACAACCGTCAGCGGAGCGGCCTTAAATCTGGCGGGAAGCGCAATACAGACTTTGCCTTCATCGGAGGTTACCGCTTTAAGAACGGATTCTCCCGCGTCGTTGATAAAGTTAACTTCAGCTCCGCGCGCAGGCGCGCCATTTGCGAATTTCGCTTCCGCGCATACCTGATCAGCCTGAGGATAAGCAAACACATTCAGCCTATGCGCCTGAGCCGAGCCCGCTGCCGCGACGGCGATCAAAGCCGCGGCTCCGTAAATCAGTTTAACGATGTTCATCAAAGACTCCGGGATCACTTTTTCTGATGTATACCACAGCGATAGCCGTAATAATTCCCTCCACAATCATGATAGGAAGATTGGAGAAGAAAATCGCCCAAGCCGCAGCCACAAATCCCTCGCTGGTGAAGGCGAGCGCAAGCGCCGTTAAAAGTCCCGAAATCAGCACGCCGCAAAAGCCGGCAGCAAAACCGGCCGCTTTTAAATGCCTATCGGCGCTTTTACCGCTGATCCAATGAAAGATTAGGCCGGCGGCTGCCGCCCCAAGGCCCATTGTCGCAGTGTTCACGCCCAGAACCGTAAAACCGCCGAATTGGAAAAGAACTGCCTGCAGAAGCAACGCAACGAAAATAACAGGAAAAGCCGCCGCGCCGAGGACTGCCCCGATCAATCCGTTCATAATCAGATGCGCACTGGAAAAACCGACCGGCACGTGAATCAGACTTGCGACGAAAAACACGGCTCCGAGAAATCCTGCCAGCATCAGATGATCCGTTTGAATCTTTCTCAGACCGTAAGCGACGCCTACTGCGGCCGCTGCCGCACCGGCAATCAAAACCGGCGCGGATAACACTCCCTCAGCGATATGCATTATTTAAACGAAGGCGTCACAAATTCAGTCCAGAGTACCGCACCGATTTCTACCGGTTTATCGACACCCTCATGCTTAATCTTGTAGTCGGCCTCGCTAAGCGCGGCAAAACCCCACCAGCCTTCCCAGGGAACAGAGTATGAGAAAGTTCCCTGATCGTCGGTCATCACAACCTGTGTGATAAAGATGTCATTGGGCGCTTTAACGCGCTTATCTACGTTGTAGTACTCGACTTCAACCGGAACGTTTGCCGCAGGTTTGCCGTCAACAACGACCTTACCGCGGAAAATATTGCCGACATAGTTGCCGAAAGGACGGGTCAGCGGAATGATTTCAGTCTTGAGCCCGGCGGGGATTTCCCAACCGTCTTCTACACCGTAAGCCGGGACCATAACCTTGGTGTAGTGCATAATGAATTTGTCTTCGGCAGGCTCCCAATAAGGCTGCGGCTCAAGAACAAATTCATACAGGCCCGGACGAATCACTTTGTACTGTGTAATCCAAGCGTCCTTATCCAATACTTTTGCAGGCTTCAGTGTATCGGTCAGATCGGTCTTCCTGCCGTCAACAATCACAGAAAGATTCTTCGGCTTGGCCATGTTCATACCGCTTTGTTCCATCGGATGATTAAAAGCGGCTGTGAGGGTGACCGTGCTGTCTTTCTGATCTTCAACGATCTGTTTATCCGGGATCACACTGCCGAAGTGCGCCTGAGAAACAGCGGCAAAACTAAAAAGAAGCGATGCAGCGATAAGATTTTTCATAAATAGCGGCTCCTTATGAAGGTGTTAAATAATTGTAGGACGTCAAAGAACCGTATTTAAAAAATCTTCTTAATATTTTTTAAATCTTCTTAATTTCAATCTCTGGTAGCAGCCCAACAGACGAAGGAGCCGGCAACAACAACTGCCACTCCGGCCCAGAAGGCGTGGTTCAGCGATGCCCCGATGAGAAAAGACGCAAACACGCAGGACAGGACCGGCGTGAAGTAAGAAGCGATCGCCATAATTGCGATTTTTCCCTTCTGCACGCCAAAGGTCCACAGGCCGTACGCGCCTCCCATCACCATCGCTGTCAGTATGACAATCCCAAGCCCCTTCATGCTGAATTCTCTGCTCGGAGCGAGATCAAGCAGCCAAATCGAATTAAAAATCAGCATATTCAGACCGAAAATGACGGTCGTAGGATTTTCCCCGTTAGCCCATGCTCTTGTGAAATTCGAATACGCCGCCCAGAATATTGCGGCCCAGAGTGCCAGGAAGTAAGCCAGCGGATTAGTTTTTACATGATCCCACATGCTTGCGAAGTCGACAAGAATACTGCCGGAGAGCACCATACAGATCCCGTAAATCGCGAGTGCCACTCCGATGGAGACCCACCACTTTGCCTTCTGACCGTTAAAAAGCACAGCAAAGAAAATGGAAAACACAGAAACAGAAAAATACATATATGAAATCGTGAGAGAGGGCCAAAGGTAATTAACCATTCCGACTTCCATTGCCTGAGTCCCGCTGCTGGAGATGGATAGTGAGATCGCAAAAGTCAGAGAGGTACCGATCGCGGAACCCAGACCGAAAATATAGTATTTCAGAGGGAGGCGGCTAAATCTTGGAAAACCGAAAGCGAACCACACAAAAACGAAGGCAATGAGGTAATTGATTGCCAGGCCCAATCCGATTCCGATCGTATCGGAAATTAACCGAACCAGTGAGACAGACAGCCCCCAGAATATCGGCGCGGTGCAGCCGATCAAGGTTGCCTGATTCTGTGTTAATTGCATATTCTCCCCTTTTTGGAGGGATTGTAGGCAAAAAAACGATAAGCGGGACATCTTCTGCTCAAAAAATGTCCCGCTGAATTTAAACTCAAAACTTCCGAAGTTCTTACATTGAGAGTCAAAAGAGGGAAATTTTGGGCCTATTTTTACTCTGATGCAACAGCATCATTAATAAACAGTGTCGTGATTTCTTTCTGAAAGGGTTGCTTTTCCTTTCACTTGAAGCGCTTTCCCAAGAGCAAACGCCTGCACGTACGGGTTGTTTTGGTTAGAGAGTAAGGGATCGCTGATTTGTCCGTTGATTCGCTCTTCCGGCCCTTCGTTTTCGAGTGAAACTTTACGTGAACCCGTAAGCAAGTCCAGTTCTGTAAATCTAACGAAGAATTTTTTTTCATCTGTGATCTTGCTGTCTTTGGTCTTTGCCAAAAGATCTTTTGTGAAAGCATCAGCTTTCACAAATTCTCGTTGGTTATCATCGCAAAC
>ERZ777305.3035-NODE-3035-length-12396-cov-17.643951_pt1 | contig 12396 bp, 9 predicted proteins | sample MGYA00374965_ERZ777305 | MGnify/ENA primary metagenome ERZ777305 (study PRJEB29328, sample SAMD00013331) | mouse gut metagenome | study: EMG produced TPA metagenomics assembly of the Metagenome analysis of fecal microbiota from mouse which was promoted...
CCGACTTATACCCCAAAATTCGATGTTTTCAAATTTTTGTCATGTACTTAAGTTTGATTTAAAAGGCTTTCTGCGAGGGAAGGGTGATTTCAAGGATTTTGCAAAGATAGGTGTGCTATACATGGCACTGGCATCGATACTGATGGGTGTGGTCATGTTCAGCTATATCTTTGCGTCGCCGGCATTGGTGTTGATGACAGCCGAGGGGTGGGTATATCTGGCAATCGCATCGCTCGGGCATGCTGCAACGTTTGCGTTGGCGGCATATGCTGTCTACATGACAGTTGGTCTGACCGGGCTGAGGCGTCCGGCTGTCTGGGTCATGGTCGGATTTTGTGCGCTGTGTGTGATGGCGCTTGTAATAAACAGGCAGGTTTACGCCATATACCGTTTTCACATAAACGGATTTATACTTAATATGATTACCGGGCCTGGCGCAGGCAACATATTCGTATTCGATTTATGGATGGTTGTCAAGGAGTGCATGGTGTTGGCTCTGTTTGCGACTATGGCTATCGGGCTTTATTATCTCTCATCGTGGGTGTTTAGGAAAACCGGCCGGGGATATGTGTGGCCTATAGGTGTGGTGATGGTGTTCTGCATTCTGTCCGGACATCTTTATCATGCATACGGGGCTTTTACAAGGCATGTTGCTGTGACAAGGGCGGCGGTTTCGTTGCCATACTTCTATCCGCTTACCGCAAAAAGCCTGCTTACGAAACTTGGTGTAAAGGAGCCTGATGGTGATAAACTGGCCGATATGGCGGCAGCCTCAGGTGAAGTATGTTTCCCGGTTGAGCCGCTTACAACTATTCAGCCTGATTCTTTGCCCGACATTTACCTTATCCTTTTGGATTCATGGAATCCGAGGGGTTTTGATGCGGAAACAATGCCTAACACATGGCGGTTTGCGGAGGATAACACCCGTTTTGCCGACCATCGCTCTTCGTCGAATGGAACGCGGTGCTCGGTGTTCGGCATCTATTTCGGCATTTCCGGTTATTATTGGGAGAGTTTCGAGGCTGCATGTGTCGCTCCTCCGTTGATTACACGTTTGCAGGAACTGGGTTATGAGATTCAGGCATATCCGTCGGCCAACCTGCATAACCCCGATTTCCGTAGCATGGTGTTCCGCACGGTAGATAATGTTAACGAGGCTGCAGAGGGATGCAGCGTGCTTGAAAGCGATAGGGCGCTGACCGGGAAGTTCCTGGCTGATTTGGAATCTGATGAATCAGATGCTGACCGACGTCCGCGATTTTCGTTTTTGTTCTACGACCTTCCCCATGCCATAGCGTTGCCGCCTGAAAACAATACGCATTTCACCCCGGCTTGGGCATATGCCGATTATACGCGTCTTGACAATGACTTGGATCCTACGGAATTCTGGAATCTGTATCGTAATTGTCTTTGGGAGGATGACAAGTTGCTTGGTGAGGTTTTTGCTGCAATCGAGAATCATGAGCGGGCTACGGGCCGCGAAGCCTTGGTGATACTTACTGGCGACCATGGCCAGGAATTCAATGAAACAGGGAAAAACTATTGGGGGCATAGCGGGAACTATTCAAAGTCGCAAATCGGTGTGCCCTTGGCCGTTCGTTTCCCCGGCGGGTCAGAAGCCGGTAAGGTCTATACTCACCGCACCACGCATTATGATTTTGTGCCGACACTGATGGGCAGGTATCTTGGTGTTACAAATTCCCCTGAGTCATATTCATTCGGCTATGACCTCACCGACACTGCTGCTGATCGTGGCTGGCACGTTTCCGGAAGCAATCTGAATTTCGCGCTTATTACCCCAGGCGACACTATCCTGGAAAAAGGTGGCGCCGGTGAATTCTATGTTTACGACCCGCAAATGAATCCCATAGCGGATTATGATGTAAATGCGGCAGAAATGGCAGCCGCATTGAACCGTCTTAACCGTTTCTTCAGGAAATAGGCCACGATTTACTTATGTGGATTGAGCCATTGTGACTGCACTTGCGCCATCCGGGCGAAAAACACGGCGGTGTGTCAAAAAAATTGACACACCGCCGCTATATTGTGCATGTTTATTTCTGAATCATCCGCATTTGGAGGTGCCGCATGAGGTGCATATGAGGCAGCCTTCCTGGTAGATGAGGGTTTCCTGACCGCAATTTGGGCAGCGTTGACCTGATGCCTGGGTGCCGTTTGGCAGGTATTTTTTCAAAGCGCGTTCAACGCCCATTTTCCAAGTGTTGATACTCTTGGAATCGAGTTCAAGACCTCCTACAAGTTTGAGAACCTGGTCGATAGGCATTCCGTAGCGGAGTACTCCCGAAATCAGTTTGGCGTAATTCCAGTATTCGGGGTTGAATTTGTCCGACAAACCTTCGATTGTGGTTTTGTGTCCGCGCTTGTTCACGAACTGGAAGTCGTAACGTTTTGTGCCGTCAGGTGTTATCGCCTTGATGATTTTTCCGTGGTTCACCGACTTGGGGCAGAAAATCCCGTCGTCATCATCGGCAAGGCCGGTGAAGATTTCATACGGACGTCCGTCCATAAGACCCACGAATGCAATCCATTTTTCTTTGTTGTTCTGGAAACGTACCACGTCGGCATCAAGCTCGATTGGCCGTTTAAGGAGCATGTGGTGTACATTGTCCGACGATGTGGCAGGGGTTTCGTTTTGCTTCTTCTTGTTTTCAAGGGCTATAAGCACACCTGACCGTGAGCCGTCGCGATAAACCGTGCATCCTTTGCATCCTGCCCGCCATGCTTCCACATAGAGCCTGTTGACCAGTTCTTCGCTGACGTCGGCAGGGAGGTTGATGGTTACTGAAATCGAGTGGTCGACCCATTTTTGGATTCGGCCCTGCATTTTCACCTTTTCGAGCCAGTCGATGTCGTTTGACGTAGCACCTGCATAGGGCGACCGCGCAACCAAGGCGTCAAGTTCATCCTGGGTATAGTCGGATTTAGCCTCGATGCCGTTCACTTTCATCCATTCAATGAATTTTGGGTGATAGACAACGTATTCCTCGAATGCGTCGCCGGTTTCGTCAACATAGTCGATTTTTACTTCGGCATCGTTGGGATTCACTTTGCGGCGGCGTTTATAAACGGGCATGAATACGGGTTCGATGCCTGAAGTGGTGCGTGTCATAAGGCTCGTGGTCCCGGTCGGGGCAATTGTGAGGCAGGCGATGTTTCGGCGTCCGTGCACCAGCATCTGCTCATACATTGCCGGATCCTCGGCTTTAAGGCGCAACATGAACGGGTTGTTTTTCTCGCGGTCGGCATCGAACACTTCGAATGCACCGCGTTCAGCTGCCATTTCCACCGATGAGCCGTAGGCTGCCAATGCAAGGCGGCGGTGCACATCTTCGGAAAATGCCGTGGCCTCAGGGGTTCCGTAACGCAGCCCCATGGCTGCAAGCATGTCGCCTTCGGCAGTTGTGCCAACACCGGTGCGCCGTCCACGCAGGGTTTTTGTGCGGATTTTTTCCCATAGATGGCGTTCCGGCCATTTTACTTCTTCCGTTTCCGGGTCAGAATCGATTTTGCTTAGGATGGCATCGATTTTTTCCATTTCAAGGTCGATGATATCGTCCATTATGCGCTGGGCTTTTGCCACATGGATGCGGAAAAGGTCGTAATCGAACTCGGCCTGCGGTGTAAAGGGATGCTTTACGTAGGAATACAGGTTGATGGCCAGGAGGCGGCATGAATCGTAGGGACAGAGCGGGATTTCTCCGCAAGGGTTGGTGGAGATGGTGCGGAATCCGAGGTCGGCATAGCAGTCGGGCAATGATTCACGTGTGATTGTATCCCAGAACAACACCCCGGGTTCGGCCGATTTCCATGCATTATGGATGATTTTATCCCAAAATGCCTTGGCGTCGATTTCTTTTTCTGTTTCAGGATTGGCGGAATCAACAGGATATGTCTGCCGATAAGGGGTGCCTTCCGTAACGGCATGCATGAAATCATCGTCGATACGAACCGATACGTTGGCCCCGGTTACTTTCCCTTCGGTCATTTTAGCATCCACGAAGGCTTCCGAATCGGGATGTTTGATGCTTACGGTGAGCATGAGTGCGCCACGCCGTCCGTCCTGGGCTACTTCCCTGGTAGAGTTCGAATAGCGCTCCATGAACGGTACGAGGCCGGTAGATGTAAGGGCGGAGTTTTTAACAGGTGTGCCTTTCGGGCGTATATGGCTGAGGTCATGCCCCACGCCGCCGCGTCGTTTCATAAGCTGCACCTGCTCTTCGTCGATGCGGATAACCCCTCCATAAGAATCGGGGTTCCCGTCCAGGCCGATTACAAAGCAGTTTGACAGGGATCCGACCTGGTAATTGTTGCCGATTCCCGACATGGGGCTTCCCTGTGGCACGATGTAGCGGAAGTCTTTGAGGTATGAGAATACCTCCTCCTCACTCATCGGGTTGGGGTAGTTGCTTTCTATACGTGCCACTTCGGCGGCAATGCGATGGTGCATGTCGTCGGGGGTGAGTTCGTATATATTGCCAAAGGAGTCCTTCAAGGCGTATTTGCTTACCCATACACGTGCGGCAAGCTCGTCGCCTCCAAAGTAACGGAGGCTTTCCGAGAAAGCCTCATCATAGTTATACGTCTTTTTTTCGTTTTCCACGATGGTTTGTTTTGAATAGCGTCGTTAATAATATACCCGGATATGGTGTGCCGGAAATTTTGGAAAAAAGGCCGGTCATTTAAGTCGGTATATACACTTGCTGGAAATAAGACACTGCAAACTTCGCAATTTTTCCTGATTAATCCAAAACGGAACGGAATAAAGAGGCCCTGATGTTGATAAGTTTTCCATTCGCATCTGTAAGTGGGTGATTTGCAGGATGCTGTTGTTTCGGTGTGTGGTTAAAAGTTTCCCGAAACAAAATAATAATATTATCTTTGCCTTTGCAAAAAAAAAAAATAAGGTTTTATATGGAAGAAACTGACAATTATTGGGAGAACAGGCGCACTATTCGCCGTTATGCCGACAGGGATGTGCCGTCGGAGTTGCTTGACGGGTTGCTTTTGAAGGCTTCGCATGCCCCGACAACAGGGAATATGCAGCTCTATAGTGTGATTGTCACACGTGACGAAGATGCCCGGCAGAAACTGGCACCGTTGCATTTCAACCAGCCTCAGGTAGTGTCGGCGCCTGTGGTGCTTACGTTCTGTGCCGATTTCCACCGTATGTCGCGTTGGTGCGAGGAACGTGCGGCAGAGCCTTGCTATGATAACCTGCAGTCGTTTGTGGCCGCTTTTATCGACACTGTGGCATTTGCCCAGCAATTTAATACCCTTGCCGAACTTTCGGGATTGGGATGCTGCTGGTTAGGTACTACGACTTACAATGCCCGGCAGATTGCCGAAGTGTTGGAGCTGCCTGAACTTGTCGTGCCGGTCATAACCTTGACCGTGGGTTATCCGGCCGAGGACGGGGTTGATGTCGGCCGGTTGCCCCTGGAAGCTGTAGTGCATAACGGTAAATACTCGGATTACACGTGCGAAAGGATAGATGAGCTGTATGCGGAGAAAGAAGCACGTGAGGATTCGATGCGTTTTGTCGCTGAGAATGGGAAAAGGACACTTGCACAGGTGTTTACCGACGTGCGTTATCCGCGTGCAAATAACGAGCATTTCTCTGACCTGTTCCTTGATTTCCTGTGTTCTTCACGGTTCCTCCGGCGCCATTGGTAAATATTAGGCTGAAAACCGGGGCCGGCGGGGATTTGTTATAAGATAACGTAGTTAAACATCTTTATTCGTTTTATTATTAAATCTATGTCACAAACAATGAATACATCTGACTGCATCCTCAAGGGTGTGAGAGGGCAGATGCTGACATTTAAGGCCGACCCGTTCTTTAACAGTGAAAAGGATTGTTACGATTATTATTCCGACGGGCTGTTGGTTATCCTGGACGGTAGGATTGCGGCCATAGGCGATTATGATGACATAGCTCCTGTTTACCCCGGGCTTAAGGATGTTGATGAATATCACGATGCTCTGATTGTGCCTGGATTTGTCGATTGTCATACCCATTACGTGCAGTTGCCAATGATCGGTTCTTATGGTGACACCCTTCTCGACTGGCTTGACAGGTACACATTCCCTACAGAAACCAGATTCAATGACAAAGGGTTTGCCAACGAGGTGGCAAGAGTTTTTTTCCGGCAGGTTCTCGCAAATGGCACCACGACGGCCAATGTGTTCTCAACCACATTTGAAGCCTCTGTCGATGCATTTTTTCAAGAATCAGAGCGCTATAACACCCGGATGATTTCGGGGAAGGTGCTCCAGGATCGTAACCTGCCTGAAGCACTCAGCGACATCTCTGCCGAGGAGTCTGTGGCTTTGTCGGAAACGCTCCTGCAAAAATGGCACAACCGTGGGCGTCAGCTGTATGCCGTCATACCCCGTTTCGCCCCTACAAGCACACCCATGCAACTCAGGCTTGCCGGAGAGCTGTACCAACGGCACAGCGGCCGTGGTGTCTATATGCACACCCATCTTGATGAAGCGGAAAATGAGATTGAGTGGGTTAAAAGCCTTTTCCCTGAAGCATCGGATTACACAGATGTGTACCGGCGCTTTGGGTTACTTGGCAGCCGCTCTGTGATGGCTCATTGCTGCATAGTCAGCGATCGTGAATGGGAGGTGCTGCATGATTACGGATGCGGGGTGGTGCACTGCCCGTCATCCAACCTGTTTTTGGGTGATGGCGAATTCAAGTGCTTCGATGCAAAGAATCCGTTGCGTCCTTGCAACGTCGGGATTGGGACCGATGTAGGGGGTGGAACAAATTTCTCTGTAGTGCGTCAGCTTGGTGAGGCATACAAAGTGGCTATGCTGCATGGAAACAGCCTGAGTGCTTTGAGGTGTTTCTATATGGCAACCCGTGGCGGGGCGGAAACCTTGGGGCTGAGTCATGCTATAGGCTCGTTGAAGCCGGGATATGAGGCTGATATAGCCGTACTTGATTTTAAGCCCGACGAATTTGTGGAGTGGCGGATGGGGTTTGCTGAAAATCTGGCTGAAAAATTATTCATACTGCAGACATTGGCTCCTGATAACATGAACAGGGCGACATATGTGGCCGGAAAGAAGGTGTTCGACCGTTTGCGCACGGGCAGCCGGTTTATGTATGCTGCCGATATTCGGTGAAATTCTGCCGTTTCTTGCGTCCTCTCGGAAAACAAAAAATCCCTAGTTCGTTTGTAAATCAGGATTTTACTATCTTTTGCTTTTCTTCTAAGTGGTGCCACCAGAACCTGAGTTTCTGAATGAATACGAATGAATTTGAATGACTTGTTTAGGCAAAATACTGAATAATAGCACAATATAAACTTTGATGAATTTTGCCGATTTTCAGATTTATTCAAAAAACGTGGTGACCTGTGTGGTGACCCGACTTGACAAATTGCGGTTTGGGTTGTTATATTTGCAGAACCAAAGTGGCTGATTGTGAACGAATGCAAATGCCTCCTTTTTTTCTGCGCCGGAACCCCAGCCGATAGAGCTTCCGGAAATAACCTTTCCTGACGACTATGCCAAGAGCAACGATGTCCGCGAACTGGCAAAGGCTGTTACCACGCAGAACACTTCCATGGAGAAGCTGGCGACCGGGATGTCATCTGTCAAGGAGGCTTTTGGCAAGATGTCCTATTATAACCCTGCCAAACTTATCAAGGAGGCATCCGAAGCATCGGCCAAACAGATGCTGAAAGATATGTCTGACAAATTCGACAATGCTGTGCTGAAAGCTCAGATACAGCAGAAGACCCCCCGGCATTACAGGCGATGACATGACCTCCATCAACACAAACCTCCGCGAGATAAATAAAGGACTTGCCAGTCTGAACGATTGTTCCAGACTGAGAAAATGGAATAGAATCCTCATGATTGCCGTGATAGTCCTGCTTGTCGTATCGGCTGGAACTATCTATTGGGTTGTTAGTCTCAGAAGAGAGTGCAATGAACTGGTAAAGGTTGAATGGCTCTACCGCTATGTCCGTCCCAGTATTCGGAATCAGAATACACTTGCCGACATAGAAGCACGGATATTTGACGGCACTGACGAGCAGCGCGACAGCATCAAATCCGATGCTGTCACCAGAGAAGCCAATGGGTTGCCATACCGTAGTTTCACACCACACGATGACTGGAAGTCGAAACCTCCGGAGCCGGAAAAGTCCAAGACCGAGTCAGAGGATGAAGATTCCGGAGGCTGGTTCGACTGGGTAACCCGCAAGACACCACAGGAAGAAGCCGCACTCCGCGATGTCCGCAATAATCCCAATATCCCCGAAGGAGCCAAACCATAGCCAACAGCAACGCCACCGAGAGAAGTGCTTCCTCGGTGGCGTTAATTTCTTGCTTTGTATCTTATCTAGAATACATATCCAAGACCGACGCTTACACGATATTCGTGCATCTTCACATCGGTTTTTATTACATCAAGCATACCAAATGCACCTGTTATATCTACTCGGAAGCGGTCGATAATTACAGCGGCCCGAATATCCCAAGCCAAGTCAAAGCGACGCATCAAGGTTTTATACATATTTTCTTCAAATATTTCCGTCTGATCTTCATCCACCTTAGTCCGTGCGGAAAATCCGATTACAGGTTCCGGACCCGTTGAAAGAAACAAGCTGCCTCGTTTGAAGATGTCAAATTTGTAACCAGCCGACAATGGTATTCGTAAACCTATCTTCCGCACTGGCGGGTCATAGGTTTTTGAAGGTTCCGATGGTGTTCCCGCCCCAATGGTAATATTATCGTAGCGGTAGTTGTCAATAAAGAAGCGGGCGCCGGGTTCAAAGAAGAAATTTTTGCCAAAGAGCCACATATAATCAGCTCCGACACTTATTCCGCCGCCAGGCTTGAACATCTTGAATGAGCCGTTTGCGAGTTTCCATTTTCCCGGAATGGAGGCATCATAAGCTATGGTTACAGTCCAGTGGTCGCGGTCGGAGGGCAGAACATCTTCGTCAATGTCCTGTGCATTGGCAGCGAGAACTGAAAGTGCGGTTATCGCGGAAAGAAGGATATGTTTCATAGTTTACTTTACAATGATTTTCTTGCCACACTGTATGTGGATTGTTCCCGGTTGTGGATTGCTGACTTTGCGGCCCGACAAGTCGTAAAATGTTTCAGCACTGTTGTCACTATCGGTCACGATGTTCTCTATACCTGAATTATTGTCAGGATTGTATGTAAACACTCCTTTCTGCATATAGAGGTATATCTTGCCGTTGAAAAGCACCGATTCATAAGGCCAGTATTCGTGATTGTCGAATAAATCGCTCCGTGCGCTTCGTGCCCATGTTTTACCTTTGTCAGAAGATTTGAAGATATGAATATCCTGATGGATAGAACAAGCCCCCACACAATATACAATATTGGTGTTTTCAGGGTCGAACATCACGTTATAGGCATAACCTATTTCGGTTACGTGATTAAGGCTTTCCTGACGATAAACGCACTGCCATGTCTTACCGCAGTCATTCGATTCAAAAATGCATCCCTCTCCCGAATATAAGATATGGTCATCATTGTCAGGGTCAAATGCAAGATTATGGCACGAGTTGTCGCCGTTTGGGTCAGGATTGATTATACCCCAGTCGTTGCCTCCGTTTTCGCTACGCAGAATCTGCGCTGCTAATGCTTCGCTTTCAGACGTATAGAACAGTACATTGTCCTTGGTCGGATGCCATCCTAAGAACTGGTGCTCGTTATAGCTGTAAAGCAAATCGAATTTGAAATTCCAAGTTGAGCCGAAGTCTTCGGAAATCCAAATACCGGGATAAGTGGCCACCATCAACTTTTCAGGCTTCGACTGATGTTGCGCAAGACGCATTACGTAAGTAAGAAATTGGTCGGAAGAGTAATATCCCATACCTGCATCCATAATCTCCTCCCATTCCGATTGATTGCGGTTGAAACGTATGAGCGTTGCCAACCCTACCGCACGAAATCCTTTTTGGTCTTGGGGAACTATTATCGCAACCACGTCATCGCCGTTGATCTTGAAGTCCATGACATTGACATCCTCCAAAGCCCACAGGCTCCAGGAATTTGAAGATTCCGAATATATGTATATGCCTTTTTCGGTAGCGGCATATAGTTCGCCGTTGATTACCTCCATACGGTGTACCCCGTCGCGTTCACCCGAAATACCAATAGGGAAATTGGTGTCTTCGAAAATGCCGAGAACGGAAGCGTCTGCCATAGAACAACAGCAGACAAGCAAAAATGCAAGAAGCACGTTTTTCATAACACAATTACATTGGATGTTTCACCTCGTTTTTCGATTACGATTCCTGATTTTGGTCTCGAATTGAGCCGTACGCCATTCAAGTTGAAATAAATGGGCGATTGCGAATTTTCGATGATGGGATCATCAATGCCTGAACTGCCGCTGATATTCCAGTAAACAATATCCTTATAATCGTAAATCCAAATCTTTCCGTCAAAGAGCGCCGCATCGTAATAGAAATTCATGTCGTTTTCGAAATCATATGTCATACATTGTTGCCAAGTCTTTCCATTGTCAATCGACCTGACAATATTTCTTGGAGGCCAGCCACTGGCATGACCGACAGCGTATATTGTTGAGTGATTTTGATCGGTCGGGTCATACATGATGTTATAAGAATACCCGAGAATCGAATTGTCTCCCTTGTTCAATTCATCTAATATGATATCCCATGTCTCACCGCAGTCAAAAGATTCATAAATTTTATATTCTCCACTGATGAGAAGATGGTCTGCATTATCAGGGTCAAAGGCTATGCAATGGCAGCTACTTTCACTGTTTGGATCCGGAGTAAATATATCCCATGTTGCACCTCCGTCTATACTTCTGCACACCATGCCGACATAAATGAATGATTCCGAAGTAAGAAACAGTATATCGGGGTTTTGTGGATGCCAACCCAGGAAAGAGTGTGGATTATATAAAGCTCCGTAATGTGACAGTTTTTCCCACGTTTTACCAAAATCTTTTGATTTCATGATGCCTGCGTGTCCCATAATCATCACACAATTCTTATCTGTTGGATGCTGCGCCATGGCAGACAATGAAGTCAAGGTATTTCCACTATAACTATACTCCATTTCCTGCGGGGTGATATCGCTAAAATCAACTCCTGATACAGAACCTTTTACCAGTCTGGCTACCGTGCGCAAATCCATATCGGTAATATGAGAATATTCCTCAGGAACTATGAAAGCAATAATTTCATCACCGGAAATACGGAAATCAATGACGTTTATGCCCTGCATTGCGAAAGGTTCCCATTTGGCAGTCTCACCTTCGGCCCGACGCATTATGCCGTTAGGGCCGGGAGCATACAGCATATTCCCGATGACTTGAAGCCTCGGGCACCCTGTCGAAAGATTCTCTCCAAAGCCGGAAGAAATAATTTGATTTGAGCCGGTGGATTGTGCATACAAATCAAAACCGCAGAGAAATATCACCGCAAGTAATGACAGGAGGACGGAATTAAATTTGTATGTCATTTTATTGCCACTTTTTGAGTTTTTGATGATGCGCCGTCCGTTACCGTAACGAGATAGATGCCGTTTGACAGAGAGGGTAACGGACAGATGCCGTTATCGACAGTTGCCGAGGTTATGTTTCTCCCCGAAAGGTCAAACAATTTAAGCGTACATTTATTGTCGGTTCCGCTGACTATGATATTTCCATTTTGGAATGATATGGTGATGCTATTCCTGTCATAGACAAGGGGATTTACCCCCCGACTCTTTAGGATTGACTACCGCACGGATGTTTGAGCCGTATGCCTTATTACAAGTTGCCCCTGTAAGGCCGGCATCGCGCTCAACTATAAATCCCTTAGCTCTATTACTCGGTTCGATAGGCCTACCATTATAACCGCATTCAGGATTTTCAACACCCGTCAAATACGCTGCGCTTGTATTATGGAAAGGGTCAAGATCGCCATACCATAGGCCATACCCGCATATGGGCAAAAATATGCTGTGTTCATTGGGGCCGTACAACCTAACGCCTCGAACTCCGTTTTCTACAGATGATCCATTTGTCCAGCATAACATCAGTAATTCATAGCGTTCTTGTTCATTTGGAAGCCTCCAGCCGTTACCCCATTGGTATCGGGCTGCATCATATCCAGTTCCGCTGATGTCCGTGCCGATATTTTCAAGGACAGCCCATTCGCCATTGTTGGGATCGACTTCATACCCTTCAAAGAACTTGTAGCTTTCCCATGAGAAGTCTTCGCGAGGCTCTACCTCTCCCCATGCAAAGTACTGTCCCTTTTCATAGGGGGAGGATGCTCCTACATTATATGTAGCCCCATAGCACATGACATTTTTAAGTTGGTTTAGCCGCCTCGTTTTTAACATTTGCCC
>ERZ777305.3036-NODE-3036-length-12394-cov-10.790907_pt1 | contig 12394 bp, 9 predicted proteins | sample MGYA00374965_ERZ777305 | MGnify/ENA primary metagenome ERZ777305 (study PRJEB29328, sample SAMD00013331) | mouse gut metagenome | study: EMG produced TPA metagenomics assembly of the Metagenome analysis of fecal microbiota from mouse which was promoted...
TTGTGTTAATCCTTTTGTGTAGGCTTAATACTCGTCCTCGTTGAAGAGGAAGTCTTCTTTGCTGGGGTAATCGGGCCAGATGTCTTCGATGGTTTCGTAGGTTTCGCCTTCGTCTTCGATTTCCTGAAGATTCTCGATTACTTCGAGTGGTGCGCCGGAACGCATGGCGTAGTCGATAAGCTCGTCCTTGGTGGCGGGCCAGGGTGCGTCTTCGAGCTTTGATGCAAGTTCAAGTGTCCAATACATAGTTATTTCGTTTTTTTTAGTTTTTATATACTAACAAGATTTTTCCCAAAATATTTCATCGCGACCGTTGAAATAATTTGCGGCGCGTCCGACTACGAACAGGTAGTCGCTCAGCCGGTTGATGTAGGCGTATATCTCGGGAGCGATTTCGATACTGTCGCCAAGGCTTATGAGCAGTCGCTCTGCGCGCCGCGCTACTGTGCGTGCCACCTGCGCGCGTGCCGCTGCCGGGCATCCGCCGGGTAGTATGAAGCGGTTGTGTGGCGGCACGGTGGAGTCGAGCTCGTCGATGGCTTGTTCGAGCATGGTCACGCTGTCGGCAGGCAGGGGTTCGGGCTGCCATTTGCTTTCGGGCTCGGTGGCCAGTATGGTGCCGATATCGAACAGGCGGTTCTGCACTCCGAGCAGGGTGTCGACTGCAAGTTTGGGCAGGCGGTCGGGTTCGGATATTACCAGGCCGAGCCACGAGTTGAGTTCGTCGAGTGTGCCATAGGCTTCAAGGCGCGGATGGTTTTTGGGTACCCGGCTTCCGCCGACAAGCGATGTGCGGCCTTTGTCGCCGCCTCGGGTATATACTTTCATGGTGTTACGGTGCCGGTTATGCGCAGTGTCAGCCGTTTGGCGTCGGTGGCGTTGGTGCGTATTTTTACTTCTTTGTTTATTTCGCCTTTTTGTCCGGCGGGTATGAAGGTGACTTTTACCTCGCCTTTGGCTCCTGGTGCGATTGGCTCGGGGGTGTATGTGGGCCTTGTGCAGCCGCAGGATGCGCTGGCCGAGATTATCACCAGAGGTGCGTCGCCGCTGTTGGTGATTGTGAATGTGTGGGTTACTGCTTTGTCGGTCTGTTTTACGGTGCCGAAGTCAAAGCTTTTTTCGGCCAGTGTTACTTTGGCGCCTTTGGCCAGGGCGCTTGCCGGCAAGAGTATGGCGACAAGGGCTATGACGAGTAAGGAGAGTATTCGGTTCATTGTCGGAGTGATTTGAAGTAGAAGTCGAGTACGTCGCGGGCGGCTATGAATGAGCTGCGCCGGTTGGCGAGCACCAGGTCTTCGTTGCGGGCGAGGAGCCGGTTGACTTCGGGGTTGTTGTAGAAGTGGTTGCGCAGTTGTTCGTCGATGGTTTCGAACATCCAGTAGCGGGCTTGCTGGTGGCGTCGGCGTTCGAAGTATCCGTTGGCGTCGACGTATGCGAAGTATCGGTCGATCATATCCCATACTTCGGCTATGCCCAGTTCGAAGTAGCCTGAGTAGGTGAGTACTTCGGGCTGCCAGCCTGATTCTGTCGGCGGGAACAGATGGAGTGCGCTACGGAATTGTGCCTGAGCCAGCTGTGCCGGGCCTATGTTGTCGCCGTCGGCTTTGTTTATGACTATGCCGTCAGCCATTTCCATGATGCCGCGCTTGATGCCCTGGAGTTCGTCGCCTGTGCCGGCGAGCTGTATGAGCAGGAAGAAGTCGACCATGGAGTGGACGGCTGTTTCGCTCTGTCCTACGCCTACGGTTTCGACGAATATGTTGTTGTATCCGGCGGCTTCGCACAGTACTATGGTTTCGCGTGTTTTGCGGGCCACGCCTCCCAGTGAGCCTGCCGATGGTGAGGGGCGAATGAATGCGCCGTGGTGTTGCGACAGTTTTTCCATGCGGGTTTTGTCGCCGAGTATGGAGCCTTTGGTGCGCTCGCTCGAGGGGTCAATGGCGAGTACGGCGAGTTTGCCTCCTTGCTTTAGTACGTGTAGGCCGAATACGTCGATTGATGTCGACTTGCCTGCACCGGGTACGCCGGTGATGCCGATTCGGCGCGATTTGCCGCTGTATGGCAGGCATTTTTCAATTACCTCCTGTGCTATTGCCTGGTGTGCGGGCTGTATGCTCTCTACCAGCGTAACGGCGCGGCTGAGCATGGTCACGTCGCCTTTAAGTATGCCTTCGATGAGTTCGGAGGCTGCGGGCAGGGGCTTGCGTTTGGGCCTTTTGTTCAGGTATGGGTTTACCTGGGGTGGCTGAGCCACGCCGGAGTTTACGTTCAGGCCTTTGTATTGGCTGTCGTTTTCGGGATGGTCTTGCATGGTGAAAGAGCTGTTTTAGGTTGGGCTTAGAAGGAGCGGAAGCCCATTACGCTGCGTACTTCGGCCAGTGTGGCTGCCGCGCGTTCGCGTGCTTTTTCGGCGCCAAGGCGAACTACACGGTTGAGGTATGCGTCGTCGGCTAGGATGTCGTTTACGCGCTCGCGTATGGGGTTGGTCACGGCCAGGATGTCTTCGGCGAGTTGTTTTTTGAGGTCGCCGTAGCGCAAGGTGCCGTCATCGTAGGCCTGGCGGAAGTGGCTTACTACGTCGGGTGTTGAGGTGAGTTCGAGCAGTGTGAACAGGTTTGCCACGGGTTCGCTCATGGGCTGGCCGGGGTGGGGGCCGTCGTCGGTCATGGCGCGCATTACCTTTTTGCGGAGTACTTTGGGGTCGTCGACCAGGTAGATGCAGTTGCCTTCGCTTTTGCCCATTTTGCCACTGCCGTCGAGGCCGGGCACTTTCACGGGTGCGCCACCGAAATTGAGGTCGGTGGGTTCGGGGAAGATGTCGGCGCCATAGAATGAGTTGAAGCGGCGTGCGAAGCGGCGTGTAAGCTCCAAATGCTGCAACTGGTCCTTGCCTACGGGCACTTTTGTGGCTTTCTGTATGAGAATGTCCACTGCCATGAGGGTGGGGTATGTGAGCAGGCCTGCGTTGACGCGCTTGTTGGTTTCGGCACCTATAATCTGGTGTTCGAAGTTTTCGTCGTCTTCGGCATCACCGGCGGCAGTGCCTATGCCGAGTGCCTTGCGGGCTTTGTCTTTGAACGAGGCTGTACGCATAAGTTCGCCTATTCCTACGTGCATGTTCAGCAGCAGGTACATTTCGCTGATTTCAGGAATGTCGCTCTGCACGAATATTGTCGCTTTGTCGGGGTCGAGTCCGGCTGCGAGATATTCAGCCAGAATGTTTTTTACGTTGGCGTGCAGCTGCTGTGGTTCGGGGTTGGTGGTGAGGGCATGCAGGTCGGCGATGAAGAAGTTGCAGTCGTAGTTGTCCTGTATGCTTATGAATTTGCTGAGCGCACCGTAGTAGTTGCCCAGGTGCAGGTTGCCTGTGGAGCGGATGCCGCTTACCACTATTTCTTTTTTTGAATTTATGTTGTCCATATATTTATATACGTGCGGTTTGTCGATTTAGTTTGCAAAGATAGTGATTTCTAAGTAAATTTTGTTAATTTAATTGCGGAAATTGCTTTGAAATTTCGGTGGTCCGCATCATTTGCGTATTACTGTAATCTGTGCCGGGGCCGAGGCTCCGCTGCCTTTGCTGTCGGCCACCATCACTGTTGCGGTGTAGGCTCCGTCGGCTACGCGGTTTCCATTGTTGTCGTTGAGGTTCCAGCGGTATGGGAAGCTTATATCAGAGGCCGAGAACACGGTGTGCCCGGTGTAGTCGAGTATGAGCAGGCGATTGGTGGTGCCGTCGGCTTCGCTTTCTATTTCTATGGTGGCGCATTCTGTGGCTGTGGTTTCAGCCACACTGATATTGACTTTGTATGCCGCAGGTGTGATCAGGAAGCTGATGGAGCGTGATGCCGGCTCGCCAAGAGTGTTGGAGAGCGAGAACTTCAGATGGTGGTATCCGGCTGTTAGTTCGCTGGTCAGGGGCATGGCGAATATGTAGCGGCCCAGAGAATCGATAGTGATGTTCGACCCTATTCCCGGGTAATCGCGCCGTCCGTCGAGAGTGAGCCTCGGCGAGCCTCCGATTATGGCGCTCGCGTTGCTGATGCCAGTGCCCGGAGCCTCTACAATGGCGTAGAACGTGTGGGTGCTGTCGGTGGTCAGCTCGCAGTTGCTGCCCGAGGCGGGCGAGTCGATATACATCCGGCTGATTACGGGCTTGGTTGTCTGCACGTCGGTGCCGCAGTCACCTTCTGGGTCGATTGCGAAGCAGTCGGTGAATCCGAGTGCGCTATATCGGGTGGTGCCGTCAGAGATGGCCGAGAGTATGATTCGGTTGCGTATTCCTGCGATGCGTGGTTCAGGCAGACACATGTCGATTGTGAACTCGCCTGCTTTCACACGGCCTGCACATTCGGCCAGAATTTCTTCTTCAAGCGATATGGTGCGCACGGTATCGGTGCCTGCGGCGCTGTATTGGCGTCGCTCCGACGGACCGTCGTAAATAATGGCGCGGATGCTGCCGTTGAAGTTTTTTACGCTTTTACCGTTTTTGTCGCTGATGTTTCCGCTGATGGTAATACGGCTGCCCGGTGCTGCTGCGAGCCTGGTGCCCGGTGCAGGGGCCTGTTTATTGCCGATGGAGGTGATGGTTGCGTTGTAGTCGGGCACGGGCAGTTTTGTCAGCGGGTCGCCGCAGAGATTGTAGCACATATTGTTGGCAAGAGCGTCTTTGTTGATGCCGCAGTCGGCCACTGCCTTGTGCCGGGCCCGGGTGTACATGTCGCCTATGGTGGCTCCGGGCGCTGATTGAGCATAACTCTGCAACACAGCGTTGTTGAATATTCCGTTGTAGGCCAGGTAAACCTTGCGGCATGCGCCAATAGTGGCTATGGCGCCTGCTCCGGCCTTGAAGGTCAGTGATGTGGCTATATCGTTGTTGCCGTGGTCGAAGTTATAGGCCGAGCAGGTCGACAGCATTGCTACCGGGTAGTGCCGGTTGTTCATCGTTGCTGATGAGGCTTTCTGCCATACTATGGCGTTGCCACGTCCCAGATTGTTTTCATCGCCGTGGCCGGTATAGTCGAATATGCCCTGACCCTCGTACAGCGCCGACATGGCCTTGCGGGTAGTGAATTCGGCTTTGCCGTTCACCACAGGATATAAGCTGACGTGGGCTCTGGTGGCGGTAAAAGCCGGATTCGCGGCCAGGGTACCATCGGCGGCGTCCTGCCCTTGGTAGAAGTGGGCGTTGGCATCGCCGTCGCAGCTGATTGCCAGCAGGCGGGCGAATACGGCGGGGTCGGGCGGGTTGGACATGTAGTGGTGTATCTTCATGTTTACGTCGTGAGCCGCTCCGCTGTTGGCAACGTTCAGACGTCCTACGGCCACCTGCTGGTCGGCCAGTTCTATCGTAAGGTTGCTGTAGCTGTCGTCGACCATGCCGAAGTAGGCGTCGCTGCTGAAGTTGGCCGAGCATTCCTTGTAGTGGCTTTCGCGGTCGGCCAGAAAGGTGAGCAGATATTCGTTGTCGGGCATCACCAGGCTGCGGAAGTCCCAGGTTGCCGGGCCGTAGAGCAGAAGGTTGCGGAAGCGCTGTGGCGCGCGGTCGTGGAACATCTTTACCATCATTTTATAGGCCATGGGCGATGCTCCGCCGCTGCCGAATTCGTTCAGCACCTGATTGTGGGTGTACACATTTACTGTGCTGCCGAAACTGCGGTGTATGTCGGCCAGTTCGCATGCGGCGTCGTAGAGTTCGTCGGTACTTATTATTACCATGTCGGGTGCCTCGTCGCCGTGTATGTTCTGAGGGGGCACTTCGCAGCAGTATTCAGGTGTGTAGAGTTCGCCGTCGGGGTCGAATACCACCACTTGCGGCACTGCATGGCCGGGGCCGTACATGCGGTCAAGTGTGCCTGAGTATATGCCCTCTGCAGCGTTGTATTTTGTCCGGCAGGCATATACGTCCAGTGGGTCGCTGATGTCCCAGACCTCTGCTTTCCGCGTGCTTGTGAAGCTGAAATTGCGCCCGGAGGTTGTGGCGGCAAGCGACATCTGCATCTGGCTTTCGCTGTTCAGCTCGTTGCGGCGGGGGTATATGGCCCACACATTTTTTATGGCTGCAAACCGTGGTTTCCGGGCCTTTTTATGCAGTCTGAAGCCGAAGGTAATGCGTTGGTTTTCGATGCCGTCGGCTGCAAGAGGACGGAAGCGGACCGAGCCGCCGGCGCTGTTGAAATATGTGTTTGCACTGCCGGTGCGCAACGTATGTCGCTTGATGATATTGCTGATTGTTATGCCGGACGGCGGCACTACGTTTACGGTGGTGGTGTCGCTGTCGTCGCCGGCCACAAAGGTGTAGCCCATAGTGCCGTAGCTGTGGGTTTCGTCTGAGGCCTGAAACTTTTTGATGTCGAAACTGTACTCCAGGCTGCTGTCCTGCGACAGTTCGGGACCGAGCCAGAAGGCTCCGCCGCTCATGGGGTTGTGGTCGTCGGGCTGGTGAATACAGGCACACAGATGGGTGGTCTGTACACTGCCTGCTTCATCCGGGCTGTAGTCGATGTAGCGTACCGGCTTGCCTTCTCCGCTGTCGCTTAGAAAGTAGTATCCGTAATTGTCGTATACGTTGTGTATGTATTCGAGGGTGTTGTGCGACGTGGCCCGTAGCCGTGTTGTGGCTTCGCCATAGAATATTATGCGGTCGGCGGTGGTGAGTGTGGCTGTGGGCGTGAGATCATCGGGTATGTCGTCGGCGAAAGAGGTCCGTCCGGCCAGTTCGGCGTTGCCGAAACCGTACACGGCCACATTCGAGGGCTTGTCGAAGCCCCATTCCCTCAATTGTTCGAAGCTGATTGCCTGCATGCCGCTGTGGCATACTTTTACCTTTATCCATTTGCCGCCGCTCAGCAGCGAGCGTCGGCTGAAGTGGTCGGGTGTCAGAGCATGAGCGGTGGCAGTGGCTGCAAGTGTTGCCACTGCCACACATATATAAGATAGTGTTTTTGGTAGCATTGGTTTAATGTGCCTTGAATTTCAGCACAGTCTGTCCGTTGAGGGTAGCCTCTACTGTGCCGCGCTGGCACAGCGGTACGGCTATGGTGTGGCTGCAGTCGATTAGTCTGTCGCCGTTTTTGATTGTCATGTATCGGGTGAGCATGGCAACGGCATCGCCAATAAAGTCGCTTGATTGAAATTCGAGCCGTTTGCCGGCGGCCTCAATCGTGTGCATTGCCGCTTCGGCGATTTCAGTTTCGTCGCCCGGTATCATGGCATTGGTCGAAGCAAAGAATATTTCCGGCGCTTCCATCGGTGCGGCGGCATATTCCGAGGGCAAGATTACGGCGGCCGTAGTTATGGCGTCGATGTATCTGGCGGCAAATTTGCGGTCGATGTTCTTACCGAGTCTGCCCACCCGGTAGCAGGGGCAAATGAGTGCGGTGTAGCTTAGTCCGCTGTCGGAGTCGAGCCAGTAAGGCTCGCGTTGGCGCCCTATGGCCGAGTCGGCTATAAGACGTATTGCCGGCAGGGGTATTGCAAGGGAGCGCTTATTGCAGAGTATGGCTTTCATTGTTGGCGAAGGCGGTTGTACATCACCGCCAGATGTGAATATATGGAGGTGTTTGTTATTACCACGTCTTTGGGCGCGCGCAGCCGGCGCGGCGTAAAGTTCCACAGCGCTTTTATGCCGGCTTCGACCAGGCGGTCGGCCATGTCCTGGGCCGAGTTGGCCGGCACGGCTATGATGCCTATGGTTACGTTGTTATCAGTAATTACGCGCTCCATATCGTCGGGGTGGTATATATGTATTCCTGCTATTTCGCTGTCTACCAGCGAGGGATCTACGTCGATACCGGCCACAATGTCCAAACCATATCGCTGAAGACCGGAGTCGTGGATAAGCGCGGCGCCCAGCGAGCCGCTGCCTACCATGATGGCGCGATGCGACTCCATAAAGCCCAGAAACTCACGCAGTTCTTTCTCGAGCGAGGCCACTTCGTAGCCTATGCGGGTCTTGCCCTTAATGCTCAGAAACGACAGGTCCTTGGCTATCTGCGAGGCGTCTACGTTGCTTTCCTCGGCTATGCGCGTCGACGATACAAACTCGATGCCGGCCTTGCGCATGGTGCTGACAATGGCCAGATACCAGGGTAGCCTGCGCAGAGTTGGCTCCGGCAGCAATGGGGATTTAGCTGGCTTGATGTCGTTCATAATGTGCAAAGTTACGAATTTTTTTCTGAATCTCGTCAATTTTGCCACGTCGAGTCATGGCCCCGGGCGTCAGAATGCGGCCACTGCCAGCTTGCGCGATGCGGTCGAGTAGTTGTCGTTGCCGCTCGATATGGTGGCGCGGTACACGTATATGCCGCGCTCCACACGCCGGCCGGCGTTGTCGGTCAGGTTCCAGGTCAGAGGCTGGGTCAGGAACATGTCGCTTCGGCCGGTTTCGGTCTGCGACCATACCGGGCTGCCGCTAAGGGTGTACACGCTCACTGTCACAGTCATGGTGGCGTCGGGCTGGTTGTGGCTCAGGTAGAAGTTGGCCTCGGTGTGCGCCGGGTTGGCGTCGGTATATACGTCGAACAGCTCCGGCGCTGCGTTGGCGCTGACAAAGAATTCGGCCTTGGCGTCGGCGTAGTTGCCGTCAGTATCCCACACCCGCAGACTTATCACGTGATTGCCGTCGGTAAGTTCGCTCATAGGATAGGCTATATCACCGGCTACTGCTCCGTCGGCGTCAGGTGTATAGTACTGCGATACGTCGGTAAACGATGTCTTGTCGTCGAGTGTTATGCACATCTGGCGCCCTACGCCGGCAGTCGACAGGTTGATGCCGCGGTCGTCGCTTACGCGGGCCAGTATCATGGGGGTGGAGTTTACTGTGGAGCCCTGTGTGAAGTTCGGATGGTTTATGGCAAGCCATTCGATTTTCGGTGCCTGCTTGTCGGGTTCTACGTCATTGTCCACATCAAAAATGTAGAAGTCGTGGCTCACACCTACGGCATCGGCCAGCGAAGCCTCTGCTTTGTCGGCGTTGTCACTTACAGCGTGCATGTTTAATGTTGCCGGCCGCCATACCTGTGATACTTCTTCAGGCATTGCTATAGTAAATGTGAAGTATCCGTTTTCCACTTTGGCTGAGCCTGAGGCCAGGCGGCTGCCCATGTTCTCGAAGGTGATTTTAGGCTGGTCGAAACCACCTTTCTCTCCGTGGCCGAGGGTGGTGCGGGAGTATTCGGCGTCATACAGGTCGTAGTGCAGGGTGCCGTTGAAGTTGCTTTGTATTTCGCCGTTCAGCGGGTCGGTTATGGAGCCGCTTATGCGGGTCAGCGAGCGGGCTTTGATTTGGTTGTCGTCCTTGTTGTCCTCCACAGCTATGCCGTTTATTGAGTCCAGGCGCACTATATTGCTTGGCCTGGGCAGGCGCATGGCAGGGTCGCCCATCAGCACAAAGCGCAGTTTGTTCTGGTTCGACCCGCTCAGTGGCTGGTCGCTGTTGCCGTAGAGATTATTCTTGGCCCAGCGGTATATTTCGCCTATCGGGTATGGGCGCCCCTGTTCGTCGCGGCGTGCCAGGCTGTAGCCCATGCCGTTCGACAGGTAGCCGTTGTCGGATATGTTCACCGGACGGGTGGCGCATATCATGGCCGAACAGCCGCCGTTGCGCTCGAAAAACAGCAACTCGCCGCCGGAGGTGACGTTCGAGTCCCAGCGCAGAAAGTCGCAGGTGGCTGCGTAGATTACCGGCACCTGGCGCCAGTAGGCTTTGTTGATGTCGTTGAAGGTCAGTATGTCGTTGCCGGTCCATTTGCTGGGGTTGCCGTGGCCTATGAAGTTCCACCACATCACTCCTTCGTCAAGAGCCTGAAACATCTCATCGCGGGCCCGCAGTGGTACTTGGCCGCTGTATTCGTATGCGTCGATATATATTTTGGTGAATATGTGTTGCTGGCGAGGGTCTTTGCACAGGTTTGCCACCAGGCGTTCACTCTGCTTCAGGTGGTCGCCGTTGTTACAGTCGTCGGCTATCAGCATCACCCGGTTTCGCCAGGTGCCGCGCTTCGATTCGTTGGCATATTGCAGCAGTTTGTCTACTATGCTTTTGGCCTGTGTGACATTGCGCACAGGTATGCGGCCCACAGCTACCGATATGTATGCCGAACTCAGGCTGCCGCCTTCGTTGTCTTCGAGCATTCCCACGAAATCGTCGGTGGCAAATCCTTGGTTATCGCTAAGAGCCAGCGACATCTGTTTTGTCTGCCAGCCGGGTATGGTGTATGGGCGCGAGCTGCGGGTGCCCTCGAGCAGGTGACGCTCGTCGAAGGTGGCGGCACCCATCAGCAACACGTAGCGCAGCGGGCGTGTGCCTTCGTTGCCGCGGTCGTAAAGCATCTTGCACAGCTTTCGTATGGCGCTTACATCGGCTGTACCGCTGCCGAACTCGTTGTACACCTGATTTATGTCTACCACATGTACCTGTAGGGAGTCCGGACCGTTGCGGTGATGCTCGGCCAGACGCTCTGCCTGATTCTGCCATTGGCTGAATGTCACTATCACCATATCGGCGTCGCTCAGGGAGTGTAGGTTCTGGTTGGCCACGTTGCCTGCTGCATCCGGCCGGGCCAGACTGGCATTGCTCTTGAAGGCTACGTAATGGCGCAGACCTGCGGCACCGGATGTCCAGCTGAGTTTGTCGCCGGCGGCCAGTGCGTCTACTTTCAGTATGTTCAGCGGGTCTGTTACGTCCCAGATGGTTACGTCGCCTGTTGCGTTGCTCAGCTGCAACTGGCGCTTGGAACTGCTGAATGCAAGGTAGCCAGAGGCCGGTAGTGCGAGCCGACGTTCGTAGTTGAGAGTCACATAGTCGAGCCAGGCAGCATGGCAGGTGGCTCCGGGTATGAAGTTTATCTGCAGTTGCAGGCGATCACCGCTGTGGCTGAAACTATGATGTGTGGTGGTGGCGCGGCCATAGTAGTGCTCGTCGGTGGAGGCGCCGGCGATATTGTCCTCGCTCACTGCCGGCAACTCGGTGCCGTTGGCACTGAATTTTAGCTTTGATACCGCTCCGAACACTTCGCAGGCAAATGAACATTCAAACCATGCGTCGCCTCCGGATACTGCGTCTGGGGTGTTGAAACTCAGTGTTCGGGTGGGCGTGTAGCGGAAGTCCTCGCCCAAAAACTGAGCACCGGCTTCGGCCGGTGATACAAGTTCCTGCTCGTGGTGCGCCACCTCCATGAAACTCGTCGACGGCTCTGTCGTTACAGGACTGCCTATACTCTCGATAGGACGCTTTTCCGCGCCGCTGTCACTTAGAAAGTAGTACGAGTAGTCGGAATATACGCTCGGTGTATGGATTATGTAGCCCGAACTCGAGTTGTACAGGCTGCGGGCGTACGCTCCCCGGGCGTAGAATACGACACCGTCGGAATCATTTACACTTTGCAGCAACGGCAAATCGTCAATGTAGTTCGCTGCTGTAAGTTGGTCGGGCTGTCGGTAACCACCATAGCCATATACACGTACAAGCGAAGGGTCGGAAAAACCCATCTTGCGCAATTCGGAGGCCGTGATGCGGTACAGTCCGGATTGGTCGACACGCACTTTCACCCATGAGCCTGAAGCCAGAACCGACTCGTCGGCATAATGCGACAAAGGCAGTGCTGCGGCGCCAAGATTCATCAGCGCGGCGAATGCGACCATGAAAAGTATCTTTTGAATCATGATTGGCTTAATTATTCGTTGCTATTATTTAACGGCTATATTATATATATATTGTACCTTGCTTATGTTAACGCCGGAGTGGAGCTGAATTTTAACTCCGGATTTAACAATTGAAGTCGCATTGATTCCTTTTTGATTTGTGACTTTGCCATGTCTGCTTTTCAAAACGTGCTAAAAAATCATGCTTTATAACATAAAATGTAAGTCAAAGAAATACAAAAAGAAAGGATAATCTCTAACAAACGTTAACACGAAAATATGAAAAATAATTGCTCAAAAATTTGGTGGAATCAGAAAAAGGGCGTAACTTTGCACTCGCTTTCGGGAAGGAGCTACAGCGGTAGCAAACAAACCTTAAACGAAGCACGGGAATGCAAAAAGAAGTTAAAATGTTGAACAAAATTTGGTCACATCAATTATTCTTCCTAACTTTGCAAAACCGTTCGGCGACAAGTTCGCCAGACAGGTAGAGGACATTGAAAGATTTACAATAATGACGAAGTAGTACAAGAGTCAATGAAACCCACCGAGGTTTCAACATTGCTCTGTCAATTTCAGCCATAAACACAATAACGATCATCAATCGTGGGCGCGGGATCAGCAATGACGCTTCCGAAGGTGCATCTTGCAAAAGACTAAATTAACAATTTGGTCTTGTACTTTTTGAAAAAGAAGAAACAAGATAAACAACAACGAAGAGTTTGATCCTGGCTCAGGATGAACGCTAGCG
>ERZ777305.3037-NODE-3037-length-12391-cov-2.802124_pt1 | contig 12391 bp, 8 predicted proteins | sample MGYA00374965_ERZ777305 | MGnify/ENA primary metagenome ERZ777305 (study PRJEB29328, sample SAMD00013331) | mouse gut metagenome | study: EMG produced TPA metagenomics assembly of the Metagenome analysis of fecal microbiota from mouse which was promoted...
GGCCGCCGATGTGCCCGGATTTTGCCGGGAGCGAGACGCTGATTTCCGATTCGCGCGAAGCAAATATAAATATGCGCAATCTTACGGATAAACTCCGTCCGGTATGGGAAAATACGGGGGAGGAAACCGTGGATGAGAGCGGTTCCATCAAGGTGAACCTTTTCCGCAACGACGGCTCGGAGGTCGTGGGAATGGCGCTTGCCGCCGATCTCGACGAGCTCAATGATCTGATCTATCAGCGCATTGAAAAAGGGATTGACAGCTTTTTCACCTCCCTGATTACGGCGTTCGGAAAGCAGTACCTGGTTGACGGGATTCCGCAGATTTATATTATTCTGGCCGGAAATTCCTCAAAATCGCAGTATGTGGAAGAGATTTTCGGAAAGAAAATTCTTTTCTATACGCGGGAGCTCAAGCGGAGCGAGGCCCATCCGATGTTCGAGCTGCTCCCGCCGATCGGCACGGAGGCATTTTACAAAAAGAGAGCGGAGATAAACCCGGAGGCGGCGGAACGGCCGGATGACCGGGGCGAATTCGAGCGGCCTTCCGGAAAAACCGGAGTGGCGTTCGGCCTGATTGAATGCCGCAGGGGCGGCCGGGTTGAGATTATAGAGAAGGACGAGGACGGCGGGGAGATTCCGTTTAAATATTACCTCGGCACATGCAGAAAGCGCTGCTTCAAAAGTCTGGATGACGGCGGCCAGCCGTCCAGAATCCCGGGCAGGGTGGACTACGGCAGATGGTACGAGGTGTTCGAGTCGGACGATTACACCATCGAGATCTACTATACGACCGAGCCGGATGCTGTCACCAACCGGATGCCGATCGAAAATGCAAGGAAGCTCATGCTCCATACCGATGCAGAAAACAAACCTGTTTTTATCCGTGCCGCAGATCCTCACACCCTGGAATATATTTCCGCGGAGGATGAGGAGGATGTAAGAAACGGGAATTATATCGGCATGATACATCGAATATCATTAGAATAAGGCTTGTTGGTAATGGAATGTGAGGTAATAGATTATGGAATATACAAAATTTGTTGACGAGCTCCCGCTCAATACGGACAGTCTGTATGCAATGTTTAAATCCAAAATTTTCGACAGGATCCTGGAGTCGGAGCTGAGCGGATTTCAGAAGGAAGTCGAGCATTATGTCGGGCTGATACACGATTATTTTGCGAAATACGAGTGGATTCCCATGAGGATCGGTACCACTTCCAATCTGGTGTTGTTTAATACCAAGGCCTCCATTTTCATTCCCGACCTGCTTACTTTTCGATTTGATGTCCACAGGAGGGTGACGGAGGATTATTCCATGGGATTTTACAATTTCTCCGCCAAGCTGTTTAAGAAAAATCTTCTGGAGGCAATCTCCTTTAAAAGCATCGAGGATGTGTATCTTCTGGATTCGGAATACAGCCGGAGAAAGGAAGCGGGCGGGGATTTTGTTGACATTGTGCATGAAAAGAATCCGACGTTCAACAATTACCTAGCGTTTGCCGATCAGGACTCCCCGGAACCGATCCGCGTCGGGACAACACTGTTTGATATCCGGGATAAAAATTTTGCAACCGGCCGTATCCGCTCGGATTTTTCGATTATGCCGATGGTGCGCGTTGCCTGTACGGATGCGGTTTCCCTGCTGCAGAGCCTGAAGGAGCTGAAGCTGACCGTAACCCCATACGGCGGAAAATTCGGCGATTTGAAAACCGCTCTTGACCACATCGGGCGCTCCTTCGCAGCGGGCATGATCACGGAAGATTTCCATATCAACTACGGAAAAATATCCAGCGATCTGAGGGACAAGGGCAGTCTGTCCGAATTCAATATCAATTATAACACGATAACCAGCCGCGGCTATTCTGCGGGCGTGATCGACTCGCTCGATGCCGATTCGATCGCAAAGCCGCTGCTCGAGGTCGAGCACGAGCGCGCCGATATCGATCCGTACGACAGCAATATCCTTATCGATCCGAACCGCGGCCACTGGGATCTCTGGAACGAGGACGAGGCCAGGGGCTGCCCGGTACTGGATCTGTCGGCCATGGGCTTTGTTGCGCGCAACCCGAAGGCGGATATCAGCCAGAACCGCGTGGTCGCCATTGATTTCGGGACAAAGAGCACCGTTGTCGTATATCAGGATGAGGACAGCCGCATCCTTCCGATGCGCGTCGGCACAGGAAATATCAGCAAGAGCATCCAGGCGAAGCACTATGAAAATCCGACGGTGATCGAGTTCAACGACCTGAAGCACTTTATGGATTCATACGTTGCGACCGAGGGGCGTCCCGCTACGCACTGGGAGGATGTCTGTATTTCCCACAAAGCGGTGGACGATCTTCAGGCCTCCCGGAGCTCGGATTACGGCGCATTTCTTTCCGGTCTGAAGCAGTGGGCGGGCGATACCGGCGTAAAGCGGTCGATCCGCATGCGCGACCGGGAAAACAAGGATTTCCTGCTCCAGCAGTTCCGGGAACTCTCCGACGAGGATCTGGATCCGATCGAGCTCTATGCATATTACCTGGGGCTTTATATCAACAATATGCGCAACGGGATCTTCCTGACCTACTACCTTTCCTTCCCGGTCACTTACGAGATTGCGGTGCGGGAAAAAATTATCGACAGCTTCCGGAGAGGAATTCAGAAATCCCTGCCGCGCACGATCCTTGCCGACGCGGAGATCATGCAGAAATTCAAGATCAACGGCGGCATCAGCGAGCCGGCGGCTTATGCGGTCTGCGCCCTGCAGGAGTACGGCTTTGATCCGGAGGAGGGCGGCAAGGTATACTACTCGGTATTTGATTTCGGCGGAGGCACGACGGATTTCGACTTCGGCGAATGGCGGGAATCGCGCTCCCCGAAATACGATTACACCATCGAACATTTCGGTGCAAGCGGCGACCGGTATCTGGGCGGTGAAAATATCCTGGCGGAGCTTTCCTTCCATGTGTTCCGGCAGAACGAGGCGAAGCTGCGCGAGGAGCGGATCACCTTTACCAAACCTCCGATGTGCCCGGATTTTGCCGGGAGCGAGACGCTGATTTCCGATTCGCGCGAGGGCCGTGTAAATATGCGGAACCTGACCGAGCGCCTGCGTCCGATCTGGGAAAATACGGAAGAAGAGGTAGTGGATGAGAGCGGCTGCATCAAGGTAAACCTTTTCCGCAACGACGGCACGGAGGCGGTCGGCCTCTCCCTTTCGGCGGACAAGAACGAACTGAACCAGCTGATCTACCGCCGGATCGAAAAAGGGATCGAAAGCTTTTTTACGTCCCTGATTACCGCTTACGGAAGCCAGAAGCTTAACCGGATTGAAAAGCTCTACATTATTCTGGCGGGCAATTCCTCAAAATCAAAATAGGTGGAGAAAATTTTTGAAGAAAAGACCTCCCTCTACACACAGAAGATCAAGGGGGAGGGCGCCTCTCCGATGTTTGAGCTTCTGCCGCCGATCGGCACGGAGGAGTTTTTTGAGCGGAAAGCGCAGATCAACCCGCGGGCGATGCAGCATGTTGACACCCGAGGCGAGTTTGAGCGCCCGACGGGAAAAACGGGCGTGGCTTTCGGCCTGATTGAGTGCCGCAGGGGCGGACGCATTGAGATTATTGCAACCGACGAGGCAGGCGGTGAAATTCCGTTTAAATACTATATCGGCACGCGCAAGAGACGCTTCTTCCGGATTCTGGACGAGGGCGGCCTGCCGTCCAAAATCCCGGGCAGGCTGGACTACGACCGCTGGTACGAGGTATTTGAATCCGATGATTATACGATGGAGATCTACTGCTCCACCAAGCCGGAGGCCGTTACGAACACGATGCCGATCGAGAGCGCAAAAAAGCTTATGCTCAGCACGGATGCGGAGAACGAGCTTGTCTTTATCCGCGCCGTCGATCCGCATACGCTGGAATATGTTTCGGCGGAAAGCCTGGCGGATGCGGAGGACGGAAATTATATCGGGACGGTACACCGGGTTTCGCTGGAATAACAGAAAACGGGGCAGGGCGGACCGTGAAATGCACCCCGGATGTCAGGCAGTCACAGCCGATATCCGGAGTGCATTTTCTGCTGTCCGGAAGAGCGGGAGGTTCTGCCGGAAAAAGCTGCACGGCCCCGGTGGATGCCGGAGGAATAAATTGCAGAAATCAAAATTCGGGATTGACATGGGAGAAATCCATGGCTATAAATATAAGAGGATGAAAAATAGCGCGGAAGGGAGAAACTATAGTTATGAAAGCCTACATGGATATGAGCCGGGACGAGCTGCTTGCTCAGAAGGCGGCACTGGAGGAGGAATTTAAAACAGAGGAAGCAAAGGGGCTTTCTCTTAATATGGCGCGGGGTAAGCCGGGCGCTTCCCAGCTGGCGATTTCCATGCCGATGCTGGACGCAATCAATTCCGGGTCGGACATGAAGACCCTGCTCGGAAACGACACCAGAAATTACGGCGACTGGGACGGCATCGGCGAATGCCGGCAGCTTCTGGCTGATATGATGGAGGTCAAAAAAGCCAATGTAATTGTGTGCGGAAACTCCAGCCTGAATATTATGTACGATACGGTTGTCCGTTCAATGGTAAAGGGCGTCAACGGCTCGGTGCCGTGGTGCAGACTGGACAAGGTAAAATTTCTCTGCCCGGTTCCGGGTTATGACCGGCATTTCAAGATTACGGAATTATTCGGGATTGAGATGATTCCGATCCCGATGGGGCAGGACGGGCCGGATATGGATCTTGTGGAAAAATATGTAAGCACGGACGATGCCGTCAAGGGAATCTGGTGCGTGCCGAAATATTCCAACCCGACCGGCATCACCTACTCCGATGAGGTCGTGAGGCGCTTTGCACGCCTGAAGCCGAAGGCGGAGGATTTCCGCATTTTCTGGGATAATGCGTACTGCATTCATCATATCTATGATGATATTCACGACAATATCCTGAATATTCTGGAGGAATGCGAAAAGGCGGGCAACCCGAATATGGTATATATCTTTGCCTCCACCTCCAAGATCAGCTTCCCGGGCTCGGGCGTATCGGCGATTGCCACCTCGCTCGAGAATATGGAATATATAAGGAAATTTATGACCACTCAGATCATCGGGCACGATAAGATCAACCAGTTGCGCCACGCCCGCTTTTTCAAAAATATTGACGGGCTGAACGCCCACATGAAAAAGCATGCGGATCTGCTCCGGCCGAAATTTGAGGCGGTGCTTCAGGTTCTGGATTCCGAGCTTTCCGGACTCGGGATCGGCAGCTGGATGAAGCCGAGAGGCGGATATTTCATTTCCTTCGAGGCGATGCCGGGCTGCGCGAAGGCAATCGTGGAAAAATGTGCAAAGCTGGGCCTGGTTCTTACCGGTGCAGGAGCAACCTATCCGTACGGAAAGGATCCGCAGGATTCCAATATCCGCATTGCTCCTTCTTTTCCGACCCCGGAAGAAATGCTGGAAGCAACAAAAATGTTTGTCCTTTGTGTCAAGATTGTTTCAATAGAAAAAATATTAAATAAGTAGTTTATGTGCAAGCGAAGCTGTCTCTTTAATGTCGAGGCAGCTTTGCTGCTATATATGGGGAAAATATCTCTTTATGCCCAATATGTAGTGTTGATTTTTTGAACAAAAAGAGTTATAATAAGAACAGCTTATTATCAAATTATTCCAACATTCAGGCACTGTCTCAGAGAGATCATGAAAAGCCATTCCTGCCGGTTTCAGGGTGTAAGATTTCAGGGGCAAATTTTCAGGCTTATAAGCCAGTGCGGCATTGCAGGCGAGAACGGTTTCCTGCGATATTATGCCGATTTGGGGTTGAAGGGGATGTTCCGGTTTTGCTCGGGACAGAAAGTCTTTGTTGGAACAGGCGGAGGGGAGATTTTTACTTATGAACAAAAAGGATAGTATCGAGAAAAAGTTGACAAACTCATTTTTTAAGGTGGCGGCCATAGCCGCCGTCGCAGCAGTATTGGGACTGGCTGCAATGATTTTTCTGTCGGTCAGATATTCTTACGCTCTGACCAATTTCGGTTTTGCGCAGGGAGATATCGGCAGGGCGATGTTTGATTTTGCGGATATCCGCTCGTCGCTCAGAGCAGCCATCGGTTATGATGATCAGGAAGCGGTCAATACCGTAGTAAAAAACCACGATGATAAGAGGGAACTGTTTGAGAAGGATCTGAAGAAGGTTGAGGATACCATTGTATCCGCAGAGGGCAGAACAACCTACGATGCCATTCTTTCCGAGCTGGACGCATACTGGGAGCTGGATTCAAAAATTCTGCAGCTCGGCATCAGCTCGGACCCGGAGCACAGAAGACAGGCGCAGAGCATGGCGCTCAATGAGCTTGCCACGGCCTACAACAGCATTTACGATAAACTCGAAAATCTTCTGGACGTAAAGGTAGCGGAAGGAAATAAGCTTTCCACAACGCTCGGGGTTACCTGCGTGCTGCTTGGAGTTGCCATCTGCGGCGCGATTGCGGTTGCAATGTATATGTCGGCCCGGATCGGTAAGCATATAGCTCAGAGCATCGCCATACCTCTCAAGCAGGTGGGTGACAGGCTTAAGACCTTTGCGCGGGGAGATCTCACCACGGCATTCCCGGTGATTGATACCGGCGATGAAGTGGAGGAGATCCGGAAGGATGCCGTCGAGATGGCGGATAACCTTAACATTATTATCCAGGATATCGGAATGGTGCTGGGCGAGATGGCATCGGGAAATTATGCGGTGACCTCCAGCGCTGCCGATCAGTACGCCGGGGATTTTGAAAAGGTGCGCGATTCGATGCGCGGTCTGAGAGATCAGATGAAGGATACGCTGCTTTCCATCGGGGAGGCATCCGGCCATGTATCGTGCGGTTCCGGGGATCTCGCGAAGGCGTCGCAGGATCTCGCGGAAGGTGCGACGGAGCAGGCGGGCGCGGTGCAGGAGCTGCATGCGACAATCTCCGATATTACCGCAACCATGGAAAAGAGCGCGCAGAGCGCAGAGGAATCCTATGTAAAGGCGCAGCAGTATGCCGATGCTGCGGATAACAGCCGCGAGGAAATGAACCGCATGATGGCGGCGATGGGCCGGATCAACGAGGCTTCCGCAAGAATCGGAGACATTATTTCCCAGATTGAATCCATCGCAGAGCAGACAAATCTTCTTTCCCTGAACGCATCCATCGAGGCGGCGCGTGCGGGTGACTCCGGAAGAGGCTTTGCCGTTGTGGCAGATCAGATCAGAGAGCTGGCGAATCAGAGTGCAAAGGCGGCGGTTGATACAAGGCAGCTGATCGAGGGCTCCGTAAAGGAAGTAGCGGAGGGCAATAATTCAGCGGAGCGCGCGGCGCACGCGATTGAATCAGTGGTAAGCGGGATCAAGCAGATTGCGGAATTTTCCAAAAATCTCAAGGTTATGGTGGAGGATCAGACGGAGGCAATGCGTCAGGCGGAAGTCGGCGTAGATCAGATCTCCGAGGTTGTGCAGGTTAATGCGGCAACGGCGGAGGAAGCATCCGCGACAAGCGAGGAGCTTTCTGCACAGGCGATTGTCCTGGATACGCTGGTTGGAAAGTTTGTGCTGACGAAGCAGTAATAACATGCTTCGAGTAATGTAACATAAGAATAAAAAAGCAATTTTATACATAGTACGGAAGCAGTTTGACTGCCGGCCATGTGTTGGAAAAATGTCAGGCATTGTGTATATTCGGATGTTTCGTGCCGGATGGGAGAGCAGGAGATCCCCGGGGCAGGCTGATCCTCCAGAAGCCGGAGGACATGGAACTGTTTCCGGCCGAGGAGGAGGGCTTTTCCTATCTGATGCTGTTTGAAGACGATGTAAAGCTGGATCTGACGCTTCTGCCGCTGGATTACGCGGACAGGTACTTTGCACGGGGCGGACTTATTAAGCTGCTGCTGGACAAGGACGGTCGGATCGCGTTTCCGCCGGTGCCGACGGATGCGGATTATCATATCCAATACCCGACAGCCCGGATGTTTGATGACTGCTGCAACGAATTCTGGAATACCGTACCGTATGTGGTAAAAGGGCTGTGCCGGGGAGAGCATCTGTTTGCCGTCGATCATTTTAATAATATTGTGCGGCAGGAAATGCTGCGCATGCTTTCCTGGATGGTTGGAACGGAACGGGGATTTGATTTCAGTATTGGTAAAAATTATAAGTTTATGCATCTTTATGTGGCCCGGGAGTTATGGGAACGGTTGCGGAAGACTCTGAGGATGGATTCCTGCGAAGCGCTGTGGGAATCGCTGGAGCAGTGCATGGAATTGTTTCGGGAGGTCTCTGGCAGGACGGCAGGCAGACTGGGGTATGCGTATCCGCCCTATGATGAGAAAATCACCGGCTATACGGCGCGTCAGAAAAACAAATACGGCGGAAGCGCCTGCAGGAAAGAGTAAAAAGCACCGCAACTGCAACGAAAGCTGAAATTCACCGGTAAAATTCACCGGTTGAAAATACAATTTTTATTTCTTAAGGGGGGAACGTCAATGGGAAAAAAGAGGGAATCCGTGGAAAACCGCATAGCAGAAAACGCTGCAGGGACAGCGACCGCAGAAAAAGCGGTTGCTGTCCCTGCAGTGCTTTTTAACAGTATTGCGGTAATTTTATTGTAAAAAGAAGGGGAGGGATTAGTTATGAAAAGGAAGGCATCTGAAGAACGAACGAACTTGATCAAAAAGCAATGCCGTATTTTTCGAGCCATGGTGCTGGCGGGGGCCTGCTGTCTTGCTCTGACCGCGTGCAGCGCAAAAGGCAGCGGAGAACAGGGAACCACGGGAGGAGTTACAACAGCGCCACCGGACAACGAAGAAAATGAGAACGTCGTAACCCAGCAGCCGGACAACGACGGAAAAGGGAATGTCGTAACCCGGCAGCCGGACAAGACCAGCAGTCTGCAGATCAAGAGTCTTTCGTTTTCCGGAACGGAGGCTGTCATTTACCAGACCGGACTGCCGGTACTTACCTTTACGGTGGATACAGAGGGAAATCTGTATACGCTGGGCTACGATAGTGGGGAGGCCAGTGGTTACTGGCTGCGTCAGTATGACGCAGAGCAGAAGCTCCTAATGGATTACTGGTTTGATTCTTCTTTTTCCTCCATCTCGGCGATTGCAGTGGAGGGCCGGACGGCTTATTTTACGGCAAACCGGATTATAGAGGACCGTGTTTCCATGGCCCTGTACGCAATGAATCTGGATACGAAGAACATAGAGGTTTTGGCCGACTTTCCGCAGTACGATACGATCCAGCAGTTAATCCTGCAGGAAGGGCGGCTGTATCTGCTGGGAAACAGGAGATTTTCAGCAGAGGAGGAACGACCGTCCGGAGGAGGCGGATATGGCTTCTACGAAGATCAGATTACCTGCTACCAGCTTGAAAATGGGGAATCTTCCTCCGTTGCGATCGAGTATCCGATCAATATGGCAGCCATGGAAAACGGCGGGCTGATGGTGCATGCATACGTGAAGGGCAAGGGTTATCAGCTTCTCCAATATGATACGGAGAAGAATTCCGTAAGCACCGCGGCGGAATTTACAGATTACTATGTGCAGCAGTTTGCTGTATGCCATGATGGAAAGGATCTGCTTTATAATTACAACAGGAATTCCCGGGGGCTTGTGCTGGCCCCGCTGAACAAACTGCATCAGGAAACGGAGCTGTGTCCGGAGGAATATGTCGGAATGTCGATGAACAACAGTATTCTGTATCAGGACGGGAAGGTCTATATGCTCAATTTTGATAGAGATCTGATGTGTTTTGCCCTGGCGGATACCGTCCGCGAAAACAAAACGCTCCGCTATATTTCGTCCGGATATCAAAGGGAAGCGCCGGACGGATTAGGATACAGTATGGAGCGGAAGGAAATGCTTCCGGATAAGTTTGCATTAAAGGTGCTGGCGCAGGATCGCGACTTTGACCTCTGCATGATTGATTCGATCGATGAGATGGGCAGTAACATCCGGAAAACAGGCGTGTTTTATCCGCTGGATGACGTGCCGGGCGTGAAGGAATATCTGGAGAAATGTCATCCTTATGTGCGCGAGGCGGTGACAAAGGAGGACGGGTCGATCTGGGCGCTACCGGTCGCTGTGAATATTCCGGGGCTGATTGTGCATGAAGGTACCCTCGCAGAACTCGGCGTTCCGCTGAAGCGCGATATAACCTGGGAGGAGTTTTTACCAATGTTTGCAGCGCTGCCGGAGGAACAGAAGAAACTGACAAGTATAAACCTGATAGTAAGTACCATTGCGTTTTCACAGCAGTATTTCCAGCGATATGAATCGGTAGATAATGAGATCTTCCGCCGGACCGCAGAGTTAATGAAGCTGCTGGATCCCAATCAGGGGCTGAATAGCATTGAGGACAGCGAAAGGTATCTGTTCGATTACGAAAGAAATATGAGTACGTATATAGATGATTGGTGGATCCCGAATTATAACGGCCAGAATGCGAGACTCTACCCGATGCCGAAGCTGTCGGCAGAGGATCCGAGTGTCGGCAGCTGCGTTATGCTGGCAATTAATCCGAACTCTGACCGGCTGAAGGAAACACTGGCATTTATGGAGGATTATACGGCCTGGCTGATGAAAAAGGGGAGACCGTTTTTCACCGGATTGTCTGCGGAAGAAGGAACCTTTAAGGCGGATCTATATGACTTGTATGAGAACGCGGAAATCTCGTTTGGACTGGAAACGAACATTTATCTGGATGATTATTACGACATGCTGGCCGGGAGGATCAGCATGGAGGAATATATAAAAGATACGGACCGCAAGCTCCGGATTTATTTCGGAGAGTAAGACGGGCAGTTCAGAATGGTTTAAACGGAAAGAGGGGCTTATGCAGAAACGGAATACGGAAAAAAAGCAGAAGGGGGGGAAGAAGCTGCTTGCCGCTGTCAGCATCCTGTTCTACGCGGGAATGCTGCTGCTGACCCTAGGTGCACGCGGCCTGCATGAAAGCAGGCTGCCCAAGGTGACGGTGACCTCCCCGGAGATGAAAGCCTTCCGAGTGGAAAATTACGAAACTTTTTCGCCCGCTCTTCCGCAGGAACTTGCGGACAGCGGCAGAATTTTTGTGATTTCGGAAGAGATCATCAACGGCGAGCCGCGGCAGATTGCCCGCCTGGTCTCTGATCTGGAGACCGGCGGGCTGTCTTCGGACGGCTACCGCGAATTAAAAAACGGGCTCAGCACTTTAACAAAGGTGATTGTGGACGGCAGGGAGGAGCTGTCCGGCGGAGAGGAAGTGCTGATAGAGGGGGAGTGGAAGTATGAAAAAGACTGAGAAAAACAGGGAAAAGGAAGGGGAAGGCCCTGGCGGCGCGGGTGCCGGTGAGAAAAATGCCGTAAGAAAGGCCGGCGCGGAAATGGGTTGCAGCGTACAGTCTGCAGGGACGTATAAACACCGCAGAAAACTTTCAGGCAGCTGGAACCTGCGCTGTCTGCTTTGTCTTCTGCCGAGTCTGACGGGGATCATTGTATTTTTCCTGCTGCCGTATGTCCGGGTGCTGTACTATTCTGTTATCAGCGATCAGTTCCGCCGGAAGCTGGTCTGGTTTAACAATTACAAAAAACTTCTGTCGAATGAATTTTTCCGGCTGGCAATGAAAAACAGCCTGAAGCTGATCCTGGTTGGCGTGCCCCTGCTGATTCTGACGGCGCTGCTGCTCTCGATTCTGCTGGCGTTTGCGCTGAAGCGCTTTCCGGTACTGCGGGATGCCTTTATTTTCCCGATGCTTGTGCCGACGGCAGCGGTTGTGCTGGTATGGCAGCAGTTTTTCTCGTCCGTGGAGACGGCGCTCCCGATCTACCTGCTGTTTCTGTGGAAAAATTTGGGAATCTGCCTGATTTTGATTACCTCCGCGCTGACGACAATTAACCGGGAGGTCTATGAGGCGGCGCGGATGGACGGGGCGAAGCCGTTTCAGCAGCATTTCCGGCTGACCGTGCCGATGATTGCACCATCCATATTCTTCACGGTGCTTCTGGCGATCATGAATTCCTTTAAAATTTTTAAGGAAAGCTTTCTGTATTACGGAAGCAAGTATCCGCCGGATCACAGTTATACACTCCAGTTTTACATGAACAATAAATTTCTGAAATTTGATTATCAGGCGCTGGCGGCAAGTTCGGTTCTGACCTCCCTGCTTGTACTGGCCATTGTGGGAGCAGGGTTTTATCTTCAGAAACGAGTGGAATATTGATGCGGCGCTGCCGCGGAGGTGATTATGAAAGGCAAAAACAAACCGGCGAAAACTATACTGGCATGGGCGGTCGGTGCTGCTGCAGTATTTTTTCTGATTCCGGTCGGAATGACCTTGTTCCGGTCGCTGCGCGTTTCGGGAAAATTCAGCCTGGAAGGTTATCAGGAGCTGTTGTTT
>ERZ777305.3038-NODE-3038-length-12391-cov-2.794990_pt1 | contig 12391 bp, 10 predicted proteins | sample MGYA00374965_ERZ777305 | MGnify/ENA primary metagenome ERZ777305 (study PRJEB29328, sample SAMD00013331) | mouse gut metagenome | study: EMG produced TPA metagenomics assembly of the Metagenome analysis of fecal microbiota from mouse which was promoted...
GTTTCTTGCGTGCGCTTTATTATTACTACTTGATGGATTGCTACGGCAGTATTCCTTTCTTGACAGAGGTTTCGCCGGAAGCTGCACCGCAGGCAAGCCGCAAAGAAGTCTATGATTTTATTGAAAGCGAACTGATAGGTGAAAACGGTTGTATCGCAGCGATGAAGGCTCCTAAGAGCAATGGCTACGGCCGGGCAGACCAGGCTGCCGGCTGGATGTTGCTTTCTCGCCTGTATCTGAATGCCGAGATTTATACTGGTAAGGCACAGTGGGAAAATGCTGCTGAATATGCCAAGAAAGTAATGGATTCCGGTTATACCTTGCACAAGACAGGTAGAGGACAATGGAGTGCTTACCAGATGTTGTTCATGGGAGATAACGGTGAGAACGGAGCGCAATGCGAAGCTGTGTTGGCTCTCTATCAAGATGGTATCACGTCTACCAGCTGGGGTACTTCGTTGTTCTTGATGGCTTCCACATTTAATGATAAGATGAATTATGTGGGTGATGCCACGAATGGAACGACTGAGGCTTGGGGAGGTAACCGTTGCCGTCCCGACTTGGTGAAGAAGTTCTTCCCGAATGGCGGCATTCCTGAAGATACTGATACTTGGGGCATTTTGGCAGCTGCCAAAGATGACCGTGCGTTGTTCTGGAGCAAAGGGCATACGTTGGAGATAGACGATGTAGCCACTTTTGAAAGCGGATTTGCTTGTACGAAGTTTGTTAACTTCTATTCGGATGGTGGTTCTGCCCATAACTCACAGTTCTGTGATACAGATTACTTCTTGATGCGTGCGGCCGAAGCTTGGTTGACCTATGCCGAAGCAACTGCCCGTACCAACGGTGGTACTACTACAGCGGAAGGTGCGGCAGCCATCAACGAAATCCGTAGCCGTGCCAATACGACAACCAAGGGATCTTACTCTTTGGATGAAATTCTGGATGAGTGGGCGCGTGAGTTCTATTTCGAAGGACGTCGCCGCACGGACTTGATTCGTTACGGTCGTTTTGGTGGTAGCTCCGACTACAAGTGGCAATGGAAGGGTGGCGTGAAGGAAGGTACAAGCTTCAGTGCAAACCTCAATATATTTGCCATACCGGATACTGACTTGAATGCTAACCCGAATTTGAAACAGAATCCCGGTTATTGATAAAGGACTAATGTATGATTTGTAAATATAGAAATAACATGAAAAATATAGCAACATTTGCTTTCCTGCTGGCCGGAATGCTTTCTTTCTCGGCTTGTGATTCGGACAGGGACTCTAATCCGGTTTTGCAGGAGCCGACGGAATTCATATTGAATACACCTGCTTATGTCAACACGACATACGATTTGAGCAATTCCAAGTCTATTGAGTTGACTTGTTCTCAACCGGACTTTGGTTATACTGCTCCTGTGGTTTACTCTATAGAAGTCTCTTTGACGGAGGATTTCGCGAATCCGGTGAGGTTGGATACCAGATATACTACTGCAAAGATGGCGGTAGATGCTTCTGAAATGGCAGTTGCCTTGACCAATATGGCAGTTGCCGACGGAAAAACGGAGGGGGATTTCCCTATAACGACTTCTATGTATGTACGCGCGATTGCTGAACTGAATTCGGCTACAGAAATGATTTCTTCCATTACTTCCAATGTGATTGCATTGCCTTCTGTAAGAACAGAATTTGCATTGCCTCCTGTTGTATTGCCTACAAAACTTTATTTGATAGGTGACTTCTGCGGATGGGATTGGGGCAAGTCTGTAGAGATGATTCCTTGCCATGATGGAACAACCGGTACATTCTGGAGTTTGGTTTATTTGCCGAAAGACAGTGGTGTCAAGTTTAATACGGCTACTGCCTGGGATGGCAATGAAGTAGGCTTTGCCGGTTGTGAACAGAAAGACAACTTTGGAGCAGGCCTGTCTGACAATGGCGGCAATATTGGTGTTGGCAAGGCCGGATGGTATCTGATAGTGATTCGTTCGGCTTTGAGTGGCCGCAACGTGAATTATACGGTTGAGTTCAACGAACCGGCTGTATGGCTGATTGGCGGTGCGGTGAAAGACGGCGGCGATTGGACGGAATGCCTTGATGGCTGGAAGTTCACGGTGCCCGAAGTTGCTGATGACTTCTTTGTATCGCCTGCATTTGTCGCCGATGCTCCTGAAGGTCCTCGTGCATACGTCAAGATAGACGGATTCGATTGGTGGAAATCGGAATTTATGGTATTTGACGGTAAGTTGAAATACCGTGCTGCCGGTGATGATTTAGACCGTGTTACTTCCAAAGCCGGTCAGAAGATGTACATCAACTTTACTAAGGGAACCGGAAAGATTGAATAAGAGAATCAAGAACAGAACTCTTATAGGAAGGTGATGCGCCTTTCTATAAGAGGCTCTGAAAAAGATTATAATCTGATAAAAGAAAAACAATTATGAAGAAAATATTATTCTATACGTTACTTACGGCAGTTGCTTTTACAACTGTTTCTTGTGACGAGGATTTCAATGAAGATGTGGCTGCTCCGCAGACGTGGCCACAAGAAGAAGCTATCACATTGCCGGGATTTTCTGCTACAGCAACTTCTCCTGTAGATTTGGCTTCCGGTGATTCTGTTGCTGTGTTCATTAATAATGTTCCTTCCGCTTTGCCGGAGGGCACTACGGTTGATAGGTTCCGTTTGGAAGTAACTCCCGATGGAGTAGAGGGCACGAAGGCAACCACAGTCAATGCGTCTGCCAATGGTAAGGTGGCTTCTGCCGATTTGCAGAAAATCATAGAAGACAACTATGGCAAACGTCCAGTGGAACGTACTCTGAATGCAAAACTGTATGCCAACTTGATGAAAGACGGCCAGGCTTCTTTGTTGACTTGTGACCCGATTGTTATAAAAGCTACGCCTAAAGCTCCGCAAATTTCCAATCATTATTATATCATCGGTGCTCCGAGCAAATGGGAACTTACAGAAACGTCACTTCCGTTTACCCACAGTGATAAGGATGTTTATGAAGATCCTGTATTTACAATCATGTTTCCTGTTGCTGATGGAGAAACTTGGTTTGCCATTACTGACGATGTTGCAGTAGAGAAGAACGATTGGGCATATGTCTTTGGCTGTGTTGAAGGTAACGGAAACAACGGTATCGAAGGTAAGCTGGGGCGTCGTTCGGAACTGAGCGACGACGGTTCTTGGAAGGTTGTGGTAGATGGCGACGCTTCGTTCGTTAAGGTTGTCATCAATATGATGGAAGGTACATATTCTATCCAGAAAATCGTTCCCGAATATTACATTGTAGGTGCTATGCAAGGGTGGAGTGATAGCAAGAAGACTTGTATGTTGTATCCTCAAGGTAAGATGACCTATTCATATACCACAAAATTTGAAGGTGATGGTAATCTGAAGTTGTGGCTGGGTAGCGACTTTGGTAGTTGGGATGCTTGTTACGGTGCTGCTGTTGATGGCTCTGATGCTGCTTCGGGTGCATTGGTTGGTACCGGTGCAGGTGCCGCTGTATGTCCCGAAAAGGGAGCTTTTTATACATTTACGGCGGATTTTTCTACCATGACTTATGTTTGGACGAAACTCGAAAATCAAGCTCCGGCTTCTTATGAGAAGATTGGCTTGATTGGTGACTTCAACGGTTGGGGAGGTGACTTTGAAATGGAGCAGGTTACTCCTCATAATTGGTATGCTGCCGGGCTGACAGTTGAAGTTGAGGGTGGCATTAAGTTCCGTGCAAATGCCGGTTGGGATGTAAATTGGGGTGTAGGTGCAGACCTTTCCCATGATTTGTCGGTAGATAACTATGGAGTGGGTGCTAATGGTAAAGGCAATTTGAAGATTGCTGCCGGTGTCTATAACGTATTCTTTAATGACATCACCGGTGAATTTGTATTTGTTGCAGTTGAATAAGCTCTAAGGAGTAACTCTAACTATAGAAGGGGGATTTGTCAAGGGGAAAACTCTTGATAAATCCCCCTTCGTTGATGTGGTGGAAAGTAATGTCTTGCTCTCATGCTGCCCTTATGGTTACTGTCATAGCTGTATGCCCGATGAACAAATGGATACAGCGCATTTATGAGAGCATGAGAGTAAAACAGTGCAAAATTCATAATGGAGCCTGAGCCTTCTATAAAAACAACTCTCGGAAGGAAGCTGAAATAAACTCAAAACAGTTTCTTAAAAAATACTGCTCTACAAGAACTTTTGCTACCTTTGTGTCGTTGATGCCAAAAGTGGCTGATTGAATAGAAAAAACAACAGGAGGACAGCAGATGGACCCATTGAAATACATAGTACCCGGCAGAAAGAGACTTCCCTATGGCATGATGAACTTTGCGGATATCCGCAAAGACAATTATTATTATGTGGATAAAACCTGCTTCATCCCCATGATAGAGGAGGCGGACCGCTTCTTCTTCTTCATCCGTCCGCGCCGCTTCGGCAAGAGCCTCACGCTGAATATGCTGCAACACTACTACGACGTGCGTACCCGCGACAAGTTCGAAGCCCTTTTCGGTGACCTGTACATCGGACAACACCCCACAAAGAGTCGCAACAGCTACTTGGTACTCTATCTTAACTTCTCTGGCATCAGTGGCGAACTGAACGACTACCGCAAGGGGCTGGACGCGCATTGCGGCATTACTTTCGAGAACTTCTGCAAGATATACGCTGACCTCCTTCCGCAAGATACTCTGGAAGGACTACGTGCGGTGAGCGGAGCCGTGGAGCAGCTGGATTACCTCTATCAGGCTTGCGCACGTGCCGGACAGGATATGTACCTCTTCATCGACGAGTACGACCACTTCACCAACGCCATCCTTTCCAGTCCCGAAAGCCTGCACCGCTATACGGATGAGACGCATGGCGAAGGCTATCTGCGCTCTTTTTTCAACAAGGTGAAAGCAGGAACTTATTCCAGCATCAAGCGTTGCTTCATTACCGGCGTAAGCCCCGTGACGATGGACGACCTGACCAGCGGTTTCAACATCGGCACCAACTACTCCCTCGCGCCGAAGTTCAACCAGATGATGGGATTCACCGAGGAGGAGGTGCGCGGAATGTTGGCCTATTATTCAGCAAACAGCCCCTTCCACCACAGCGTGGACGAGTTGATAGAGATGATGAAACCGTGGTACGACAACTACTGCTTCGCGCAGGAATGCTACGGTGAAACCACGATGTACAACTCCAATATGGTGCTTTACTTCGTCAAGAACTACATTGATGATGGCAAAGCACCACGCAACATGATAGAGAGCAACATCCGCATTGACTACGAGAAACTGCGTATGCTCATCCGCAAGGACAAGGAGTTTGCCCACGATGCTTCCGTCATACAGACTCTCGTGAGTCAAGGCTTCATCACCGGTGAACTGAAAGACAGCTTCCCTGCCGTCAGCATCACCAATCCCGACAACTTCATCAGTCTGCTCTACTACTTCGGAATGCTCACCATCAGCGGCACGTATAAGGGAAAGGCAAGGCTCACCATCCCCAACATGGTGGTGCAGGAACAGCTCTATACCTATCTGCTGAATACTTACGACGATGCCGACCTGAGTTTCAGCAGTTACGAAAAGAGCGAACTTTCCTCGGCTCTGGCTTACGACGGCGACTGGCAATCCTACTTCGGCTACATTGCCGACTGCCTGCACCGCTATGCCTCGCAGCGCGACAAGCAGAAAGGCGAGTCCTTCGTCCACGGCTTCACCCTTGCCATGACTGCGCAGAACCGTTTCTACCGTCCCGTCTCCGAGCAGGACACGCAGGAAGGTTATGTAGATATTTTCCTCTGCCCGATGCTGGAAATCTACTCCGACATGAAGCACAGCTACATCGTAGAACTGAAATATGCCAAGTATAAGGATTCCGAAACCCGTGTGGAGGAACTTCGCCGGGAAGCCATCGCCCAGGCCGACCGCTATGCCGATACGGAAACGGTGAAGCGTGGCATCGGCGCCACCCGGTTGCATAAGATTGTGGTGGTGTATAAAGGTATGGAAATGCGTATCTGCGAGGAAGTAGGTTGATTGGCTACAAAAGTTTGTCATTCAGCTTTCATAAAACATGGTGGTACGGGAACATTTGCTTGCCATGCAAACGTTTCCGTAAGCTTGCTGCTACTTTTCTCTTGCGTTAATCGGTTTGCCCTTTCTTTTCCGGCTATATTTGTGAAGTGATAACTTTGAATACTTCATATTATGAAAATTATCAATCAACGTAAGATTTCTGTTTTATGGCATTTAATATGCTTCAGTTTAGTGCTGGCATTCACGGCATGTAGTGACGATAAAGAGGAGTTACAGGAGTATTTGACCCCTGCTTCTGGTAGTGAATCAATCTTTGAGCAAGGTTTTAGCTTTGGTGAAGCTGCTTCTTCGCAAAGCGTCAGTTTTGAGGCCGGGCAGCAGTGGACAGCCGAGCTGAGTGGTGAAGATACCGGTTGGTGCAACATCAGTCCGGCAAAAGGTACGTCCGGGAAAGCTACGATTATGGTTTCTGTCGGCAAGAATGAGACAGGGAAAGCGCGGACGGCACAATTGAATATTGTATCCGGTTCGAAGAAGAAAGAAATATCTGTCACTCAGGCTGCCAATGCGATTGTAGCTCCGGATGGTTTGAGTTTTACACCGGCAGCACCGGATGCCGACCAGTCCCTTGTAATTACTTTTAAAGCGGATGCAAAGTCTGCTCTCTATGGGCATAAAGGAGATGTGTATGTGCATATTGGTGTGGTCAGTGAAGGAACTTGGCTGTTCGTTCCGGCAGAGTGGACGGAAAACAAGGATAAATGTAAGATGACTTCAACCGAAGCCAACGTATGGAGCATTACGCTGAGCCCGAATATCCGGGAATGGTTTGGAAGCGGGAAGACACCGCTGAACCGGCTCGGAATAGTGATTCGCAGTGCAGACGGCAATAAGAAAGGGATAGAATCGGATTCCTTTGTTGAGGTGACCGACACAAAATATGAAGGTTTTGTTCCTGGTGAAATTAAAACTGCAGCAGTGCCGGCCGGTATGGTCGAGGGTATCAATGTAGTGGATAATTCTACGGTGACACTGGTACTTTATGACAAAGATGCGAATGGGAATCATAAGGACTTTGCCCATGTAGTGGGCGACTTCAATAACTGGACATTGGGCAATGACGAAAAATCGCAGATGTATCGTGATGATGCTTCCGGATGTTGGTGGATTACGTTGGCGGGGCTGGATGCTGGCAAAGAGTATGCTTTCCAATATTATGTAGGTACGAAGGCGGGTGAAGTGGTTCGCCTGGCTGATGCCTATACGGAAAAGATTCTTGATCCTGATAATGATAAATATATTCCGGCTTCTACCTATAACGAAAGTATGGCTTATCCTGAGGGAGGAGTAGGAATCGTTTCGACCTTCAAGATACAGAAAGACAGTTATAACTGGAAGGTCAATGACTTTAAAATAGCAAATCCTGAGCAATTGGTGATATACGAATTGCATCTACGTGACTTTACCGCCTCCAGCGACATCAATGGTGCAATGGGCAAGCTTTCTTATCTGAAGGCTATGGGAGTCAATGCCATCGAACTGATGCCGGTGCAGGAGTTTGACGGAAACGACAGTTGGGGGTATAATCCTTGCTTCTTTTTTGCGATGGATAAAGCTTATGGGACAAAAACAATGTATAAGCAGTTCATTGATGCTTGTCATGAGGCTGGTATGGCAGTTATTCTGGATGTGGTTTATAATCATGCTACAGGAAATAATCCGCTGGCTAAACTCTATTGGGATGGTGATAAGACTGCAAAGAATAATCCATACTTCAATGTGGAAGCACCTCATCCTTATAGCGTGTTCCATGATTTCAATCATGAAAGCCCATTGGTGCGTAAGTTTGTGAAGCGTAATCTGCAATTCTTGTTGAAGGAATATAAGGTGGATGGCTTTCGTTTTGATTTGACGAAAGGATTCACACAGACTTCTTGTACTGAAAGCACGGCATCCAATTACGATGCAAGTCGCATTGCTATCCTAAAGGATTATAATGCTGCCATCAAGGAAGTGAAAGAGGGCTCTTATGTTATCCTGGAGCATTTCTGTGATTCAAAGGAAGAAAATGAACTGGCTGCAGATGGCATGCACTTATGGCGCAACCTGAATAATGCCTATTGTCAGTCGGCTATGGGATATGCTAAAAATAGTTCTTTTAGCAGCCTTTATGAGAAAACACCTGCATGGGTAGGTTTTATGGAAAGTCATGATGAAGAACGCGCAGCTTACAAACAGTCGCAATGGGGTGAAGGTATACTGAAAACCGACCTTGATGCTCGCATGAATCAGTTGGCGCTGAACACTACATTCTTCCTTACTGTTCCAGGTCCTAAGATGGTTTGGCAATTTGGAGAGATGGGATATGACATTTCCATTGAGGAGAATGGACGTACGGGCAGGAAACCGTTGCATTGGGAGTATCTGGAGAATACTAACCGCAAGGAGCTGCACGATGTTTATGCGGATTTAATGAAATTGCGTAACGCCCATCCGGAATTGTTCGATTCAAGTGCCATCTTGACATGGAAGGTCGGAGTTTCTGATTGGGACAACGGTCGTTCATTGTTGGTAGAAAGTGTAACGGGCAAGCAGCTGGTTGTTATGGGCAACTTTACGCATAATGCGGTTGATGTAGCTTTCCCGGCAACAGCTGGTAACTGGACCAATTATTTTACCGGAAAGAGTGAAACAATAAATACACAGGTCAATGTACCGGCTCATGGATATGTAGTCTACACTAATTTCTAATTTCGGTAAAAATCATTCATACATCTTTATCAGCACCCGATTCAGCCAGTTCCAACGGAAACGGAACCAGCGTCGGGTGCTGCTTTGTTTTCCCCCGAAGCGGAGAACGAACTCACGGTAGCCATGCCTGCGGAAGGGAAGTCCCACGTCCATGAACTCTAAGTGGCGGTATCCGCGTTGTTTGGCATCATCCAGTGCTTTCCATACGGCAAGAATACCCGGATATTGCAGGGCATAAGTCTTGCGCATGCCACCGGAGAACCATAGGTAGGCGCTATCATCTGAATAAATGCATGCACTGCCACCGATAATCTTCTCCTTATAAGTGACGATGAAGATTTTGCTTTGCTGCCCTTTTGTCAACTGGTTTTCGAGATGCTGAAAGAACTTGATGCTGGGGAAGTGGCGCCGTATCTTGGAAGAATATACGTGGCGCAACATCTGGGCAAAACAGAGAATCTCCTCTTTGGTACGTGCTTCCCGCACTTGGGCGCCGTTTTTGAGCCCTTTCTTTATTTGCCGGATACGTGACGGGCTGAAACGCTCTTCCACCTTTTCGACGCTGTGCAGCGAGTTGCGCACCCGCAGCCAATTGATGGCGATGTATTGGTTGGCCCGGAAAGATTTGTATCCGAACATGGCATTTTCCAGGTTGCGGAACTCGATGAGAAAAGAATCGCGCAATGCTTCATTGGTAAGCCTTTGCAGCATGTCACTGAAGATAGTCTCTTTGTCTGCCTTGTTATTGAAATATTCTCCCGTACCGTACACCTCACATCTTTTGATGATGCCGGGGGGAAACATGCGGACACTTTTACGTATGGCGGCAAGCAGTTTCGCAACGGGCTTGTCATCTTCGGATGCCACAATGAGTATGGGGGTATACCCCGGAGTTTCCTCATAGATTCGGAACAACTCTGTGGAATGGAAGGTGTTGGTACCCGGCAGGTCGGGAACCGTGCTCCCACGGTAATATGTAGTGAGTTTCAAAGGCATGGTCTGCAAATTTAAAAAATAATCTCGTATCTTTGCAGAAATTATTGTTAATGTGCCAATCGGTTAATGTACTAATGTGCCAATGACCTGCGGCGTGATGGCGCAGCATAAACACTGCACAGCCAATAGGCTCATTAGCATATTGCACATTAAATCATTATGGAAAGTTTCAGTGAATTGATAAAAGCCCGCCGCAGCATGCGGAAGTTTACAGAAGAAGAATTGACACAAGAACAAGTCGTCACTTTGATGAAAGCTGCTTTGATGGCACCCACGTCGAAGCGTAGCAATGCATGGCAGTTTATAGTGGTAGACGAGAAGGATAAATTGAAGGAACTGTCATATTGCAAGGAGCAAGCATCGCAGTTCATTGCCGACGCGGCACTGGCAGTAGTGGTCGTTGCCGACCCACTGGCAAGCGATGTGTGGATAGAGGATGCTTCCATTGCCTCTATTTACCTGCAACTTCAGGCTGAAGATATGGGAAGCTGCTGGGTGCAGGTGCGCGAACGTTTTACGGCTTCTGGTATGCCTTCTGGCGAGTATGTGCACGAGATGCTGGATATTCCTTTGCAACTGCAGGTGCTCAGTGTCATTGCTATCGGCCATAAAGGGATGGAGCGCAAACCTTTCAACGAAGACAATCTGCAGTGGGAAAAGATACATATCAATAAATATGGAGGAAAGTAATAGTGAGTGCAGCAAAAGCAAACAATAATCGTGATACATATAAGGCCACTGCCATCACACTGATTGTATTCGGCATTCTTTATTTGATAGACAAATTGGTGCATTTCTCCGCAATCGGTTTGCCGTGGGTGATGAATAAGGATAATTTTCTGCTGTATACCGCAGTGGTTTTTTTGCTGTTCAAGCATGACAAGTCGGTGGGATTGGTATTGACTGGCTTATGGCTGATATTGAATTTCGGATTGATAACGGCTTTACTCGGTACGATGTCGGCTTATCTGTTGCCATTGGCACTACTGGTATTAGGGGCTATTCTATATTGGTTGGCAACAAGATAAACGTATGGCGGGAAGAAGTATAGAAGATACGTCTATTGCCTTTATCGGTGCCGGGAATCTGGCTACTAATCTGGCAAAGGCTTTTTATCGGAAAGGGTTCCGTATTGTGCAGGTCTACAGCCGTACAAAAGAATCTGCGCAGGAGTTGGCACAGACGGTGGAGGCGGCATATACCACGGAACTGCAGACGGTTACGAAGGAGGCGCAACTTTATATCGTTTCGCTGAAGGACGCGGCTTTTGTAGAATTATTGTCCGCAATTGTTTCTGGAAAGGAGAATGCTTTATGGGTGCATACAGCCGGCAGTATTCCTATGAATATTTGGCAGGGACATATTGCACGTTATGGAGTGCTTTATCCGATGCAGACTTTCAGTAAGCAGCATGAAGTGGATTTTGGGCAGATACCGTTTTTTGTGGAAGGCAACTCGGAAGAGGATATGCAGCTTCTGAAGGATATTGCTTCGGCCCTATCGGAAAAAGTGTATGAAGCAAATTCTGAGCAACGCAAGAGCCTGCATCTGGCAGCTGTATTTACGTGCAACTTTACTAACCACATGTATGCTCTGGCAGCCGAACTGTTGAAAAAATATGAACTGCCTTTTGAGGCAATGCTCCCCTTGATAGACGAGACAGCCCGCAAGGTGCATGAGCTGGAACCGTTTGTCGCACAGACAGGACCGGCTGTACGCTACGATAAGAATGTCATTAACGAGCATTTGCGGATGCTTGCCGACGAGCCGCAAATGCAGGAATTGTATCGGGAGATTAGCGAGAATATACATCGGATGGCAACGAAGTAGTCCGTTGTCTACAGAGTGGGAGAAGTGTGCCACATTGACACCGTCGGTTTCAATACTTGGTACCAACAGTTTCTTGTATTGATATCGGCAGTTTCTTATATTGGCACTGACAGTTTCTCGTATTGAAACCATAAGTGCCGGCGCTTGAAAGATTGTTAAACTCGTATCCTATTGTGTATAAGTGTTATAACGAAATAATAAAAAAGTGCAATGAGTACTATAAACTATGATTTGAAAAAGATAAAGGCTCTCGTTTTTGATGTGGACGGCGTGCTGAGTGCCAATGTCATTCCCATGAGCTCGGAAGGAGAACCTCTGCGTACGGTCAACATAAAGGATGGCTATTCTTTGCATCTGGCAGCCAAGCAAGGTGTGTTGTTGGGCATCATCACCGGTGGACGTACGGAAGCTGTTCGCAAACGTTTTACGGCTTTGGGCTTTGCTGATGAAAATATTTACATGGGGTCGTCTGTTAAAATACATGATTACTGTGATTTTCGTGACCGTCATGGTCTGAAGGACGAGGAAATATTGTATGTAGGCGATGATATTCCAGACATTGAAGTGATGCGTGAGTGCGGTTTGCCGTGTTGCCCGAAGGATGCTGTTCCTGAGGTGAAGGCGGTGGCCCGCTATATTTCGTATGCAGAAGGCGGGTATGGTTGTGGTCGCGACATCGTGGAGCAGGTCTTGAAGGTGCAAGGGCTCTGGATGGCTGATGAAAAGGCTTTCGGCTGGTAATAATTGTATGCAGAGGCACAGAGATACAGAGTTTCCACTATTCGAAG